>Ga0310697_10006406_pt1 | contig 11211 bp, 12 predicted proteins | sample 172DNAGHGlowgp2_FD_203883 | JGI IMG/M metagenome (GOLD analysis project Ga0310697, IMG submission 203883) | Sheep rumen microbial communities from Palmerston North, Manawatu-Wanganui, New Zealand - 1728 DNA GHGlow gp2 (v2) (version 2) | ecosystem: Host-associated > Mammals > Digestive system >... | reverse complement strand
TGGTTTAGAATATTAAATAATGAAACAGCTATTAAGGATAAACAAGTTAATACATGGTATGATTATTTTCAATCAGATAAAAAAATAGATATTATATTACCTATATATAGATCATATGGTACAGAAGCTGGTATACTAGAAGAGAATTTAGCTGTTGGAGAAGCTATTGGTAGATTTAATGGTTATTTAGATGATGTTATAAATTTAGATTCATCTAATAAAACTATAGATGATGTATTACATGATTTAGTATATGAATATGAAGGTAAGGAACAAGTATTCCAAAAGGATAATTTATTAAATAATTTAATTATTCAGTGTAATGGTGATAGAGATGAAGCCATGAGGCTTTATAAGAAACAAGAAGATGTATTTGATGATAAAACAGATTTATTATCATTATTTACAGCTATGGTTCTACATAAAGATAATTTCCATGTATCAAATGATACTAGAAGAATTGCTTTATCTTTTGTAAAACAATATATTTTAGAAGCTTTAAATAAGTTTAAAGATACTATTATTGATCATGATTATAAGATTCAAGTTGGAGATTTTACTACATTTAGTAAAGATGGTAAAAATATAGATAAAATAAGAGAAGATGCTAATACTTTTATTGCATCTAAGTTTGATGTAGATGATAAAGATTTAATACTAACATTAATTGTAATTGATATTGTTGGTATTATTGGTTTATTTATTACTAGAAATGGCGGTATTTTAAATATACTATTGATTATTGCTTTAATTCTTTCTAATTTATTCTTATTTATTAAACTTAGTAAGAGAAGTAGAATTAGAGAGATTGCAAGACAAAATATGAAAAATAATCTATTTAATTCTTTAGACCAAATACTTGCAGAGATGGTTGATTATTCTGACGTTATAAAAGATGATATGGAGACATATGATATCATTGTTACTAAATTAAATAATATGGTAACTACTAATTATATGGCAAGTAATGGTGAACGTAATATAGATGTGGGTGATTAATATGAATGAACAATTTAAACCAATTGAAGAGAAAAAGATCGAATCATCTGGATTTACTACAATAAATGAAGAACCAAAACCAAAACCTGTTAATCCAGTAAATATAAGCAACGAAGAAGTTCTAAGGAAATTACCTGATTGGAACTTAGAACCTCCTGTAGAAATAGATAGAGGTAAATAATGAGTTATTCAGAATGGGTGGAATTATTTGAAAAATTCAAAAATACTAATACAGATAAAGAGTTATTAAATGAACTATTAAGTAAAGATAATAATCCAAGTATTGCGGATCGTTTAGCTGAGAGATATTCATTATTAATAAATGAAAGATTACAATTAAGCGTAGATAAATTGACTATAGATATAGAATTAATGTTTAAAGATCAAAATTATATGGATTTTGCTTTAGTTACTTTTAAAAAAGAAGTAAATTATTTGTTGGATATGCTTGGAGTTAAATTCCTTAATGAGGAATCTAGAAATGTTATATATAAACAAATAAAAGATAAAGTAGATGAAATATATAAAATATTAGATAAGAAAGCTTTAGAAATAGATTATACTGGTGTATTATCTATGATGATTAAAAATAATGGAATAAAATGGAGTTGATTTTATGAACTATGAAGAAACTAAAGAATATTTAAAAAGATATTTAAAAGCTAGAATACCTGTTATTGCTGTAAATAGTGTAGAGAAGAATAGGGTAATTAGAATATTATCTGAGATAGCTGATGAAATGGGTTATGTATTTAATTTGTTTCAAATAAGTCAAGGTATTACAGATTTAAAAACTAATACATTAGTATCTGAAGATAAGACTATTATGAGTGCTTTAGAATATGTTTCTAATCAAGTTAAACATCAAGAAAATTATAATTTTATTCTAGGTGATATTTCAGACATAGATACATCTACTATGGTATCTAGATACTTAGCTGATGTTATTGAAAAGGCAGAGAGTAAATCTGGAGTAATAATTTTAATTACTAATGAACCTATTTGGGGTAACATTTTAAGATTAGGTATTAGTTTAAAATTAGGATATCCTAATGAAGATGAACTAAAACAAGAAATAATTAAAACAATTAAACCATATGCTAATCAAATTACTGTTGAATGGGATGATAATGATTATGCTAAAGCAGCTACTTACTTACAAGGTTTAAGTGAGATGGAAGCTAAAAACATTATCTCTTCATTAATAGTTAAAGGTAGTATTACTAAGGATGATTTAAAAGAATTAAAATACTCTAAGCAATCATTATTTAATGATATTGCTGGTTTAGAAGCCATTAATGTAGATGAAGATTTTGAAGTAGCAGGTTTAGATAATTTAAAAGCATGGTTACAAGAGAAAAAAACTTTAATGGATCCTGCTTATAAAGAAGAATTAAAAAAGAGAGGTATTGCTGCTCCTAGAGGTTTATTACTAACTGGTGTACCTGGTTGTGGTAAAAGTATGTGTAGTAAAACAGCTGCTTCTATATTTAATATTCCATTATATAGATTGGATTTAGCAACAGTACAAGGTGAGTATGTAGGTCAATCTGAAAGACAATTAAAAGCAGCTTTAGATATGGCTGAATATGTATCTCCTTGTGTTTTATGGATAGATGAGATTGAAAAAGGATTAAAAGAAGGCAATAACTCTACAACTACAAAGATGATTGGCCAATTCTTATTCTGGTTACAAGAATGTAAGAAACCTGTATTTGTTATTGCAACAGCAAATAGTATTGAATCATTACCTCCAGAATTAACTCGTAAAGGTAGGTTTGATGAAATATTCTTTGTAGATTTACCAAATAGAACAGAACGTAAAGAATTAATTGCTATTTATTCTAGAAAATATTTAAAAGTAGAAGTATCTGGACCTTTAATGGATAAATTAATTGCTATTACTGATGGATTTGCTTCTGCTGATATTGAAGCTACTTTTAGAGCAATAGCTTATAAATTAATTGCTAATTCTGATGTACAATTAACTGAAGATTTAGTAGTAAATGAGTTATCAAAAGTGTACTCATTATCTAAAACTAATCCAGAAAAAATTGCAGCAATTAGAGCTTGGGGAAAAGAAAGAGCAACAAAAGCATCAAAAGAAGAAGTTTAGTTCTTCTTTTTTTCTTATTTTCAGTTTATAATTATGATAGGTGATAATATGAAAAAGAGTATATATGATATTGCTAAGAATAACTATGTCATTATTATTTTTCTTTCTATTATAGTTTTTTCTTTAACTTATATTTTAAGTCATGAACATAAATCTTTAGATGGTATCATTGACTTAAAGAAAGATATTAGTTCTCTGGATGAAATAAATAGAGAAGAAATTACTGTTATGGATGATGAGATTAAAGAAGTATTTGAATATATTATTCCTTTAGAAGATAAATTTACTTCTTATCAGTCAATATTTGATAAAGATAAAGTCACAGTAGATGATTTAAATGTTGGAGATAAGTTATATATTGCATATAAGTATTTAAATAAGACGGTTGATTTTACTCCATATATCAAAGAAACTAATTATGATACTTTTAAAGAGTATTATGATTTAATGAATATAAGTCATAGTTCATATTATATGAATACTTATATTACTAAGGATCATTTAAATGATGCAGTTAAGAAGATATTTAATGAATCTTTAACGAGTTATGTTGATTTTAGTGGTGTTGCTTGTTATATAAAAGATAATGATTATGTATGTAGTAATGATGTATATAAAAGTAATGATCATACTAAAATTGATTTTGTTAAAGCATATAAATATGATGATAAATTAGAAATAATAGTTAATTATAGATATGAAATAGATGGTGTATCTTATAAATATTTTAATAGTGATGAAGTAGGGGGATCTACTTATATGGTTACATTTTATAAATTGGGTGATTACTATTATTTTAATAGTAGTGAATTATATGAAGAAAACTAGATTTATATCTAGTTTTTTTATGCTATTTACTTGACATGTTTTGTGTTAAATAATATAATGAGTATGTAAAATATTTATGAAGGGAATTGGTAAAAATGCGTAAATTAAATGATCTATTTCAAGAATTAGGAATCTCAAAGGTAAGGCTTGCAAAATATTTAGGAGTGTCTAGACAAATGGTATATAACTATTTAGAGTTAGATGATATTAATAAATGGCCTAAAGAAAAGAAATTGTTATTATTTAAATTATTAGATGTTAATGAAGCTAATGAGATAGATGATATTGAAGTTACTACTGATTATTTAATGAATGTAGAAAGTAGACTAAATCAAGGTGTTAAGAGTACATCTGAAATTGATAGCCAATTTGACTTCAAAGGATTAAATAAAGAGTCTCAAGTATTATTAAGTGATATTACATATTTATTAAAAGAGAAGTTAATGGATGATAATAATAAAGATGAAAATTATTATGCTATATTATATTTATATCATCTATTACAATCTTTAGATAATGTACCTGAGATTAAATATATATTTGGTTATATGAGTAAGACTACTGGATTTACTAATCCTGAAGAATATAAGTTCCAAGAAGATAAACAATTTATTTTTGAAGGTATTTTGTATTCAGCTTTAACTTTATATAACAATGGTGGAGCTTCTCGTTCTAAATTAGCAGAGTCTCATAAGAGATTTGTTCAAGAAATAGAACAAAAGAATGAAGAAAAGTTATCTCGTACTCAGCAACTAAATACAATTAAGATTCAAGCTTTAAAGGAATTAGGATTTACTGAAATTAATGAAACTAATGCTGCTGAAGTATTTGAAAAAATTGCAGAGATTCAATCAAGAAAAGTATAATTTATTATATTTTTCTTTTTTTATGTGTTTTTAGCTAAAATAAGCCCCCTACTATGATTTTTATAGCGAAGTAGGGGAATTGTTCTATTTTATATTAATATTCCTTAAATAAGCCAAAAACAGTTTATTCCATGAGATGATTAGTTAATCATCTTTTTAATTCTCGATGCCGATTTTGAAATTAGTATTTATTATGATTTTTTAATTTATAATTAGATTTTCAAAAAATTTAAGTCCCCTATTAAAAATTTGAATTTCAAGAGGGGAGTGATAGATTAGAAATTATATTTAAGATGATTAGTTATATGTTATTTTATTTCTCAATTCCAATTTTAAAATGAGAAGATCAACTAATCATCTTTTTATATTTCGAGGACGATTTTATTTTACTAAAAAATTATCTAAGATTATTAGTTATTCAGTTTTTATTATTTCGATGCCAATTTCATTATATAGTGAATTCCTCGAGGTGATTAGTTGTTCATCTTTTTAATTCTCGATGCCGATTTTAAATTCTATGAGATGATTAACTAATCAGTATTTGATAATTCGATTCCAAATTTAGAAACGAACAAATGTTGTAATGTAAAAATAATTTAATTTGAAATCTATAAATTTATATATTTAGTTATTAATTATATATATAGAAATAATATCAATATAATTATTATGTATTATGTATTTATATAAGTAAAAAAAGCCCATAGATATGGACATATTTTTGATTTTCATCACTTCGTATAATATATATTATGTTAACCTAATAGTAGAAAGGAAGAATAAAGGAGTACTCTACTTTAATATAATATATGAAATTATTATTCCAATTAGATAACCAATTAAATTATATTTTTTATTTTGATATGAATTTAGGATTGGTTTTATTTTATTGATACTAACTGATAACATAATTCCTGCTGTTGTAATTAATAATAAATACATTATAATATTATTTATATATTTATAAAATAGAATAGATAACAACACACCAAATAGTTCACCTGATGAACTGAATAGAGTATATATAAAAGATTTTACTCTACTCTCTCCACTATTATATAAAGGTAATGAAATGGATAATCCTTCTGGAATATTATGTATCATTATTAATAAGCATATTTTTAATCCGATTTTATAATTTTTAAATGATGTTGTTGCGCATATTATTCCTTCTGGTACATTATGAATAAACATTGCTATAGCACTTAGTACCCCTATTCTTTTAAGACTACTCTCCTCTTCTATATTATGATCTATTTTATTTATTACAATATTACAAAATATAATTATTATTAATGATATTATGAATTTTAGTATATTATTTGTATCTTTTATATATCTAATTGATTCTGGTATTAGTTCAAATACGGAAATTGATATCATTAGTACAATTGTTATAGATAAACATATTTGAAGAATGTGTTTACTATTCTCTCTTTTTATAAAAGTAAACAAAATACTAATATTTGTTGCTAAACTAGATAATATACATATTAGGATTATATAATATTTATTCATATAGATATATATGCTTTTTTATACCATTTATTACCAATATAATTTATTAATAGTTAATCATAATAGTAATTAGGAGGTACAATATGAAAAAGAAATCTAGTGCTAAAAATAACGCTAAATGTAATGCTAGATGCAATAATAGAAATAGTGAATCTAGCAATGCTAAAAATTCAAATAGTAGTAAATAAAAAAGAACAGTATATGCTGTTCTTTTATTCTTTTGGAACATAATCTTTATTTTCACAAACAAGTGTGAAATTAGATCTTCCTATACTATACTTACATTGACATGTTTTACTACTTGCATTACAGTTACAATCTGTTGCTTGGGCACATTTTTCAAGCCTTATATTCTCACTATTTGGAGCATTCTTTGAAGCGTATGATTTGATTACTGATTCAATATTCTTTTCTTTTTCATCGCCTTTTCTTTGAAGAGTTTTATATGTACTAGGATTAATAATTACACTACCGCCTTTTGATTTATACTCGTATAGATCATCTATCTTTTGATTTAGGCTTTGTAATTCAACTAAGGCTTGTTCGCAAGCATTAAGATTATTTTTATCACATAAGTATTTATCACTTACATATGTATACATTTTTTCTACTTCATCAGAAGCAAAGTCCTCTATTTTACCAATGTAATCTCTATCTCTTTCGTTAGCATCCATAATTTTAATAATTTTATCAAGATCTTTGGTATTACCTGATGTAAAATATTTATTAAGACTAGATCTTACTTCGTTTGAAAAATCATAAGTTTTATTATCTATAACTTTTTTACCAATAATAACTGTTGCTATTACTGCTATTAAAATAAGTATTTTAACAATTGTTCCTATTCCTTTACCCTTCATATTCTCACTCCTTGTATATTTTGTTACGTGGGTGGTATTGATAATCCCTTTTAATTTTGTCATTTACTAAATGGGCATATATCTGAGTAGTAGATATGTCTTCATGTCCAAGTAATTCTTGAATTACTCTTAAATCTGCTCCGTGTTTTAATAAATGAGTTGCAAATGAATGTCTTAGTACGTGAGGTGATACGTTTTTTTCTATCCCTGCCCTCTTACATTCTTTTTTTATTATTTTAAAGAATCCTTGTCTACTAATTTTTGTTTTAGTATTGGATATAAATAAGTAATCAGATATCTTTTCTTTAAGTATTTCATTTCTATAGTTTCTAACATAGTTATCTAAAAATGATAAAGCATAATCTGATACAGGTAATATTCTTTCTTTTTTTCCTTTACCAAATACTCTAATAACAGCATTATTCATATCGATATCTGTTATTTTTAAATTACATAATTCAGATATACGTAATCCGGTAGCATATAATATTTCTAACATTGCTTTATTTCGATAATCATATGGTGTTTTGTAATTAATATCTAGTAGTTTATCTACTTCTTCTTCTGTTAGAAAATTTGGCAATGTTTTTGGTAATTTCGGACTTTTTATATTAGTACATGGATTTTCTTTTATTATTCCATCGTTTACTAAAAATGAATAAAAAGAATTTATTACTGTAATATAGTGACTAATTGTTCTAGAATTCTTATCTTGAATAGTATTTAAATATTCTTGTATATCTTTATATGTTATATTTTTTAAATTATGTTTAAAATAAATATCATATTCTTTTAAATCATTTAAGTAACTTTTTAATGTGTTGTCACTTAGTTTTCTTTCATATTTAAGATAATCAATATATTTAGTTACTAACTCGCTTGGTATGTACTCTTCCATATCATCACCATACTATAAAAATTATAAAATAAATTAATAAAAATGTAAATAGCAAGAAAAAAAGACTCTTATGAGTCTTTTAGCAAGCACTACCAATTTCCATTATATAAGCAAAGTCATCATATTTTTTTATAACTTTTTTAACAACTTTTCCGTTTTCAATAGATAATTTATAATCGGTATAAGTACAATCTTCTAATCTTTCAAAGTAGAATAAATCATTACCAACCACTTCTCCATTACCATTTTTATAAAGTATATATTTTCCTACTAATTCATCAGTATATTCTTCGCTTTCAGCTGTTGCTACTTCATATTTTCTACCTAATGTTTCTTCTTTTGTATCAACTGCTAAATAAACAGAACCTCCACTTTGGCTTATCAATATTTTATCAAGTTCTTCTTCTTGATCATTTAATATTACATAATATGTAGTTGTTATTGAAATATTAGGTGTTGTTTTTGTATCTTCTACTATTCTTATATAGAATTTCTTACCTGTATTATCTTCAATAACATAATCAGCTTTTATATCTTTTGGAGCTGGTTCTTCTTTTTTAGCCTCTTCTTCTTTCTTCTCTTCATTCTTTTCTTCTTGTTTAGTATCTTCTTTTGTTGTTTCTTTTCCTTTATTCATTGTTTTTCCTACGTAGAATCCTACTCCTAATCCTAGAGCTATTAATACAATACAAAGTATAATAGTTCCTAGAGGAGATTTTTTCTTAACTGGTTCTACTATTGTGTTTTCTTCCATTTTACAACCTCTTTCCTACTGTAATTATAACATAATTTTTTTTATTAATTAAATTTAATTTTATATTGACACTTATGTTTGATATAATATTTTTAGGTGATAGCAATGGAGATACTAGCTGACAAGTTAAGGCCTAAATCTTTAGATGATATTATTGGTCAAAAACATTTAGTTGGACCTAATATGATTATAAGGAATTTGGTTGATAATGATCATGTTGTTAGTATGATTTTATATGGTAAACCTGGAATTGGAAAAACTAGTATTGCTTGTGCTATTGCTAATACTATTAATAAGCCATATAGAATGTTAAATGCTACTATTAATAATAAACAAGATTTTGATATTGTTATTGAAGAAGCTAAGATGAATGGTGAAATGGTAGTTATCATGGATGAAATTCATCGTTTAAATAAAGATAAGCAAGATTTGTTATTACCATATATTGAAAATGGATTAATTATATTAATTGGTCTTACTACTTCTAATCCTTATCATAAGATTAATCCTGCTATAAGAAGTAGATGTCAAATATTTGAATTAAAAGAATTAACTAATGATGATATTAAAGAAGGAATTAATAAAGCATCAAAATATTTAAAAGGTATTAAAATAGATGATGATGCTATGAATTCAATTATTAGATTATCTTCTGGAGATTTAAGAAGTGCTATTAATCTACTAGAAGTATCTTATTATGGTTCTAGTGATAAACATATTACTTTGGATGTTGTAAAAAATATTAATAGCAAAGCAGTATTTTTTAGTGATGCAAATGAAGATGGACATTATGATGTATTATCTGGACTTCAGAAATCTATTAGAGGTTCTGATGTAGATGCTTCCCTACACTATTTAGCACGTTTAATTGAAGAAGGAGATTTAGATAGTATATATCGTCGTTTGAGCGTTATTGCTTATGAAGATATAGGGCTAGCTAATCCTAGCATTGGTCCTAAAGTAATGGCTGCAATACATGCTTCTGAGTTAGTTGGTCTTCCTGAAGCTAGAATACCACTTGGTACATTAGTTACAGAAATGGCATTATCTCCAAAGAGTAATAGTGCTCATATAGCCCTTGATATGGCTTTAGAAGATATAGAGAATGGTGATACTGGTAATTTACCAGAACATTTAAAAACTAATAGTCCTCTATATGTTTATCCTCATGATTATCCTAATTCATGGGTTAAACAACAATATTTGCCAGATAAGATTAAGAATAAGAAATATTACAAACCAAGAAATAATAAATATGAAGAAAATTTAAATAAATTACATGATGAAATGAGAGGTATTAAGAAATGAAAGTAAGTTTAATTGGAACAGGTGCTTATGGTATAGCCATGGCCATGATGTTAAATAAGAATAATGATGATATTGTAATGTGGACTGAATCTGAAGAAAAGATGAAAAAATATGAAAAAGATGGTTGTATTAAAGATATTGTCCCAGGAGTTGTATGTCCTAAAAATATAAGATTAACTAATAGTTATGAAGAAGCTGTTAAAGGAAAAGATGTAATATTTATTATGAGTACAGCTCACTTTGTTGGAAGTATTTGCGATGGTATTAAACCATATTTAACTAAAGACCAAGTTGTATGTATTGCATCTAAAGGTATTGAAAATAATAGCTGTGAGTTCTTGAGTAATATTGCAAGAGAAAAATTAAAAACAAGAAAAATATGTATTATATCAGGTGGTTCTTTTGCTATTGATATGGCTAATAATAATCCTGTTGCTTTAACTGTTGCTTCTAAAAGTAGAATTGCAAGAAAGTTAGTAAAAAAAGCTTTACAAAGTGATACTGTTAAGTTAAGAGAATCATCTGACTTAATTGGTGTTCAAATATGTGGTAGTATTAAAAATGTTATAGCACTTGCTGCTGGTATGCTAGATGGTATGGGATATCCTGAAAGTACTCAATGTTTTTTAATTACTGAGTCTATTCATGATATTAAAGCTTTAATTGGAGCATTAGGTGGAAGACCAAAAACTATTCTTTCATATGCAGGTGTTGGAGATTTATTGCTTACTTGTACAAGTGTTAAAAGTAGGAACTTCTCTTTTGGTAAGGTAGTTGGTAGTGGTGCTTCTAAAGAAGAAAAAGAAGAATTTTTAAAGAATACTACAGTTGAAGGATATTACACTTTAAAAAGTATTTATAAATTAGTTAGAAAGAAAAGAATTAGTATGCCAGTAGTAGATTTAATTTATAAAATTATTATGAATGATAAAGATCCACATTTACTTGCTGAATTCTTAATTAATAAGAAATAAAAAACAAACCAAATGGTTTGTTTTTTTATTAATTTGAAGTGTGGCTAACGTAACTACTAGTTACTGAAGTTGTTCCTGCATCTGAACCTG
>Ga0310697_10006404_pt1 | contig 11212 bp, 9 predicted proteins | sample 172DNAGHGlowgp2_FD_203883 | JGI IMG/M metagenome (GOLD analysis project Ga0310697, IMG submission 203883) | Sheep rumen microbial communities from Palmerston North, Manawatu-Wanganui, New Zealand - 1728 DNA GHGlow gp2 (v2) (version 2) | ecosystem: Host-associated > Mammals > Digestive system >... | reverse complement strand
GATTGCTTTCTTCGTGTTCATGTCATGCCTCGTCTTTCTGTTTGCGCCGGGCACCATCGCCCGACATCAGTGGTAGGGGCGCCGCCAGCCGCCGTCTGACACCCAAAACGGAACAAAAATTTTTTTCTGCCCCCCCCCTTGCGCGGCAACCGGAAACTTGGTATACTTGCCGCGTCTCTGCTAGGAGACATCAAGCTTGATCAACAGAATAAGGACATGCATGATGAAAAGGAAAAAGAGTTTTTTGATGGTCGCGGGCTGCATGCTCGCGGCAGGTTCCTTGTGCGCTGCGGACTACAATGAAACGTTCGAGAGCGCGAATACGTGGACGGAAGGTACGCTGTTTGCGACCAATTACGAGTATAGTGGTGTGGCGGGAAAGCCGTTGGCGAGTGCCAATCACACCAAGGTTCTTGTGATTGAAGGCGATTCATACTACGATGCTTCGTCGGGCAGCTACACTGGTTCGCCCCTCGTGGACATGATGGTGCAGGCGGCTCTTCCCGACGACGCGCTTGAAGCTCCCGAAGGGGAGGCCCACATCGCCATCGCAGTTGATGCGAACGGCATCTTCAACGTGTACTGCAAGAACAAGTCTGGTACTGCTGCGTGGTATCCTCTGTCCAGCAAAGTATATGCGGATGGTGAGTGGGCGCGTGTAAGCTTGCTCTTTGACTATGGCAAAAGCCTTTGCCAGATCCGCATTGATGGCGAACCCATGATGACGGACAACGGCTATCTCAAAACGGATAGGACGGGGAACGGCGCGTGGTACGCTCTTGCTACGGCCACAACCTCCTCAACGGCCGTGAGCAACCTGAAGGTTGTTGGCTGCACTGCCATTGACGACGTGGTGATTTCTGCCAATGCCTCGTCTTACGCTGTGGCGGCGAACGCTACGAACGATGTTGGCGTTTCTTGTGCATGGCTTGATCAGTACGGTCTCGCGTGGGATGCCACTACCGCTAATGCGAGCTACGACAGCACCGGCATGACGGTTGCCCAGAAGTACGATGCCTGTCTCTCGCCGTTTGACGATCAGAAGTTTGAGGTCAAGTCGGTGACGGTGGATACTGCCAAGAACAAGACCGTGGTGGGCATTCCTGCAACGGTTGACACGGTTAGCCGTAAGGTGGTCTTGCAGAGCAGCGCGGATTCAAGCTTCCCCGATACTGATGCGACAACGACAACGCCGGTTACTTCTGGTCAGACCGAGGTTGAAGTTGCCCTGCCGGCTGCTGGCCAAGTCCAGTACTTCCGTCTCCGTGCGATGGACAAGTAATTGATGCCAAACACCTTTAGAGAAAGAAGGCCTTGAAATGAAGAAACTGATGACAGTGATTGGAGCGGTCGGACTCGCGTTCGCCGCCACGGCTGGATTTGACGACGCGCTCCTCGCGTTCTCAACGAAAGGCCCCGACAAGTATGCGGACGGCACCACGGTGCTTGACGGCGAGTGCTACGCGCTCGTGTGGACGAAGAACGGTGCCACGTTCGGCGGCATTGCCGCTGATGGTACGGCGGTTGCCGATACCGATCAGATCGTGCTTGTCGCACCTGTGGCGAAGGATGGCCGTTGTCCGGACGTGCTCTTCCAGATCGACTCCGCGAAGGCGGAGGCTCTGGCGGACGGTACTTACGGCGTCTATCTGCTCGATACGCGCGTGAAGGCTGCGAACGGAACGACCGCTCCTCGCGGTGCCTCTGACGGCAAGCTTTCGATTGTCAACGGCTACGGCTTGACGACGAAGGCCAGGCAGGTCGGCAAGGCGGCGGAGGGCGGCGTCGCCGCCGCGGAGGAGAAGGAAACGACCGGTGGTCAAGTCGTTGCCGCCGGTGCTGCGGCACCGAAGGATGTTGATCAGCCGAAGATCACGTCCATCAAGATTGAAGGCGACAACGTTCGCCTCACAGTCCAGAACCTGCCGGGCTTCATGCGTGTGAGCAGCGGTGCTGACATCTCCGCTGACGAGACGCAGGGTGCGGCGCAGGCGACGGACGGTGCGACCGACGAGGTCATCTTCTATGCGCCCAAGGCGGCTGGTGCTTCGGGCTTCTTCAAGGTAATTCGTAACAAGTAAAACGGAACGGGGAATTAAAGATGAAACTTCGCTTGCTGACTTGTGTGACGGTCGCCAGTGCGGCTCTGTTTGCAAATGAATCGACTGACAGTGCGACGTATGGCATTCTGGCAGTGTCAGACACGACTACAACGAATACCGTTGTCGGTGTGCCATGGGTGAACGTTGGCGAGGGAAATGTCACCCTCTCCAACCTCGTTAGCACGGCTACGCTTGCTGACAACGACATGGTTTACTTTTACGAGGGTACTACTTGGTATTCCTACAAGGTGCAAGGTGGTGTTTTCGTTCCGGTGGAGACGGTAAGTAGCGAGACTCAAACTTCTCCTTCTGCAGCGAATGTAAAGACGTTCGCGCGTGGTACGGGTTTGATTATCCAGCGTGCCAACACGACGAACCCCATTTACCTCTGCGGTCGTTATGATACCACTCCGCCTACTGCAACCTCGGTTCCCGCTGGTTCGCAGGCTCTGATTGCAAACCCGAAGACTGAGACCGTGTACATTACTGCCGGTGCGACGGGTGATAAAATCTCTGTGCCTGGTAATGGTGGAACGAGAACTGATTATGTAAAGAAAGACGATGGTTGGTATGGAACAGTTACTGAAACACCAACAGGTTTTTTGTTCCCTGTCACTAGCCAGCAGAAGTTTAATGATGGTGTGCCGCTTGCCGCTGGCAAGGGTGCCTTTTACACGAACAACGGCAACGCGGCCGTCGAAATTAGCTGGTAGTCAGTTTGAGGAATCCAAAAATGAAAAACGTGTTTAAAGTTGCTGCGGTTGCTTTTGCTGCCCTAGTGGCGGTAACTGCCAAGGCTGAGGCGTTGTATTGGCAGGTTAATGAGGGTTCAACTGACAAAGCATTCCAATATGCTATTTTGAATGCGACAGATGGAACGACTACCCGCCAGCTTGCCGGCGCAACGGCTGAGGGATCGGCTCCGAATCAGTTTGTCTCTCTTCAGAATACTGACATAAGTTCTTATGCTAATAGTAGTTGGTCATTCTTTGTCGAGTTGGCGAACTATGACAATGGTTCGTGGGAAACTGTAAAGAGAGGTGCTACAGTCAGTTACTCTGATTTGAGTGACTATATTGCGACTAGTTTTAATGATGGCCTCCGCATTGCGCAGGCTGGTGGCTACAACTTGGGTGCGGTTCCTGAGCCTACGAGCGGTTTGTTGCTCTTGATTGGCGGGTCGTTGCTGGCGTTGCGCCGCCGTCGCCGTAGCTAGGCGCACGGGCCTTGGAGAGTTAGGGCCATTAAGGACTTTAAGGGCTTTGGCGTCCTTAAAGTCCTTAATGTCTTTTAACGACCTTAGAGACCTTAAAACCTGTGGATGATTTTGGAAGGAACTGGACGATGAAAAGACGCTACGAGGATGACTACGAAGACAACGATGATTTCAAGGAAGAAGAGAATGTAGACGACTCCAAGCCGCGCGAGCTTGCCCCGATTCCCGAGCTTGACAAGCTCGACTTTCTTACTGCGCTTGGCCTCGGTCTCTTTTCGGTTGTCATGCTCACGGTCTGGGCATTTCCCGGCTTGAGCCCGGATGTCTGGGACGATGCGGCGGTAGGGGCGGGGTTGCGTCCGACCGCTGCGATTTTCCCCGGCTTCTGGCGAGCGATAGCCCGCGGGCTGTATTCCATCAACGGAGTTGGCCTCGGCAACTTGCTCTTGATCTGGTTCGGGCGCCTCGCTCTCGGCTTGACCGTCGGATTCTCCTATTTGCTGTTTCGCTCAATCCTTTCTCTAACGATCCGTAGCCGCCTGAACTACGCGCGTCGCCGTTTCGTTGTGGTACGTGGCACCGCCATGCTAGGCGCGGTGGCCTTCCTCTGCTCCGATCCGATCTGGCGCGTGGGTCAGGCGTTCTCACCGTCCGGACTGCTTTTGCTGCTTTCCGTGTTCGCGCTCTACCAGTTCTTCTCCTTCCTGCAGCACGGGCGTCTTCGCGAGGTGAACCTGAGCATATTCCTGCTCGGCCTGCTTTCCGCCGATACGCCGATGGGGTTCGTGTTGACTGCGGTTTGCTGGGGCGTGTATTTCCTGGCGTTGCGTTACGCGGCGGTGTCGATGGGCATGGCGCTCCTCAACCCGATCGTCGAGCAGCGCTCGAAGTGGCACCTCACGTTCCTGTGGGCGATCGGGCTTATTATCGGCATCGCGGCCAACTGCGGTTCGTTCGCGTGGCTGAACGGACTTGATGCGGCGGAGCTCACCGGCGGCGACGTGCCGCTCCTCTACGCGACGCGGTGGTGGACGCAATTCATCCACGCGGCGTCTGGCCTCGGATGGGTGCTGGGGCTTGGCATGTGCGCTCTGCCGCTCGTCGTCGCGGCAGTCCTGCTGCCGCGCGCGGTGGACGAGGAGCAGTTCCTGCCGTACCATATGGGCGCGGTGTTCTTCGCGACAGGCATGATCGCGCTCGCGCAGGTGGCAGAGCTGAGTCCGCTCTGGTTCTGGACCTGGAGCGACGACGTCACCGTCACGCCGTATTTCCTTCAGATGCTCATGCTGCTTTCGGCCATGACGCTCGTGTTCGCCCTCGCCGTGATGGGCGTTGACGCCGTCTGCCGCGACCACGTGCGGCTTGCCAACGAGCGCTTCGCGAACCTCACCGAAGAGGACGAGGACGGCAATCCGGTGCCGCGTCCTGAACTGCCCGCGACCCATGTCAGCCATGGCAACATCGTCTTGGCGGTGGTGCCGATCCTGGTTCTTGCGGCGGTATTGCCCGGGCGCTGGCAAGGGACTACGCGCGATATGCTGCGGCTGCTGGACGACTACGTAGAGGAGGTCCTAGAGGAATGCGGTCCCGTGGAGTGGATATTCACCGACGGCTCGTTCGATTCGCGCCTGGAGCTCGCGGCGGCGGAGAAGGGCAAGAAGATCAAGGCGCTCTCGATGATGAGGGGGAACGGTCCGTACGACAAGTACGTGCGTCAGGAAGGCGTAACCGATACCGAGGATCGTCTGGTGCTGGCGCTTGGCGCGCCGATCACGCTGCGTACATGGATGAAGGACAAGCCGGAGCGGATGAAGAATGCGGCGATCCAGCTTGGCTTCGAGCTGTGGAAGCGCAACGGACTGGAGCTGCCGGAATGCTCCGGTGTTCTGGCGCGTCCGCTCGGCATGAGCAAGGAGGATTGCGCGGCGGGCGTGGAGCGCACGAACAAGCTGGTAGACCGCATACTGGAATTCTATGTTAACGGAGGACTTCCGAAGAGCGCGGGAAAGCGGATAAACGAGCTGTTCCTCTTCGTCCAGTGGCGCATCGCGCGTCTCGCGCGGATGCGGGCGGAGCGCGCGGACCGCGCGGGCAAGACAGAAGTAGCCCTGAAGGACGTGAAGATATCGGACGACCTCGACCACAAGAACGCCTCGCTTAAGCGCATCCTCACCAATATGGAAGAGGCGCGTTCGCGCACGCTCAAGGCCATCACGCCGCGCGAGGGGCTGCAGCTGGCGCTCGTGAGGGCGGACTTCGCGCTCGCGCGCCGCTATGCGGAGCCGATCCTCGAGTCCTTCCCGGACGATCCCAACGCGAACTTCGCGATGGGCATGAGCTACTACGTGCAGGAGCAGTGGTCGCGTTCCGAGGAGTACCTCAAGCGCTGCCTCATCAGGAACGCGAAGGAGCCTGCGGTCTGGAACAACCTGGCGATGATCATGTTGAAGACAGGTCGTCTCGACGAGGCCGAGAGGCACGCGAAGAAGGCGCTGGAGCTTATCCCGGAGTCGGCGGAGGTGAAGGACACCGTCAAGCAGATTCGCGACGCGCGCGCGGCGGCGGCGAAGGAGGCGGACAAGGCAAGGAAGGCCAAGGGGAAGAAGGACGGCAAGGCGAAGAAGAAATGAAGCGCAAGGCGAACGATCCGCGTCCCGGGTGGGACGAATACTTCATGGAAATCGCGCAGGTGGTGGCGAAGCGCTCCAACTGCTCGCGCAGGCAGGTGGCTGCGGTGATCGTGAAGGACAACCATCTGCTGGCGACGGGCTACAACGGCACGCCGCGCGGCGTGCGGAACTGCTTCGACGGCGGGTGCCCGCGCTGCGCGGGCAAGACGCCGTCGGGCAAGGGGCTTGACGAGTGCCTTTGCGTACACGCCGAGCAGAACGCCATCTGCCAGGCGGCGCGCTACGGCCTCAACGTGGCCGGCGGCACGATCTACGTGACGATCTCGCCGTGCCTCACGTGCGCGAAGCTGATCGTGAACGCCGGCATTTCGCGCGTCGTGTACGGCGGCGACTACACGGCGTTCCTCGATACGGTGCGGGAGATGTTCCGCGAGGCGCACGTCAAGTTCCAGGCTTTTGCGAAGCCGAAGAGGAAATGATATAATGGGGGCCGGCTCAGGACAGAGGACAAGCGATTTGGAAAAGGGTATCGAAAACCAAGGAAAAGACAATGAGAAAGAAGATCATAGCCGGAAACTGGAAGATGAACGTCCTGCCGTCGGAGGCGGCCGCCCTCGTGAAGGGCATCGCCGAGGCGACGAAGGACTACGCGAACGTGGACATCGTGTGCTGCACGCCCGCGATCGACGTGCCTGCCGCCGTTGCGGCGTGCGCGGGGACAGCGGTGCAGCCGGGCGCGGAGAACGCCCACTGGGAGCCGTCGGGCGCCTACACGGGCGAGATCTCCACGGGCATGCTGGTGGATGCCGGCGCGAAGTACGTCATCATCGGCCACTCGGAGCGCCGCCAGTACTTCGGCGAGACTGACGAGACTGTGAACAAGCGCGCGACGGCGGTGATCAAGGCCGGCCTCACGGCGATCGTCTGCGTTGGCGAGACGCTTGCGGAGCGCGATGCGGGCAAGGTGGAGGAAGTGATCGTCCGCCAGATGAAGGAAGGTCTGAAGGGCCTTTCCGCCGCCGACTCCGAGAAGCTGGTGATCGCCTACGAGCCCGTTTGGGCCATCGGCACCGGCCGCACGGCCACGCCCGAGCAGGCGCAGGAAGTGCATGCGCTCATCCGCAAGGTGCTGGGCGAGATGATCGGCATCGACGCGGCAGAGGCGGTGCGCATCCAGTACGGCGGCTCGATGAAGCCCGGCAACGCGGCCGAGCTGCTCGCCCAGAAGGACATCGACGGCGGCCTCATCGGCGGCGCCGCGCTCAAGGCCGACAGCTTCGCGGGGATCATCGCCGCGGCCGCTGCCGCGAAGTGACGCCACGACCGCTCGGGTAAAAGGCATCCTCTGCCTGGTGGGCTCGGCATTCGGGTTTGCCATGATGGGGATGTTCGTTCGCCTCGCCGACGACTTCGGCGGGGCGATTCCTTTCACGCAGAAGAGCTTCTTCAGGAACCTCGTCGCCGTGGCGGTGGCGGGAGCGGTGTTCTGTCGGACGGGCGGGAGGGGCCTGCTTCCGCGCGGCAGGGCATCGTGGGGGCCGCTCGTGTGGCGATCCGTGTTCGGGACGATCGGCATCTTCGGCAACTTCTACGCGCTGAGCCACATACCGCTTGGCGACGCGTGCATGCTGAACAAGCTATCGCCGTTCGCCGCCGTGGTGGCGAGCTGGCTTCTGCTGGGCGAGCGCGTGACGCTGCGCCAGGGCGTGGCGGTGGCGATCGCGTTCGTAGGCGCGATGTTCGTGGTGAAGCCTGGGTTCGCGCTTGCGGGCGAGACGACGGCGGCGCTCGCGGGGCTTGCGGGCGGCATAGCGGCCGGGCTTGCGTACACGTGTGTGCGGCGGCTTGGCATTCTCAAGGTAGAGCCGAGTTTCATAGTGCTTTTCTTCTCGGGCTTTTCCACGCTCGTGACCGTGCCGTTCCTGGTGTTCGACTATCATCCGATGACATGGGCGCAGGTGGCGACGCTTTTTGGAGCGGGCGTTGCGGCGACGGCGGGTCAGTTTGGCATCACGGCGGCGTACAGGCTGGCGCAGCCGCGCGAGCTTGCGGTGTACGACTACACGAACGTGGTGTTCGCGGCGCTCCTGGGATTTGCCGTATTCGGGCAGGTGCCTGATGTCTTCAGCTGGCTGGGAATCGCGATCATAGTGTCGATGGGCTTTGGGATTCACAAGTAAGGCGCGAGACCGGTGGCTGAAAGGCGCGAGACCGCTGCCGCTAGAAGGTGCCTGGGTCGGTGACTGGGAAGGCGCGAAGCCTTTGGCTGAAAGGCGCGAGACCGGAGACTGGGAAGGCGCGAAGCCCGCTGCGCCTGACTGGCGCCTGGGCCGAGACCTCCGAGACCTCCGGGATTGTGCCTGGGGTGGTGCTTCGCACTAGGAATAGGCTTGCGGGCGTTGCACAAGCCAAGGGCGTTGCGCGGATGCATATGCTTTGCGCCAGTGAATGGCGTGGCGCGGCTGCATATGCTTTGCGCCAGTGAATGGCCTTGCGCGGCAGCATATGCTTCGCACTTGCAAATGGCGTGGCGCGCAAGCGCGCCCCCTGCCACATCCCGGAGGTCCCGGAGGTCCCGGAGGTCCCGGCCCGCCCGCCTTCCAATGGAATCCCTTGCGGGCGGCCCGTCCACTGGAAGCGGCACTCCCTTGCGGGCGGTCCGTCCACTCCCGGCGGCACTCCCTTGCGGGCGGTCCGTCCACTCCCAGCGGCACACCTTGCGGGCGGCCCGTCCACCCCCAGCGGCACTCCCTTGAGGGCGGCCCGTCCCCCCCCCCGTCTCCCCCCCCCCCTGCGGCATTCCATGTGGGCGGTTCGTCCGCGATATGGTACAATACCGCCCAAGGAAACATGACATGACACAGCTTGAAGCGGCCCGGAAGGGCCTTGTGACAGAGGCGATGAGGGTCGTCGCCGCAGATGAGAAAGTAGCCGTGGAAACGGTGCGTGCCGCCGTCGCCGACGGCACTGCCGTCATCCCGCTCAACCCAGCGCACGGCAACTGCCGGCCAGTGGGCGTGGGACGCATGTTCACGACGAAGATCAACGCGAACCTCGGCCGCAGCATCACCCACTCCGGCAAGGGCGACGAGCTCGAGAAGCTCGCGATCGCGCTCAAGGCGGGCGCGGACTTCGTGATGGACCTTTCCGTAGGCGAGGACGTGAAGTCGATCCGCCAGGGAATGCTCGACGCGAGCCCCAAGCCGCTCGGCACCGTGCCCGTCTACGAGACGATCAGCCGCCTGAAGGGCGACATCCCGCACATGGATCCTTCGCTGCTCCTCGACGTCATCCGCGAGCAGGCGGAGCAGGGCGTCGATTTCATGACGCTCCACGCCGGCCTCCTCCTGAAGCACATCCCGGCCGCCATGAAGCGCAAGATGGGCATCGTGAGCCGCGGAGGAGCCATCATGGCCGAATGGATGATGGAGAACAACGCCGAGAACCCGCTCTACACTCGCTGGGACGATGTGATGGACATTCTCGCGGCGCACGACGTGACCGTGTCGCTCGGCGACGGGATGCGTCCGGGCTGCCTCGCGGACGCCTCTGATGCCGCGCAGTTCGGCGAGCTGGACGTCCTCGGCGAGCTCGTGGATCGCTGCCGCGCGCGCGGCGTGCAAGTGATGGTGGAGGGGCCGGGCCACGTGCCGTTCAACCAGATTCAGATGAACATGGAGCGCGAGCAGGATTCCTGCAAGGGCGCGCCGTTCTACGTGCTCGGGCCGGTGGTCACCGACATCGCGCCGGGCTACGACCACATCGTGAGCGCGATCGGCGCGACGGCGGCGGCCACCTACGGCGCGTCGCTCCTCTGCTACGTGACCCCGGCCGAACACCTTGGCCTCCCCGACGGCGACGAGGTCCACCGCGGCTGCGTCGCCTACAAGATCGCCGCCCACGCGGGCGACGTGGCGCGCGGCCTCCCCGGCGCGCGCGACAGGGACGACGCTATGTCCGACGCGCGTGCGGCGTTCGACTGGGACCGCCAGTTCGCGCTCTGCCTCGATCCCGAGCGCGCGAAGGCGCGCTGGCTCAAGACGCGCGCGTTCACCGACGAGGCGCACACGGACGACCACTGCTCCATGTGCGGCAAGGAGTTCTGCGCCGTGCGCACCTCCCGCCGCATCCGCGAGCTTGCCGCCGCCAGGGCGGTTCACGAGTAGTCGTGCCCAGGCATCCCCCGATTCTTCGTCAAACAGCTGTCATTTGGCCGCTGGATATGATATAATGTCCACACAAAAAACGAACGGGAAACGAGCGACATGAGCGACGAAGAAAAGACCGAGAACGAAGTCCCCGAGACGGCCGAGCAGGCGGTTGCCGGAATGCTTGAGGACGTGGCCATTGAAGAGGAGATGAGCCGCGACTACATCGACTACTCGATGAGCGTGATCATCGGGCGCGCGCTTCCCGACGTGCGCGACGGCCTGAAGCCCGTGCACCGCCGCTGCCTCTATTCCATGTACATGCTCGACAACACGTGGAACAAGAAGCACCTCAAGAGCGCGCGCATCGTGGGCGACGTGATCGGCAAGTACCACCCGCACGGCGACACCGCGGTGTACGACACGATCGTGCGCATGGCCCAGCCGTTCTCGCTCCGCGTTCCGCTCGTGGACGGCCACGGCAACTTCGGGTCCATCGACGGCGACGGGGCGGCGGCGATGCGTTACACGGAAGTCCGCATGCAGCGCGTCACCGAGGAGATGCTCGGCGACCTGGAGAAGGACACCGTGGACATGATGAAGAACTTCGACGAGACGCTGGACGAGCCGACCGTCCTTCCCGCGAAGCTCCCGAACCTTCTCCTCAACGGCTCCTCCGGCATCGCCGTGGGCATGGCCACCAACATCCCGCCGCACAACCTGGGCGAGCTCTGCGACGGCATCACCTACTACATCGACCATCGCGACTGCACGATCGACGACCTGATGCAGTTCGTGAAGGGCCCCGACTTCCCCACCGGCGCGCAGGTCTGCGGCCGCAACGGAATCACAGCCATGTACAAGCTCGGGCGCGGACAGCTCTGCGTGCGCGGCACCGCCGAGATCGAGGATTGGAAGAACGACCGCCAGCGCATCATAATCACCTCGCTCCCCTACCAGGTGAACAAGGCGGAGATGATCAAGCACGCGGCCGAGCTCGTGAAGGACAAGGTCATCGAGGGCATAAGCGACATCCGCGACGAGTCCAAGGCCGACGTGCGCATCGTGGTGGAGCTGAAGCGCGACGCGGTGGCGCAGATCGTCCTCAACCACCTA
>Ga0310697_10006403_pt1 | contig 11213 bp, 5 predicted proteins | sample 172DNAGHGlowgp2_FD_203883 | JGI IMG/M metagenome (GOLD analysis project Ga0310697, IMG submission 203883) | Sheep rumen microbial communities from Palmerston North, Manawatu-Wanganui, New Zealand - 1728 DNA GHGlow gp2 (v2) (version 2) | ecosystem: Host-associated > Mammals > Digestive system >... | reverse complement strand
ATGTTCGGCACCAGGATGCCTGTAGCGTAGATATGTGGCACATTGTCTCCCCTTCGGATGAATCCCGCTTCTTCGAGAGCCGTTACAGCCCCCTTGACACGTGTCTCTATTTCGTTGACATTGTCGTCGTCCCATCCGGCTTGTCGTGCGATTTCGAGTGGTGAGCAACACACCTGCTCCCGTTTTGCCATGAGGTCCTTGATGGCTTTCCATACTTGCTGTATCTCGCTGATGGACAGTTTTGTTTGGTTGAGCAGGAGGAAATGCTTGTCGAGGTCGCTGTCTCCGTAAAGGACGAAGCAGTCGGCCTCCAAGTGTGGGTCTCGTCCGGCCCTTCCTGCTTCCTGAATGTAGTTTTCCAGTGAATCGCTGATGTCGTAGTGTACCACCAACCTCACATCTTTCTTGTCCACACCCATTCCAAAAGCAGATGTGGCGACGATGACCTGTACCTCACCATTCATGAAATCATTTTGGTTGGCCACTTTTTCAGCAGCGTCCATTTTCCCGTTGAAGGGTAGGGCAGTAATTCCGTCTCGGCACAGACGTGCGGCCAGTTCTATTGTTCTTCTGGTGCGGCTGACGTATACAATCGTAGGGCACTGATGCCCGAGGATGAGGTTGCGTAACTGAAAATATTTCTCGTCTTCGGTTTCGGTGTGAAGCACAGCGTATCGCAGGTTTTTTCTCTCTGCGCTGGCAGCGAAAATCTGGAGTTCTATGCCGAGTTTTCGTTTGAAATAGTCGCAGATGTCGCTCACTACCTTCTGTTTTGCGGTGGCGGTGAAGCATGAGACAGGTATTGGATTCTTCTGTTGTTTCTGTATCTGCAGTTTGCGTATGAAATTGCCGATAAAGAGGTAGTCGGTACGGAAATCTTGTCCCCAGGCCGAAAAGCAGTGTGCTTCGTCGATGACAAAACGCACCACGTTGCGGCTCATCAGCAGTCGTTCGATGGTTCTGCTCCTGAGCATTTCGGGAGCGATATAGAGCAGGTTAGCAGTTCCGTCAGCCACTTGTTTGATGGCTACGGCCCGTTCAATTGGGTCGAGAAGTCCGTTGATGGTCACTGCATCAGTGATGCCACGGTCTGCGAGATTGTCCACTTGGTCTTTCATGAGACTTTGCAGCGGGGAGATGATGACGGTCAAGCCGTGAATGTTTCGTCCCGCCATCAGAGCCGGCAGTTGAAAGGTCAAAGACTTGCCTCCTCCTGTTGGGAAGATGGTCAGTATCGACTGCCCTTGTATAGCTGCCTCCACAGCCTGCTGTTGCATGGGAACGTCGTCGAAGAGTCGGAAAGTGTCGTAACCAAAGAATTCCTTCAATCCACTGTGTGCATCGAGTTGTGTTTTGCAGTATTCGCATTTTCCGCAGGGCGTGTTCTTGAGGAAAGTCATCACATTGCCCACTTTGGGATAATTGTGCATCACCCAAGGTGGTGTCATCGACTGTACGTCGTCGGTGCCGATTAGTGCCAGTGAGTATGCCAGTTCCACTGGATAATGTTTGGCCACAGCTGCTATATTGGCGTTCTCACAAATTATGCCATGGAATTGCTGTCGGATTAATTGTTCGAGGTCTTGTTCCACGAATTGAGTCCCAGGCTCTGTTATGAAAGTCAGGAATCCGTCAAACTCTTGTTGTTCAGACAGCAATTCTCTATAGATAGTTTGTATTTCTGGCGACAGTTGATGCCATGCCTTTACTTCATCATCAAACAAATCCTTTGCTTTCTTTGCGTCATTGACAGGGTTGTTCAGTTCGTCCACTTGCAGTTTGTCGTCTTTGAGCAGTCGATGGTATGGCTTTTGGGGAAACAACAGGGGTGACCACGGGAGTGTGTCGATGAAGATGTGATTGCCTTGAAGTTGAAGGTACTTGAGGTCGTGGTTGATGATGTTGTGTCCGCATATTATTCCGCATCCTGACACGAATGCATGGAAGTCCTGGGCAGACTGCGTGTGCAGCACAGCACCATCTTCTCGTACAGCCCCGTAATCAAACACTTTCTGACTGTCAACCCCGACCTCTGTGTCAATGAAAACCAGCATTGTTATTCATGTTAGGTGTAAAGATGCGGTTATAGATGTTTTTAGGGCATAAAGGCCCACAAACTGAACATTTATAATATGCAAAAATACAACATTCCTTTCAAATATCAATGTTTCGATTGTAAAATACTCAGTTTTTAGGTGTTAGGCGCTTTTTTTACGAACATGGATTATACGATGATTATGGATTGGCATTTATTTTACGTGAATTCGGAGAAAAAACATTTGTAATGTTCGGCATACCCATCCCTGCGTTCTTATTGATTGTTTTTGAAGTTGTAGAACTCGTGGACTAGACTTCGGTAGCCCAGTTGCTTCAGTAGGGTGTAATCCGTTTTGTAGTTAGTCTTGCAATGTCTGCCCGTTGCGAGGAAGCGGATATACTGCTGTAGGTAGTGGTCGATTTCTCTGAGACCTTCGGATTGGTTGATGACGGGGAAGAACCACCTCGACCAGGAGAGAGTTTCGGCATCGTCCTCTTCAAAGAACTTTCGGTTGAAACGGTTGATGAGTCCCTTCATCGCCTTTTCTGGTGGGAAGTGTTGTTTTTTGCTCCATCGCAGCAGTGAGTTTGCCGCCCTTTTGATTTTGCCCTTCATCTTTTTCTTCGTCGACTCCGAGATGTCGATGTTGTTGTCATGGCATTTGAATCCCAGAAACTCGTAGGCCTCGTCGGGTGAGTAAACCTTCACCTTCTCTGGGTTGACCTCAAGCCGGTATTGCCAGAGGAAATCTTCCATTTGCCTCCTATAATCCTCAAGCGTGTCAGGGTCAGGGGCAAAGATGATGATGTCGTCGGAATAGCGTGCATAGATGGCACCTGCTTCATGGAAATGCTTGTCCACCTCCTTGAGATAGACATTGGCCAGGAAAGGTGATGTGGGGACGCCAGCCATCACGCCGTGGTTTTCATGGATGACCTCTCCATTGTATTCGACGCGGTAGTTGGTCAGCATCCTCTCAAAGAAATGGAACAAAGGTTGGTCGTCGGCAAACATCTCCTCCAGCATTGGCAGTAGGATGTCAATGGAGATGGAATTGAAATAGTTGTGGATGTCGAGTTTGTATGCCCACATGGCGTGTCCGTTGACGGCGCTGTTGATGCGGTGGATGGCGTCATGAGCTTTTACTCCACGGCGGAAGGCATAGCAGTTGGGTGCGAAATGGTCATCGTAATGATAAAGCCGATATGCGATGAACTTGAGTATTGTCATCTCTTCGGGTGCGAAACTATACACCACCCGTTTCTTGCCAGCGCCCATCTTGTTGACCATCATTTTCCGGGGGATGCTCAAGTCCTCACCCCGGCCAATCTTTTGTGCCAGTTGGAGATATTTCTCTTGCTCCACATAATTGTCAGCGGCTGCGAACTCATGCCAGTTGAAACGGCACTTGAGCAGTCGGTATTTGAGAAAATCCTCCCATTCCTTTTGCTGGGTCAGTTGGGTGATGATGCTTTCCATGATAAGAAGAAGAAAAAGGGGAAAGATTTTGAATCGGCAAAATTGCTGATCACGAGAGGGTACCTTGTCCTGTTGCCTGTAAAACAAATCGTAATGGTCGAGGCTGCCTCCATCGCAGGCACAGCTGTGCTGTATCCCCTTTTTCTTTGGCTCTTGGGTTCCTATGCTTGGCCGTTCAAGAACTTGCTGATGCGACTGATGACATAGTTTCTTTCGTTTTCCATCTGGGTGTAGAAGTTGATGTAGGGAATACCCAGTTTCTGGGCATATACCCTTGCGATGAGGTACTTGACATTGTTGTAGTGGCTGTGGCCGTTGCCAAGCATCACCACTCCCTCAGCCTTTCCGCCTTTCTCCAGCACGAAGGTGTAGGGTTGTCCCCATTCGGCTTTGTATGCTTGATAGGGGCGTTTCCTGTAGAGTTTGAACTCATCGTTGGCGAATCCTGCCAAATCCGTCACTGGCACCTTCTCACGAATGCTGTAGCCGGAGAACTCGGTCAACAGTATTTCCCTGAAATATGCTTCCCATTCAGCGGGAGTCTTTTCCGGGATGACGGGTTCCACTGGGCGTGGTTGGTACTGGGGTTGCCGTGTAGGTTGCCGAGTAGGTTCGGCTTGCTTGGGTGATTTGTCAATGTACTCTTTGGCGACGTCCACCAATTTCAATAATATCTTTCCAAAATCCATAGCGGTAATATATTTAAATTGGAGTTAAATTAGGAGTTATAAATTGGAGTTAAAGGGGGAGTTAAGCACTTTCGTGCAGGACGATACAACTGCAAATCAATGCTCACCCAACTTCATGCAGTTAAGTATGTTGCAAATGTACATTTTTTTTGACAATATCCAAACAATTATTGATAAAAAACAAAATTGTCATTAGCTTTTAGGTTTTAGCTGCTAGTTTATTAAGGAAACAACAATTCACAACTATAAACAACAGGATTAGGCGTTAGGTAGGTTTTAGCTGTTAGCTTCTAGTTTATTTGGAAACAACAGGATTAGGTTTTAGGTTTTAGCTGCTAGATGTTAGTTTTTGGGGAAACAACTTGGAACAACTTAAAACAACATTATCCATGTGGGTGTGAAGAGGCCGTCGCGGACGCGATGGAACAACTGGACACAACAAAACTAGGCGTTAGCTTTTAGCTGTTAGTTTTACCCCACCCCGGCCTGTGGCCACCCCTCCCCTTAGAAGGGAGGGGAGTCGATAGAGCCATGGATCCTTAGAAGGGAAGGGTGGAGAGTAATGGAGGGAATGCGGATGTTTTAATTGGACACAACAATTCACAACAGAAAACAACAGGATATCCCTGACGGGATATAGGGAAGGAGCCGCCGCCGACGCGACGGAACAACAGGGAACAACAAGCAATGGATTTTAGTTGATGGTGTTTTGTTTCGCAGGCTTGCAGCCTGCGTACCCTGCTGGTCGTGAAGTTCGTAGGAAGGTGGATTTGCATCCGCGGCGAATGCCACGGATGTATGGCTCTACGGACTAAAGGACATATTGGACTTAAAGGACGGCCGCAAGCGCGGCCTGGGGGACTGGTAAAGGAACCGTAAGAAGAGTTAGGAGTTAAGAGATAAGTAATATTCATATTCAATTAAGAATAGAAGTTTCGGATTTACATTAGGACGGCCTGAAAGGCCAATAAACCAATAGCCCGGGGCAACGCCCTGGGTTGGTAATGGCGGGTACATGCGCCCTGTAAGGGCAAAAGCATTGAAGCATTTATCGTGCACAACGGAATAGGTTTTGGGTTTTAGCTGTTAGGTTATTGTTTTCCCCAAAAAAGACGAGTGATAATTTTGTGAGAGTGATTGAAAAGGACTAAATTTGCAAAGGAAGAACTTGATTATCCAAAAAAACTTCAATAATTATGAAGAAACTTCTTTTGTCAACTTTAATAGTTCTGATGACCTGAGCGGTAGCTGCGGGACAGAGCATGTTCAGTGGTTCGACAGACTTGGGGGTAATAGCCAACGAATGGGTGGGCATCACCTTGAAGAATGTGCATGAAGCCGGTGTTCTCAAAGTCTGAGAAGATTGAAGATGAAGACGAAGAAGAGCACTGCGATGAAGATGAAGAAGAGTAATCTTGTTTCCTTTACATCAATTCTTGGAATAATTGCATCAGAGTAAAAATAATTGAATTATGACACACAAAAAATTACTTCTTATGGTTTGTTGTGCTGTTTGCTCTCTCGCGGCTCAGGCACAAGTGACGATCAACATTGATGCCAACGAACGAGGTCCGAAGGTGAGTCCTATGCTTTATGGCATCTTCTATGAAGACATCAACCATGCGGCCGATGGCGGTCTTTACGCCGAACTCATCCGCAACCGTTCGTTCGAGGACGGACCACGTTTTGGTGCGCCTGCCGATATGCAAGGTTGGTCAACTTATGCGGCCGCACCGTCGCAACTCACAGCAAGGCTCATCCAGCCCACCAAAAAGATGCCGTTGCTCAATGCCGTCCAGCACAATGCCCTTGAACTCGACATCAAGGCTTCAGCCTCAATGCCCGTTTGTTTGGTGAACGAAGGTTACTGGGGAATCAATGCCGTGCAAGGACGCAGTTACCGTCTGTCTTTCTGGGCCAAGGTCTTGAAGTACCAGGGGACTTTGAAAGCAACGCTCTGCTCCAAGGACGGAGAGCGGATATATGCCGAGAGTGTTGTGAGCGGTTTTCCTGCCGCCAAAGCCAAGGGATGGACGAAGTATGAGGCCACGCTCACCGTCGACGACAACGACCCACAGGCACAGTTTGCTTTCGTTTTCGATGGGGTAGGGCAGGTGCAGCTTGACATGGTGAGTCTCTTTCCTCCCACCTTCATGAACCGTGAGAACGGAATGCGTCCCGACCTTGCCAACATGCTGTGGCAGATGCATCCGAAGTTCATGCGTTTCCCTGGAGGTTGTTTTGTGGAAGGTCAGGAGAGTCCCGACAACGCGTTCCGTTGGGAGCGCACCATAGGTCCGATAGAGGAGCGCGAGGGTCACTGGAACGTGAACTGGGGTTACCGCACCACCGACGGCCTGGGTTATCATGAGTACTTGCAGTTGGCCGAAGACCTTGGTGCCAAGCCCCTCTTCGTGGTGAACGTGGGTTTGTGGCACGGTGGTATGACGCCTTACGACAGCATCCAGCCCTGGATTGACGAGTGTCTCAACGCCATCGAGTATGCCAATGGTCCTGTCACCTCGAAGTATGGAGCGATGCGCGCCAAGAACGGTCATCCAGCGCCTTTTGGTCTGGAGTACTTGGAGGTGGGCAACGAGAACAACCAGCCCGACCCACGTCAGCAGAGCGACCACTACTACGAGCGTTATGACCAGTTCTACAAAGCTATACGCGCCAAGTATCCGGAGATGAAGATTATCGGCAACGTGGTGGCATGGGGAGACGACAATCCCAAGTGGGAGTCCTCACTGCCCGTAGATTTGCTAGATGAGCACTACTACCGTTCTCCCGACTGGTTTGCAGGCGCTTTCCATAAATACGACAGTTACGACCGTCAAGGGCCAAAGATTTATGTGGGTGAATATGCCGTGACCAATGGTTTCGGTAATTTAGGCAACATGAATGCCGCCTTAGGCGAGGCCGTTTATATGATGGGAATGGAAAACAACAGTGATGTGGTGGAGTTGGCGTCGTATGCGCCCATCTTCGTCAATGAGAATGATGCCCGTTGGCGTCCCGACATGATACGTTTCAGCAGCAGTCGTGTGATGGGTACACCCAGTTACTACGTTCAGCAGCTCATGCCTCAGCACATTGGCACACAAGTGGTGAAGGTCGTACAGACTAACCCTTATGAGGGAAGGAACATCCGTCAGTTGACACCCAAGACGAGTTTGGCAGGTTTCGGCACATGGGGTACACGTGCCTCCTTCGAGACGAAAGAAGACAACTTGGAATACGTCAATGGCGACTGGAAGAAGGACGGCAACATTGTTCGTCAGACAGGTCTCGAGCAGTCCACTATCTGTTTGGAGAAGAAGGTTATCAACAGCGACCACTATACCTGCAAGTACCGTGCCCGAAAGGATGAAGGTGCAGAGGGTTTCCTTATTATCTTCAACTATGTGGACAAGCAGAACTACTGTTGGTTGAACTTCGGAGGATGGGGTAACACCCAGCATGCCATTGAGCAGATTAGCAACGGTGGTAAGTTGCAGACCGCAGGCCGTCGTGGTCACGTGGAGTCAGGTCGTTGGTACGACATCACGTTGCAGGTTGCAGGTGACAGTGTGAAGGCATGGCTCGACAATGAACTGGTCTTCGACACCGTGCTCAAGCACGACGACACGAAGGGTATCTTCTCCTCAGCTACCATAGACGAAAGCACAGGTGAGTTGATTGTGAAGGTGGTGAACACCAGTGAGGTGGCAACGACAGCTTCGTTGGACTTGAAGAATTTCACTCCGAAGAGCGCCCGTGTGGTGCGTCTGGCGGCCAACGACGGTATGGAGGAGAACACGCTCACTGCGCCCACCCAGATTCATCCTGTGGAGCAGTTGCTCTCTCCTGAGGGTAACCGTGTGATGGTTGACGTTCCTCCTTACTCGCTGAATATTGTCAGGATTGGGAAGTACCAGGTTTTAGGTTTTAGCTGCTAGCTGCTAGTTTTACCCCACCCCTGCCCCTCCCCTTAGATGGGAGGGGAGTCGATAGAGCCGTGGCCACCCCATTCCCGAGATACTAGGTTTTAGGTTTTAGGTTTTAGCTTTTAGCTGCTAGTTTTACCCCACCCTTGCCCCTCCCCTTAGATGGGAGGGGAGTCGATAGACCGTAGCCTTATACCTTAGATGGGAGGGGAGTTGGATAGAGCGCTAGATTGCCATCCGAGCTCGGCTGTCAATTTTGACGGGCTTGGAAAGGGCGGGCACAGGACTGCCGTGGTATGGTTATTGACATAATGAATGTAGAAACGTGAAATAGATAATGAAAAGGATTGAAGTGGTTGCGGCGATTATCCATGACGAGGAGGGTAGGGTATTCGCTACCCAAAGAGGATATGGGGAATGGAAGGACTACTGGGAGTTTCCTGGTGGTAAGATGGAGGCTGGGGAGAGTCCTGAGGAGGCGCTGAAGCGTGAGATATGGGAGGAACTGGAGACTCGTATCGAGGTGGAACGTTTGGTGAAGACGGTGGAGTATGACTATCCTCAGTTTCATCTGACGATGCACTGCTTCCTGTGCAGTGTGGAGAGCGGACACTTGGAACTGAAGGAACATGAGGCGGCGAGGTGGCTGGCGCCTGAGGAGCTGGGAAGCGTGGAATGGCTTCCTGCGGATAAGGAATTAGTTTTTAGTTTTTAGGTTTTAGGTTGATTTGGAAACAACAGGATTAGGTTTTAGGTTTTAGCTGGTAGATGTTAGTTTTTTGGGAAACAACTTGGAACAACTTAAAACAACAAATCCCTGACGGGATAGGGGAGAGCCGTCGCTGACGCGACGGAACAACTGGACACAACAGACTGGTCGTGAAGTTCGTAGGAGAGGGTGATTTGCATCCGTGGCGGTCGCCACGGATGTGCGGCTCTACGGACTAAAGGACATATTGGACTTAAAGGACGGCCGCAAGCGCGGCCGAGGGACTTGTAATTGGACACAACTTTAAACAACTTAGCATTGAAGCATTTATCGTGCTTTTGCCCTTACAGGGCGCATGTATCCGCCATCGCCACCCCAGGGCGTTGCCCTGGGCTATTGGCTTATTGGCCTTTCAGGCCGTACTAAGGCAAATCCGAAACTTGAGTGAGGAGTCAAGGAGTAAAGGAGAAGGGAATGCCTGACGGCATTCTGGGCATGCGGGTTGGAATAACTAGTATATCATTGCATATATGTTACCTCTCCAACCCATCTGTTAAGAACCTCCTGAGATGAAGATGGGTTATTCCATTGTCGTCAGACTTGGTGACCAATGGTGTCATAGAGATGACATATTTGGGATAGTTGTCCTTGATGGCACGGAGGTTGCCAAACTCACGCTCGTAAGTATTATCGTCAGCTATAATATAAGAAGCCTGTACATAGATTCTTTCGCCTTTTGGCTTGGTACATACAAAATCGATCTCGCCAGCCAGAAGTTGTCCCACCATCACTTCATAGCCCATGCGTACAAGGTGATTGTAGATGATATTCTCTATCACCTTCTCAATGTCTCTCTCGCGTGAACCACCTACAAGGGTATTGCGAATACCGTTGTCTTCAAAGTAGAATTTATCGTTGCTCTCAAATATCTTCCGTCCATGAATGTCAAACCTGTTCACCTTGTGGATCATGTATGATTCGCACAGGTACTTAGCATAATTGATAATAGCAGTGGAGGTGATGTTTTCCCCTTGCGACCGCATGTACTTTGCTATGCTGTTGGCAGAAATAATTTTCCCCGCATTGTCGGCAAGGAAATGAACGAGGTTTTCCAGAAAAGGGACATTGCGGATACTATTTCGCTTGATAACATCCTTCAGCAGTACGGTGCTATAGACATCCGTCTGGTATTCCCGGGCATCCTGTTCGTCAAGTCCTATCTTTTTCAAGCCAGGCAATCCACCAAACTGAATATACTTTGCCAACGTATCATCACTATCAGGCAACCCATGAAACTCCATGAATTCCTCGTAGCTAAGTGCCTGGACATAGATTTCCTTGTAACGCCCACCAATTTTGTTGGCCAAATCACCACTGAGCAAGTTGGAGTTTGAGCCTGTCACGATGATTTCAATATCATGCTCCTCATAATAACTGCGAATACTATTCTCGAATCCTTTTATATCCTGAACTTCATCTATCAGGATGTAGTTGGTCTTTGTCTTGTCTCGCCGTTCATCAATATAGGCATTCAAGTCTCGGTCAGTCTGAATGTCGGCAAACTCATGTTTCTCTTTGTCAATGAAGATAATGTTTGCATGAATATCTTCTGCAACCTTATCCCTAAAGAGGCGTAGGATATAGCTCTTTCCCACACGTCGTTGACCGACTATGATAATGATGGTGTCTTTACCAAGATGCTTCGCTATTTTGTCAAGATAACTTTGTCTTACAATTGCTTCCATGTCTTCTGTAGATGAAATTTTCCGCAAAGATAATCATTTTATCTTTTATAAAAGACAAAATCTTGATTTTTATGAAGTTTGTATTGTGTAATTTTCATGCATTCTAGCTGTGTGGATGGTTTTAATTGGAAACAACAGGATTAGGTTTTAGCTGCTAGTTATTTGGAAACAACTTAGAACAACTTTAAACAACAAATCCCTGACGGGATAGGGGGGAGCCGTCGCGGACGCGACGGAACAACGCATTATTCCATTGACCATTGACAATTGGCTGCGCCTAAAATGCTCACGCTCTGCATAGCTCGAACAAGTTCGGCTCTGCTCTCGCTTAATCGCATTTTTGACCATTTGCCCATAGACCATTGGTTTTAATTGGAAACAACTTAGCACAACTATAAACAACGGGATATCCCTGACGGGATATAAGAAAGAGCCGTCGCGGACGCGACGGAACAACATGACACAACAAGCAATGGCTTTTAGTTAAGAGTTAAGAATTAAGTGCCGTGTATCAGATGATCGTTGACACTTTTGTATCAGGAGTTCGTTGACACATTGTATCAGATGATCGTTGACACTTATTGTTAATTATATCAATCTTGAACATATTTACTTCATTTACTA
>Ga0310697_10006400_pt1 | contig 11214 bp, 6 predicted proteins | sample 172DNAGHGlowgp2_FD_203883 | JGI IMG/M metagenome (GOLD analysis project Ga0310697, IMG submission 203883) | Sheep rumen microbial communities from Palmerston North, Manawatu-Wanganui, New Zealand - 1728 DNA GHGlow gp2 (v2) (version 2) | ecosystem: Host-associated > Mammals > Digestive system >... | reverse complement strand
TCCCGAAACCGGCAAGGCGGCTGAGGGACTCTCAAAAATAGGTGACAAGTTCTATTTCATCAGCGCCGAGACGGGCAGAGCTTCCGGCTCTGTTATGATAGGCGATGTGCCCCATGTATTCGGCACCGACGGCGTTATGCTCACCGGCTGGCAGACAGTCCAGAGCAAGAAGTATTACTTCTATGCTGATTCTTCATTCGCGAAGGGGCTGTGTACTGTCGACGGCAAGCACTATGTCTTTGACGAGAAGGGCGTGCTCGCTTCGGAAGTAGGTCTCACAACTGTCGACGGCGTCACCTACTACAGCGGCGCTGACGGAGTTGCCATCAAGGGCAGACAGAAGATAAGCGGCGACTTCTACTACTTCGATGACGATTACAAAATGGTCACCGGCATCGCTGCGTTCAATGACGGCAGCTACTTCTTCGGTCCCGACGGCAAGCGTACCAACGGTTTCATTGACTATGAAGGCGCTACATATTACTTCGACGAGTCCACAAACGAAATGCGCACAGGACGCATAATGGTCGACGGAAAGAAATACTACTTCTCCCCCGACGGCAAAATGGCTAAGTCAAGCTGGATAGAGAGCGATGGCAAGACCTACTACTTCGGACCTGACGGCGTTATGGCTACAGGTCTCACAAACATCGGAGACGATACCTACTGCTTCGGCTCTGACGGTCAGTATGTGACCGGACGCCTCGTTGTCGACGATAAGAAGTACCTCTTCGGTACAGACGGCAAAATGGCTAAGTCCGTATGGTACGAGGACGGCGGAAAGAAGTATTACTTCGGTGCAGACGGTCAGATGGCTGCCGGTCTCACTGAGATAGACGGAGACACCTACTGCTTCAGCGCCGAGACCGGTCAGATGGTCACAGGACGTCTCATCGTAGACGACAAGAAGTACCTCTTCGGCGAGGACGGCAAAATGGCTAAGTCCAAGTGGTACGTTGACGGCGAGAAGAAGTATTACCTCGGTGAAGATGGTCAGATGGCTTCCGGTCTCACTGAGATAGACGGAGCGACCTACTACTTCAGCGAAGAGAACGGTCAGATGATGACCGGACGTATCAAGATAGGCGACAAGAAATACCTCTTCGGCACAGACGGCAAGATGATGACCGGCTGGCAGAAGATAGACGATATATGGTACTTCTTCAACACAGACGGAACTATGGCTACCGGCTGGATCGAGGACGGCGGAAAGAAGTATTACCTCTATCCCGAGACAGGTGCTATGGCTAAGAACGTAGTTATAGACGACCTCAATCTCCTCGGTGACGGAAGCGCTGCTCCGCTCTCTGATACACAGATAAGAGCCAAGAGCATAATCGCTCGTATCGGCAGCTCGCCGCAGGCTATCTACAACTACGTTCGCAGCAACAATGTCTATAAGTATATGGAGGCTACAAGATCGCTTGATGACATCCAGAATACAGGCTGGTCTTACTTCGCTAACTACTCTATGGACAACCGATACGTAGTATGCTACTACTTCGCAGCAATAACCGATATTCTCTTCAAGCAGGCAGGATATCAGTCTCGTATCGTTTACGGTACCGGTGCATACTACAGCGAACACTACTGGAATCAGGTCCTTATAAACGGACAGTGGCTCAATTATGACACCTGTAACGGATTCAGCGGAAGGACGGAAGAATACCTGAAAACGCCGAACAATCAGAATGACGCATATAACTACACTACCGGCAAGGGCTATACGGTAACATCCTATATCATAGCAAGATATTATTGATTTTTGGAGGGTAAATATGAATAAGAAGATCATTGCAATCGCAGCAATCGCAGTATTGAGCGGACTCGCAGCAGTTTCGTGCGGAAAGGACGTCGGAGACGATTCGGAGGTATCCGTTGCGCTCCCCAAGGTAACAGTCGCACAGGACGAAAAGGCTACAACTCAGTCCGGCGAGACCACGAAGGCAAACAGCAAGACAACTGCCGTTGTTGTTTCCGGCTCAGAAGACAAGACCTCAAAGGAAGACGGCGAGACCAAGAACACCGAGACAACAGCTGCTGAAGACGGCGAGACAAAGACTGACGGCGATACAAATGCAAATACCGGAGGTGACGAGCCTCAGGTAGCAGAGACTCCCACTGAGCAGCAGACCGAAGCTCCCGCAGCACAGTCGCTTAACAAGACTGTTTTTGGAATAAACGACCTGGGTCAGGCAATAACATCAGTTATCAGCAATCCTGATATTCCCGAGAAAGTTTCCGCTTGTATCCCGAAGGGCGACGAGGGCGGAACAGTATACAGATACAAGTACGGTTCTGACTTATCATTTGATTGTTATTCAAGCGGCGGAGTAAAATGTATTGCAAATATATACATATACAGCTCAAACTATTCGCTTGACAGCGGTATCACCGTCGGTTCTACCAAGGACAGCGTAATATCGGCATATGGTGAGCCGACAAACAGCGGCAGCTATTTGCTTTACTCTTTCGGTGACAAGGAATTATACTTCGGATTAAACGGCGACACTGTTTCTGAGATCCAGATCAACTACGTATAAGGAGGAACTGTTTTGGTATTCAGCAGTCCCGTATTCCTGTTCGTATTTCTCACGGCGGTATACATACTCTACCGCGTAATACCTACAATGACCGCAAAGAATGTGCTGCTGCTCATTTTCAGCATCGCGTTCTATGCTTACGGCGAGCCGAAGGCAGTCGTTCTGATGATTATTTCCATCATTATGAACTACCTGTTCGGACTTGCTATGAAAAAAGAAAACAAAATGCGAAAGGCGGCTCTTGCAGCCGCCGTTGCTGCAAATCTCACAATGCTCGGCATATTCAAATACGCCGGATTTTCAACCGAAACGCTGAATATGCTCCCCTTTGTAAAGCTCCCGGTACCGAACATCGCCCTCCCGATAGGTATTTCGTTCTACACCTTCCAGGCGATGTCCTACGTCATAGATTCCTACAAGGACCCTAAGTACATTCAGAAGAACCCCTACAAGCTCGCGCTGTATATCACGTTCTTCCCGCAGCTTATCGCCGGTCCTATCGTAAAATACTACGATATCGCCGACCAGATAGACCACCGCAAGGGCTCGCCCGAGCAGACAGCTCAGGGTATACGCCGCTTCATCACGGGTCTTTCCAAGAAGCTGCTCATCGCGAATACTATGGGGCTCGCTGCCGACTACGTGTACGGGCTCAGCACCGATGAGCTCTCAGTACCGCTCGCATGGCTCGGCGCTGTTTCGTATCTATTCCAGATATTCTTCGATTTCAGCGGCTACAGCGATATGGCGATAGGTCTCGGAGCTATGTTCGGATTCAGGTTCCGTGAGAACTTCAACTATCCCTACGTATCACAGAGTATGCAGGAATTCTGGCGCAGGTGGCACATCTCAGTATCCACGTGGTTCAAAGAGTACCTCTATATTCCCCTCGGCGGCAACCGCAAGGGCAAGGTGAGAACAGCTTTCAACAAGCTCGCGGTATTCTTCTGCACGGGTCTGTGGCACGGCGCAAGTCTCAACTTCATCGTGTGGGGACTTATAAACGGCGGATTTATGATGCTCGAATCCTACAAGCTCATAAACACCGGCAAGTGGCTCCGCCCGTTCAGACACATCTACGCTCTGGCAGTCACGATACTCGCGTTCGTCTTCTTCCGCGCCGAGGACCTCACAACAGCGTGCCGGTTCATCCGGCATATGTTCATCCCCGACGGCAGCAGCGAAAAGACTGCGATGTTCCTCGCTCAGCTCTCGCCGATGTATCTGATGATGCTCGCTGCGGCTGTGGTATTCTCGACACCGGTGATACCGGCTATCGCAGCAAAGGCAAAGAAGTCCGGCAAAGCAGCGGCAGTATGCGAGGTCTGCTCGTATGCGGCAGCAGCAGTGCTGTTCGTGATATGCGCAGTTACGCTCTCGTCTGCTTCGTATAATCCGTTCATCTATTTCAGATTCTGAGGAGGTGCCGATGTGAACAAGAATTTACTCTACCGGCTCTACTCAGGAGCTTTCATAGGCGTCTGCCTGCTCCCGGCAGTGCTGATTCCGTTCGTAAAGGCTGACGACTCGAAGGAAAACCGCGTTCTCTCGCAGGCTCCGAAGATAAAAAATGAGGACGGCAGCTTCAATTACAGCATTCTCTCCGACCTCGGTGATTATTTCTCCGAGCATTTTGCATTCCGTCAGCAGCTCGTCACTGCCGACAGCCGCATAAAGACCGCAATCACCGCAACATCGCCGAATACCGACGTCATCGACGGAACGGACGGCTGGCTGTACTACGGACCGACTACTGACGATTTCCTCAATATCCACACAATGAACAGCCGCAGTATCTTCGGCATCTGCCACGACCTCAGGCTAATGAACGATTACTGCATACAGCACGGTGCGAGCTTCATCTTCACCTCTGTCCCGAACAAGAACTCGCTCTATCCCGAGCATATGCCGTTCAACTATTCGCCTGTTGATGCTCCCGACAACTATGACCTCATATCAGGTCAGCTCTCCGGGGACAGCTTCTACCTCGATATGAGGGCGGCTCTCGCAGATACAGACTCGAACATCCCCCTCTACCACAAGACCGATACCCATTGGAACGATCTCGGCGCATATGCCGGACACTGTGCGATAATGGGTGCGCTCGGCAGAGAAGCCTGCCCGGCAGAGAACTGGTCTGTCGAAGCAAACGGACGTCTCGGCGACCTCGCTGCGATGATATTTCCTGCCGAGGACGCAAAGGACACGCAGGTCCACAGCGACTATCAGTTCACGTATTCGTATCAGGGACGCTTCAAGGCTCTCGATGATATCACGATCAACACGCTCTGTGAGGGCGGTGAGGGCAAGCTTCTGATGTACCGCGATTCGTTCGGTGAAGCGATACTCCCGTATATGGCTGAACAGTTCGCAAGTGCCGAATTCTCGCGTATAACGCCATATCGTCTCGACGAATCAGTATTTATGAACGCCGACACGGTGATAGTCGAGATAGTCGAGAGAAATCTTCCGCGTCTCGCGCAGACTGCTCCGTTTATGCCTGCTCCCGAGGTGCAGGAGACAAAGACGTTCTTCACACCGTCTGTGTACGCCGGTGAATTCACTGAAAAAGAGAACCAGCCTGTCATTGACTGGTCAAAGATCCCGGTATATATAGGTCAGAACGGCTCTTATGCATTCGTTTCCGGCGCTCTCCCCGAGAGCTTCTTCAGCGGAGATGAGGTGCGCGTTTACCTGACCGCCGGCGGCAAAACTTATGAAGCCTTCCGTGCAAGTGAATACAGCGAATGCGGAAACGGCTTCTCGGCATATATCCCGGCAGAACAGCTCACCGGCAGCATTGAGATATTCACCCAATGCGCTGACGGTCACGCTGTTGCTGTCGAAGTCCCGTCAGATAAATTCATCAGAAAGGAACAGTGAAAATGATAAAGAAAAGACTTGTATCCGCACTTACAGCTGCCGCAGTTACGGCACTTATGCCGGCTTTCAGCGCTTTCGCAGAAGCGCCTGAGAGCATTGCTCCGCTTTTTAACGCCTTCAACAAAAATGATGTAAACGGCAGAGTTATAGTTTCCGTACCCGAGGGCATCGCAGCAAATATCTGCATTACCTTCGATTCTCCCGAGTGGAAGGATGAGGTATACTACTCTCTGGAAGCAGCAGGTCCGGGAGAATACTCCTTTGACATCGAGGGCAGAGATACGACTGCCGATGATTACCGCAATTACAAGCTGACTGTGTCTCTTGCTGACAAGGAAGTCGCTGCGTTTGACGATACATTCAACATCGCCGACGTCAATGATAACCCCGACAGCTTCAAAACTCTCACATACAACTTCGTCATCGACGATGTTGTCTCGGAAAGCGATTGGGATTCTGTCACGGATAACGGCGTAACTACCGTTTCCTACCACCTCAATTCGTTCACCCTCGGTGACGTCAACGAGGACGGAAAGGTCGACGCAAAGGACGCTTCTGCTGTTCTCGTGTACTACTCATCAATGTCTACAGGCAGAACGAGCTCGCTTTCGGAATCCGGCAAAAAGGCTGCAAATGTAAACGGTGACTCTCTCATCGACGCAAAGGACGCTTCACGTATCCTTGTTTACTACACTGCCGCTTCTACAGGCGCTGACCCCAAGTGGGACTGATATGGCGAAAAGATCCCGTGGAACTTCAACGTTTCACGGGATCTTGCTTTTCGGCGCAGCAGAGTGCAATGAGTCGGACGATCCTCACCGCGTCCCCCCTTACTGTTTGATACACTATATGTTAAAAGCGGCGTGTCGCGGCATAGCCGGACAAAAACGGTAGTCTACCGCCGCGCCCCCTTGATATTTCAAGCTATATATGCTAAAATAGATATGTCAGAAATCCATGAAAAGGAGTTATTTATGAAGATAAACGACACTATCCACGGCTTCACCGTCACAAATATCCGCCCTGCCGGAAGCATCGCCGGCGACCTCATCGAAATGACACACAAAAAGACCGGTGCGCGCCTTGCGTGGCTCGACAACGGCGACGAGAACAAGGTGTTCTCCGTCTCGTTCAAGACTCCCCCGACAGACGATACCGGTGTTTTTCATATCCTCGAACACTCCGTTCTCGGCGGCTCGGAGCGCTATCCCGTAAAAGAGCCCTTCCTGTATATGCTCAAGAGCTCGATGAACACCTTCCTCAATGCGATGACATTCTCAGACAAGACGATGTTCCCCGTATCGAGCCGCAACGACAGAGACTTTATGAACCTCACGAGCGTTTATCTCGACGCTGTTTTCAAGCCGCTCATCTACTCTGTCCCCGAGATATTCTATCAGGAAGGTCACCACACTGAATGGCGCTCGGAAAATGACGAGCCGCTCTACAAGGGTGTCGTTTTCAACGAGATGAAGGGCGTTGAAGCTTCTATCTACAACCGTATCGAGCAGGAACTGATGACAATGCTCTTCCCCGATACCTGCTACCGCTTTGAGTCCGGTGGAAAGCCCTCAGCTATCCCCGACCTGACCTATGAGCAGTTCATTGCCGCTCACAAGCGCTACTACCACCCGTCGAATTCTTACTTCTACCTCGACGGAGCAGTTGACATCGAGCCTGTGCTCGCCCTCATCGACAGCTACATCTCCGCATACGAAAAGAGCGATGATACCATCACGATCGGCGTTCAGAAGCCATTTGCCCCTACCGAAAAGACCTGCTATTACGAGATCGCTCCCGAGGAAGAAGAAAAAGCTCACACCCATATCGCTCTCGGAAAGATAATGGCATCGTGGGACGAGCACAAAAAAAGCACTGCCTGCATAGTTCTCGGAGAGGCACTCGCTGCATCAAATGAGGCTCCGCTCAAGCGTGCTCTGCTCGATACCGGGCTCTGTCTCGATGTTTCCTTCGGTATCGAGGACGGCATAGCTCAGCCGTTCGGCGCACTGAAGATATACAACACTGATATGGAGAACGCGCCGGCCCTGCTCAGAACTGTCCGCGAAACCGTATCCGGACTCGTCAGGAACGGAATCGGCAGACCGGCTCTCGCTGCCGCTGTCGACAGGCTCGAATTCCGTGTAAAGGAAATGGAGGAGCCGAAGGGACTCTCGCGCGGTATCGCAGCTATGAGCTCATGGCTCTACGGCGGCGATCCGCTGATGTACCTCGACAGTGACGACATCTTCGATTTTCTCCGCAAGCAGCTCGACACAGACTATTTCGAGAAGCTCCTTGAGGAATGGCTCCTCGACGAAAACGGCTCTGTTACACTGTATATGCTGCCCTCGCACACCTACGGCGACGAGCAGAAAAAAATCGAGAAGGAGCGCGTGGATTCCGAGCTTGCTGCTATGTCAGCAGAGGAAAAGGCACAGCTCATCGAGCTCAACCGCAAGCTCGACGAATGGCAGGCAGCTCCCGATACGCCCGAAAGCATCGCAACTCTCCCGACTCTGCCGCTTTCAGAGGTCAGCGAGCTCCCGCTTGAATTCAGAACAGACATCGAAAAAGCAAACGGCTTCACCATTCTCCGCCACCCTGCACGCAGCAAGGGTATCTCCACCGTCAGCCTTTACTTCAATGCTGCCGACTTTTCTAAGCGCGAGCTTGAAATGCTCTCTATCATGACCGAGCTCATTTCCGAGCTCCCGACTGTGAACTGCTCCGGAGCAGAGCTCCAGCAGCGTATCACCGGCACTCTCGGAAATCTCAGCATAAATACCGCAGTTTTCAGCCGCGAGGGAACTCCCGGGCTCTGCACTCCTTATCTGAACGTGAAGGCGAGCTTCCTCGACCACAATACCGAAAAGGCTCTTTCGCTCATCGGCGAGCTGCTCACCGAGACCGTCTATGAAAGTCCCGAGCAGATACGCGAGCTCCTCCTCCAGTGCGATGAGGATATGAAGCAGTACATCATCACTAACGGTCACAGAATCGCGATGCGCCGCGTAAGAGCCGGAATGTCAGCTGAATCAGCAATGAATGAGCTCCTGAGCGGATATGAGGCATACAAGACCTTCCACGCTATCGCCAAGCCCTCGGACGAGGAGCTTGCCGGTCTTATCGGCGAATTCAGGGCAATCGCAGCAAAGCTCTTCTGCAAGGCTCGCCTGACTGCCGGTACCGTATCAACTGATGCGCTCCCGCTTGAAACTCTCGCTGAAATGCTCCCGACAGGTGAAAAGTCCACGTGTGATTCTACTGGATTTACTCTCGAAACGCCTGAGAAGCAGGGTATCATCATTCCCTCCGGTGTATCATATTCCGGAGCTGTTCTCCCCTCTCCTGAGCACGACAGAGCAATGTGGGGCGTGCTCTCCACTATCCTCTCATACGAGTACCTGTGGAATGAGGTGCGCGTGAAGGGCGGAGCTTACGGAACCGGCTTCGGCGTGAACTACACCGGCGAGGCTGCATTCTACTCATACCGTGACCCGTCGCCCTCAGGAGCTATCACAGCTTACTCGAACGCAAACGCTTTCCTCCGTGATTACTGCGAAGCTAAGCCAGATATAAGCTCATACATAATCAGCAGCATCGCTCAGAAGGAGCCGCTGATGTCCGACAGCAGCTACGGAAGCACCGCCGACGAGATATATTTCCGCGGTATCACCGAGGAAAGCCGCCGCGATAACCGACGCCGTATGCTCGCACTTACTGCCGATGACCTGCTCGCAGCTGCCGGTCCGCTCGGGACCTCCGGGCGACTCTGTGTTGTCGGCTCTGCCGAAGCTATCGAAGCCTGCGGCTCCGACTTCGTTACAAGCTCGATATGACAAAAAACGCCGGCAGCTTTTTTGCACTGCCGGCGTTTCTGATCATATCACTTATTTTTGTCGGCTTCGCGCTTGAGGCGGAAATCTACGGAGCTCCTGAGGTAGCCGAGGTATTCTTCATCGCGGCACATAGCCTTGCCGATGTCATCGGAGAGCTTCGCAACGGGACGTCCGTTGACGTACTGGAGCTTGATAACGATATTAAGTGCCTTCTCCTCTGTATCGTTCGAGCAGAATGTTCCGATACCGAATGATACCTTCGACCTATCCTTGAAGTGGTCGTAGAGCTTCTGTGCACGGTCGAAATCAAGGCTGTCGCTGAACAGCAGCAGCTTTGTCTTCGGGTCTACGCCGTATTTCTTATAGTGAGCAATTATCTTCTCGCCCCACTCGTAGGGGTCTCCGCTGTCGTGGCGGACGCCCGTATAGTTGTTGACCATTGAGCGGTTGAAATCGAGCAGGAAGAGGTCTGTTGTGACTGTGTCCGTCAGTGCTGTTCCATTATCGCCGTCGTATTCATCGTACCAGTCCTTCATTGCGTAATGGTTCGTATAGGCGAGCGGGATAGAGTCAATGCCCTGATACATCTGCACGAATTCGTGAGCATATGTGCCGATAGGAGTTACGTTGTACTTCATAGCGAGGTAGACATTCGATGTACCGACACAGTTCTTGGTCTCGGTCACAAAGCGCTTTACAACGACGTCCTCCCACTCGCGTGAGAGCCTTCTGCGGCAGCCGAATTCTGCGAATCTGAACGTGTATGTTCCGTCGTTCATAGCCTTTAGCTTGGCGTCAAGGCGCTCCTGAGCAGATTTCACGAGCCTGTCGTAATCGAACTGCATTCTGAAATAAACCTCGTTGACTATCTCAAGCAGATATATCTCGAACTGCATTGCTGAGAACAGCGGTCCGTTTACCTCGATACAGAGCTCTCCGTTTTTATCGAGCTCAGCCGTTACGTAGTCGCGGATAGGTCTCCACAGGCGGAGAAATTCAACATAGTCGTCCTTGATGAAGCGGATAGAACGCAGATATTCAAGCTCGTCTTTTTTGAAGCTGAGTGTGCAGAGATGGTCTATCTGCTCGTTTATCTCCTGTACCATTTCGGGTGTGAAAACTACATCCTTGTTTCGGCACTTGAAGAAATACTGTCCGCACAGGTCTGTGTGTTTGTGGAAAATGACCTGATCCATATTGAATTTGTACAGGTCGGTATCGAGAAGTGAAACGACGATAGGTTCAAGTTTCATAGCTGTATGTCCTTTCGGTATCATTTTTGCAGGCACGGTACCTGCTGATGTTCATATGATACCACATTCCGGCACTTTTGTAAAGACCTGTTTCAGCTTTGCGGCGGATCAGCAAACAAAAACACCTTGCATTCCGGCGGAGCATGATATATAATGATATTGTGGAAAAAACGATCCGGGCGGTGAAATAATGAAAAAACCTCTGATGATCCTTGCAGCGGCAGTTCTGCTCCTGCATTGTTTTGTATTCACCTCATTTGCAGATGATACTGCGGATACCGCAGAGCTGCTATACAGCGAGATACCGGTAGGTTCCTTTGAAATAAGCGAGCTCTCACCGGGTATCGTGACAGGTCTCGACTACACTGACTGGTGGTACAGCGAATGGGACGACTGCCGCTATGTTTTTCTGCCGTCGACCGCAGACCTCAGCAGGCTCGTTATCACATATTCGTCGGACGAAACGCTGTATCTCGGTGAGAGTGCTGTTGTATCCGGCAGGGAAACGGACATACTCAGCACAGCTGACACCTTTGATATCAGGGTCGGCAAACAGGACTGCGGCAAGCTGAGGATAATGCAGTCCGACCTCGGCTGCATATACCTGTCAACGGAAAAATACGGACTTGACAGGCTCGATATGAACAGATACCTCGTCGAGACCGGCAATGCTCTCATGCTCGACAAAGATGG
>Ga0310697_10006398_pt1 | contig 11214 bp, 12 predicted proteins | sample 172DNAGHGlowgp2_FD_203883 | JGI IMG/M metagenome (GOLD analysis project Ga0310697, IMG submission 203883) | Sheep rumen microbial communities from Palmerston North, Manawatu-Wanganui, New Zealand - 1728 DNA GHGlow gp2 (v2) (version 2) | ecosystem: Host-associated > Mammals > Digestive system >... | reverse complement strand
CGAAAACGGGAAGGAAGATAGCGCGAAAGAAACCCAGGAGGGGTGTCTTTCGCGTTCAATCAGAAGTTTTTCGAACAATTTCTACCGTATTTCCTGTTCGAAAAACTTGCTTCAGCGGGGCGACAAGGCTTTGTCGACACGCTGAACCGCCGGTCAGGTCCTTCGGATCCGACCGGCGGTTATGTTCTTCTCTTCTATTCCTTTTTCTTCCGGCGCTGACCGGAAAGGGTGACGGTCTCCCCCGGCTCCACGGAGGAAGTGACCCAGGTGTTGCCGCCGATGACGGCCCCATCCCCGATGCGCACGTTGCCTCCCAGGATGGTGGCCCCGGCATAGATGACCACGTTGCTGCCGATATCCGGGTGGCGCTTGCCTCCCTTCACCAGGCTGCCGTCCTCCGCCACGGCGAAGCTCTTGGCCCCCAGGGTGACGTGCTGGTACAGCTTCACGTGCTCCCCGATGGTGGTGGTTTCGCCGATGACCACCCCGGTGCCGTGGTCGATGAAGAAGTAGGGGCCGATGGAGGCGCCGGGATGGATATCGATCCCCGTGGCGCTGTGGGCCTGCTCCGTCATGACCCGGGGGACGATGGGCACCCCCAGCGCGTACAGCTCATGGGCGAAGCGATAGGTGCTGATGGCCACGAAGGCGGGGTAGGCCAGAATGACCTCCTCCCGGCTCTTGGCGGCGGGGTCCCCCTGATAGGCCGCCTCCACGTCCGTGCGGATCAGCTCCTCGATGTACGCCAGGCGTTCCTCCAGAGCGTCCGCCCAGGCGGCGGACTGCCGGGGCCCGGAGGAGACGTAGCTCATGGCCCGGAGGAGTTCCGTGCGCCCCAGGGCCCGTTCCAGCCGGACCTTTTCCTCCCAGTCCCCCGCGGGGGGTTCCGCCCCGAAGCAGTTGGGGAACATGGCCGCCAGCAGGTGGCCCGTAAAGGACGCCACCGCGTCCTGCAGTCCCAGATAGGTATTCATGGAGATCCCTCATTTCCATGCCATTTCAATAGGGAAAAGATAGCACAGCCCTGTCGGGGAAGTCAAGGGAAACGGGGCGGTCTCACCGCTCCAGCACCATTTCCAGCTCTGTCAGCTCCCCGCCGGGGACGGTCTGGGTGAGGGCCTCGCATTTCTCCAGACTCCGCCGCTCCAGGTACTCCCGGGGCATGAGGCCCGGATAGGTCTCCAGCCAGGCGGTATAGTGGACGAAGGCTTTCCCCGCGATCTCCGCCTCCGTCTCCATGGGCTTGATGCAATACGGCACGGCGGATCCCTTCATTCCAGCTTTTCCGTCAGCCGCTGCCGGATGCGGCGGACCTCAGCGATGGCCCGGTCCACCTTCTCCCTGGCTTCACTGATCTTCCCCTGGGCCAGAAGGTCAAAGAGAAAGCCGTCCAGGAACAGGTCCCCGAAGGCGATGAAGTCAAAGTTCGCTATGCCAGGGTCGATCAGCTGATCCACGTCCTCCAGCTCCCGGCGAAAGCGCAGCAGCTCCTGCCGGGCGTACTCCATGTCTTCATCGGCGTCCCGCATTTTGCTCCGTTTGAGCATGCCGCTGATGATGCCGCCTCCCAGCATATCCCAGATGCCCCAGTTCCTGGCGCTGTTCAGGTTGGCTTTCGCCCGCTCCAGGCCCTCCAGGGCCCGGTCCGCCGCGGTGATGGCCTCCCGCAGCTCCTTCTGCAGATCCATCCGTTTCCGCTCCTTTCCTCAGGGGTCTCCTCCAGTATAGCATATGTCTCTTCCCCGGAAAAGGGCCGCCGATCAACCCGCCCGTCCGGCGCCGGTCCATTTCCCGGGAAAGGTCAGCGGCATTCCCGCCGGTCACGCTTGACGAATCATCACATCTGTAGTATTCTCTGAATATGGTATACGATGGAAATGAAAGGAGCCGGATGAAGTTGAAAAGGATCGTCAGTATTGCGCTTTGCGTGTGTCTGTTCGCTTTGTTGGGGCTGCTCCCGGCCCTGGCCCTCACGGATGGGGCGGAGCGGACCGTATCCCCCTGGGCGGAGGAGGAGCTTCGTCGGGCGGAGGACTTCGGCCTTCTGGATGTGGGAACGCTCCCGGCGGATGATGCCGCCCGGACGGAGCCGGTGACGGACTGGACCCGGCCCATCACCCGGGCCCAGTTTCTGCGTTTTGCCCTGAGCTATGCCGCCGCCATGAATCACAGCGACCGGGAGGCCTTTCAGATGGCGGTGGACCGGCTCCTGGCCGAGAAGGACCGGGGCGGGCATTTCCCGGTGAGCCCCTTCTCCGATGAGGACAGCCCGGAGGTCATCGCGGCATACACCCTGGGCATCACGGAAGGCCGGGGCGGCGGGATCTTCGATCCCAACGCCCGCATCACCCGGCAGGAGGCTGCCGTCATGCTCTGCCGGGCCTATGCCGCCTGCGGCGGAGAGGTGACTGCGGAGCGGGAGGTCCGGGGATTTGCCGATGGGGAGACCATCGCCCCCTGGGCGGCGGAAGCCGTCCGCTTCCTCCATGGCCGGGGCGTGCTCCAAGGCGTGGGGAAGAACCGCTTCGATCCCCTGGGGGATCTCACCGTGGAGCAGTGCGCCGTCTGCTTCCTGCGCCTCAGCGAGGAGCTGCCCGTGAGCTTTCTGAAGGGCAGCGCCCCCCACCTGTTCACCCAGGAGGAGGTCATTTCCGCCATTCAGCCCGCGGACGGTATCACGCGGTGGGACGGTCCCCTTGCGGTCTTTATTCGGCGGGACGAAGGGGCGGTGCTGGGGGATACGGCCTATTTCCTCGCCTATGCCGACGGGGGCATCCGCGGTCTGGCGGCGGTGGTGCCCAGCCACAGCTACGGCTTCCCCTTCGATACCGCGGGCTTCTCGGAGGACGGGACGGTGTTCACCTATACCGTGACCGTGAAAGAGGATGAATACGATACCGTATGGCGGGACGGCGAGCCCGCGGAGCGGATCCTTCTGGCGGAGGCCGGGATCTATACCGTTGAGATCGACGTACCGACCGGGATGGAGACGGTCACCCGGGAGCCCCTTTGAGCTTCCCGCACCGCGCAAATCGCCCCGAAGCGTCTGCTTCGGGGCGATTCTTTGTCGGACCGCGTTTCATCAAGGGGAGGAGAGACCGGCTTCCCCGGGGATGCGCGGCGCAGGACCCGGAGCGCCCGGCTGTGTATGACGCTCCGTCAGGCGGCCCCTCTGCCGCGCGCCGATTCTATTCCTTCGTTCCCTCTCCCTTTTCCCGGGCGCGGAGCTCCTCCGCCCGGTCCGCGCTTCCCGCGGCTATGCACAGGCACATGGCCAGCGCGCCGAGGGTCCCGCCTGCCAGCAGACCGATCAGAAACATGAGCATAAAAAACCCTCCTCCCCTTGTTCGGAAGGGAGGAGGGCAGATCGCAGATATGGCGCGCAAATATTCCTCCCCCGGTTCCCATGGGAGGAGTATACCCATGTGGGGGAAAAACTTACTTCTTGCCCCCGAAAAGACCGCCCAGCTTGCCGATGATGCCGCCGACGCCGCCGGCCTCATCCAGGTTCAGCTTGGCCTGCACGCCGGAGACCAGCCCCTCCAGCTGATCCGTGGGCAGGTCCGCGGGCAGGCCGACGCCCCCCAGCAAACCCTTGATCGCGCCGATGGGATCCTTGGTAAACTTCTCCAGCAGGCTCTTGTCCCCGCTGATCTTCTTAACCAGCTCTTCGATCTTTCCCTTGATATCAAAATCCATGATCGTTTCCTCCTTCTTGTTGATTCCGGGTCCAGTATACGGTCCGGAAACGGCCTTGTCAACGAAACGGGCCGGTCACTTTTCGTACTTTGCTTCGCAGTAGACGCAGCGGTAGACCCGCTTTTCCCGGTCCGTGAGCCGGAACGCCGCGGGAAGATCCCGCTCCGTGGAGGTGATGCACCGGGGGTTCCGGCAGCGAATGACCCCCGTGAGCTGCTCCGGCAGGTCCAGGGTGCGCTTCTCCAGGAGCGTTCCGTCCCGGATGACGTTCACCGTGGCCCCCGGGGCCAGGTAGCCCACCACGTCCAGGCTCAGGTCCAGGTCCCCGTCGATCTTGATGATGTCCTTCTTTCCCATGCGCTTGCTCTGGGCGTTCATGATCATGGCCACGGGGCACCCCAGCCTTTCCAGCCCCAGGTGGGTATACAGGGCCATGGCGCTCCCCGCGGGGATATGGTCGATCACGTAGCCGTTATGGATGCTGTCAATGGTCATTTCGCCGCCTCCTCCAACAGCATGAGAATCAGGGCCATGCGGATGAACTTCCCGTAATGGGCCTGCCGGAAATATACCGCCCGGGGATCCCGGTCCACCTCGGTGGAGATCTCGTTCACCCGGGGAAGGGGATGGAGGATGGCCAGATCCGGCCGGGCCAGCTTCAGCTTTTCCGGGGTAAGGATATAGCTGTCCCGGAGACGCAGGTATTCCTCCTCGCTGAAGAACCGCTCCCGCTGGACCCGGGTCATGTACAGGATATCCAGATCCCCCAGCACGCTCTCCAGGTCCTGGGACTGGATATATTCGATGCCCCGGTCCTTGATGTACTCCTGCTTCACGAAGCTGGGGAGCTTCAGCTCCTCCGGGCTCACCAGCACGAAGCGGATATTCTCGTACCGGGACATGGCCCCGATGAGGGAGTGGACCGTGCGCCCGAATTTCAGGTCCCCGCAGAGGCCGATGGTGAGGCCGTTGAAGGAGCCCTTCACATGGTGGATGGTGAGCAGGTCCGTGAGGGTCTGTGTGGGGTGGTAGTGGCCCCCGTCCCCGGCGTTGATTACCGGAACCAGGGAGTGGGAAGCCCCCACGATGGGCGCGCCCTCCTTGGGATGGCGCATGGCGATGATGTCCGCGTAGCCGCTCACCACGGCCAGGGTATCCGCCACGCTCTCCCCCTTGGCGGCGGAGCTGGAGGCGGCTTCGGAGAAGCCCAGCACCTGTCCCCCCAGACTGAGCATGGCGGACTCGAAGCTCAGCCGGGTACGGGTGGAGGGCTCGAAGAACAGGGTGGCCAGGATCTTATGGGCGCAGGCGTCCCAATAATCCTCGGGACGGGCCATGATGTCGTCCGCCCGGCAGATGAGGGCGTCGATCTCCGGCACCGTCAGGTCCAGAATGTTGATCAGATGTCTCATGCCCGGTCCCCGTATTCCGCCAGGTAGGCCCGGATGCGCTCCGCCTTCTCCCGGCCCTCCGGCTTTTCCTCCAGGTATTCCAGGATATCGTACACGTCCGCGATGGAGTACACCGGGAAACCGTATTGCTCCTGCACCTCCCGGGTGGCGGCCTTCTCGGTCTGCCCCCGTTCCCGACGGTCCACCATCACGAAGGCGGCGGCAACCTTCACCCCCTCCAGGGTGCCGAGAAGAGCCATGCTCTCCCGGATGGCGGTGCCCGCGGTGATCACGTCCTCGATGATCACCACTTCTTCCCCGGCCTTGGGGAGATACCCCACCAGGGAGCCTCCCTCCCCGTGGTCCTTGGCCTCTTTCCGGTTGAAAAACCAGGGCAGATCCAGACCCCGGCGGGCCAGGGCGGAGGCGGCGCTCACCGCCAGGGGGATGCCCTTATAGGCTGGTCCGAAGAGGGCGGCACGCTTCTGACCCAGCTTTTCCAGATAGGCGTCGGCGTAGAATTCCCCCAGCCGGGCGCTGCCCCCGCCGGTCTTCACCTCCCCTGCGTTCAGAAAGTAGGGGAGCCTTCTTCCGCTCTTGGCGATAAAGTCCCCGAATTTCAGTACCCCCGCCTCCTCCAGGAAGCGGAGAAATCCTCTCTTGTATCCTTCCATCACGATCCTCCTTATCCCACGAATTCCCGGATGCAGCGGGCATAGGCCGCCGCGGGATCCGAAGCGGCGGTGATGGGCCGTCCCACCACGATATAGTCGGATCCGGCCTCCCTGGCCCGGAGCGGGCTCATGACCCGCTTCTGGTCCCCTGCGTCCCCCTCTGGGAAACGGACTCCGGGGGTGACGGTGAGAAAGTCCCCGCCGCAGGCGGCGTGGACGGCGGCAGCCTCCAGGGGAGAGCACACCACCCCGTCCAGCCCGGCGGCCCGGGCATTCTTCGCGTACCGCTCCACCACCTGCTCCATGGGCTCCCGGATCAGGATCTCGGTTTCCAGGGCGGTCTGATCCGTGCTGGTGAGCTGGGTCACCGCCAGGAGCAGGGGACAGGGACCGCTCCCGGAGCGGAGTCCCTCCAGGGCAGCTTCCATCATGGCCCGGGTCCCGGCGGCATGGACGTTCACCATATCCACCCCCAGGTCCGCCAGCACCGCCATCGCCCGGCGGACGGTATTGGGGATATCGTGGAGCTTCAGGTCCAGAAAGACCCGGCAGCCCCGGCCCTTCAGCAGGCGTACGATCTCCGGTCCCTCGGCGTAGAACAGCTCCATGCCGATCTTCACGTAAGGCTTGTCTGCCCCAAGCTTATCCAGAAACGCCTCCAGCTGTCCCCGGCCGGGGAAGTCGCAGGCCACGATCACGTCTTTACCCATGCTTTGCCGCCTCCCTTACCTCCTCCACGGAGGAGAATCTGTATTTTTCCAGCACTCCGGGCAGGTCCTCGACGATCCGTTTGCAGACCCAGGGATCCGTCAGGTTCGCGGCCCCCACCTCCACGGCGCAGGCCCCCGCCAGGAGCATTTCCAGCACGTCCTCCGCGGTGGAGACGCCCCCCATGCCCACGACGGGGATCGTCACCGCCCGGGTCACCTGGTACACCATGCGCAGAGCCAGGGGCAGCAGGGCGGGACCGGAGAGGCCGCCGAAGGTGTTGGCGATCAGGGGCTTCCGGCTCCGCAGGTCGAAGCGCATCCCCTGGAGGGTGTTGATGAGGCTGAGGCCGTCTGCCCCCGCCTCCTGGCAGGCCAGGGCGATGGGGACGATGTCCGTCACATTGGGGCTGAGCTTCATGATGACGGGCTTCCGGGTAACGGCCTTCACCGCCTTCGTCACCGCCGCAGCCTGGGCGGGATCCGTGCCGAAGCTCATGCCGCCCCCGTGGACGTTGGGGCAGGAGATGTTGATCTCCAGCCAGCCCACCAGCTCGTCCGCCTCCATCCGCCGGGCGCACTCCGCGTATTCCTCGATGGAGAAACCGCCGACGTTTGCCAGGATCTTCTTATGATAGATCTGCCGCAGCCGGGGCAGCTCCTGGGAAAGGACCTTGTCCACCCCGGGGTTCTGCAGGCCGATGGCGTTCAGCATCCCCGCCGGGGCCTCGGCGATCCGGGGCAGAGGGTTGCCGAACCGGGGCTCCAGGGTGGTGCCCTTGCAGGAGAAGGCCCCCAGGAGGTTGATATCGTAGAGCTCCGCGAATTCATAGCCGTAGCCGAAGGTGCCGGAGGCGGGGATCACCGGATTATCCAATCCGATCCCGCAGAGGACGGTGTTCAGTTTTCCCATCGGATCTCCCCGCTTTCCATCACCGGGCCGTCCCGGCAGATCCGCTTCGTTCCCGCCAGGGTCTCGCAGGAGCAGCCCATGCAGGCGCCGAAGCCGCAGCCCATTCTCGCTTCGAAGCTGTATTCCCCCGGGGCCTTCGCCGCTTTGGCAATGGAGCGGTACATGGGCTCCGGGCCGCAGGCATAGAAGAAGCTGTAATCCAGACCGTCCATCAGGTCTGTCACCCGGCCTTGGATCCCCAGGCTTCCGTCCTCCGTGGCGATGCGCACGGGTACGCCCAGGGCTTCGAAATCCCCCGCCAGATAGGCGTCCTCCCCGGTGCGGTAGCCCAGAAGGACCTTCGGCGCCGCACCCATGGCCAGGAGACGGCGGCACAGGCCCAGCAGGGGCGGGATCCCCGCTCCGCCCCCCAGAAGGATGGGGGAGGGACCGGATTTCCCCGAGGTATAACCGTTGCCCAGACCCGTGAGCAGGTCCAGCTCCGCCCCGGGCTTCAGCGCCCGGAGGGCGGCGGTGCCGGCGCCCACGACGCGGTAGACCAGGGTCAGCTCCCCCTCTCGCCAGTCGCACACGCTGATGGGCCGCCGGAGGAACTTTTCCGGCACCCGGACGTTCACGAACTGGCCGGGATGGGTCAGGCCGGAGGTGTCCCCCTCCAGCCGCATGAGGGTCATGTCCCGGTTCAGGGGGCGGTTTTCCAGGACCCGGTACAGCCCCCCGGTCAATTCTGCGCCTCCTCGTCCTTATCGATGGTGGAGACGGTAATGGTGGTCTCCTCCAGCACGTCCAGCAGCACCCTGACCGTATCCAGGGCGGTGAACATGGTGATGCTGTTTTCCGTGGCCAGGGTGCGGATGCGGTAGCCGTCGGTGCTCAGTCCCGGATCCCCCACGTTGCTGGTGTTGATGACGTAGGCGATATGGCCCTGACGCAGGGCCTCCACGATCTCCTCACTCTCCCCCAGCTTCTTCAGCACGTGGGTGCGGATGCCGTGCTCCTTCAGATACGCCGCGGTGCCGCTGGTGGCCTCGATATTGAAGCCCAGGTTGTAGAACCGGCGGATCAGCGGCAGCGCCTCCGCCTTGTCCCGGTCCGCGATGGTGGCGAAGACGGTGCCGTAATTCTGGAGCTTCATGCCGGAGGCCTGAAGGGCCTTGTACAGGGCCCGGTTCAGGGTCCGGTCGTAGCCGATGGCCTCGCCGGTGCTCTTCATTTCCGGGGAAAGGTAGGCGTCCAGCCCCCGGAGCTTATTGAAGGAGAACACCGGAACCTTCACGTACCAGCGCTTCCGCTCCTCGGGATACAGGCAGAAGATGCCCTGCTCCTTCAGGCTTTTGCCCAGAATGACCTCCGTGGCGATATCCGCAAGGCTCCAGCCCGTGGCCTTGCTCAGGAAGGGTACGGTACGGGAGGAGCGGGGGTTGACCTCGATGATGTAGACCCGGTCCTCCCGGTCCACGATGAACTGTACGTTGAACAGGCCCACGATGCCGATGCCCAGGCCCAGCTTCTTGGCATACTGGAGGATGATCCCCTTGACTTTATCCGGAATGCTGAAGGTGGGGTAGACGCTGATGGAGTCTCCGGAATGGACGCCGGTGCGCTCCACCAGCTCCATGATGCCGGGAACGAACACGTCCTGCCCGTCGCAGATGGCGTCGATCTCCACTTCCTTGCCCTGGATGTACTTGTCCACCAGCACCGGCTGCTCCGTGTTGATCTCCACGGCGGTTTTCAGGTAATGCCGCAGCTGGGCCTCGTTCCCCACGATCTGCATGGCCCGTCCCCCCAGCACGAAGCTGGGACGCACCAGCACGGGGTAGCCGATCTCCTCCGCGGCCCGGACGCCGGCCTCCAGATCCGTCACCGCCCGTCCGGGGGGCTGGGGGATGCCCAGCTCCTCCAGGAGCTTTTCGAAGCTGTCCCGGTTCTCCGCCCGCTCGATGGCGGCGCAGTCCGTGCCCACGATCTTCACCCCCAGGTCGTCCAGGGGCTGGGCCAGGTTGATGGCGGTCTGGCCGCCCAGGGAGGCGATGACCCCCTCGGGGCGCTCGAAATCCAGGATGGTCATCACGTCCTCCGGGGTCAGGGGCTCGAAGTAGAGCTTGTCCGCGGTGGTATAGTCCGTGGAGACGGTCTCCGGATTGTTGTTGATAATGATGGCCTCGTATCCCGCCCGGCGGATGGTCTGCACCGCGTGGACGGTGGAGTAGTCGAATTCCACCCCCTGGCCGATGCGGATGGGACCGGCGCCCAGCACCAGAATCTTCCGCTTATCCGTGAGCCGGGACTGGTTCACGCAGTCCTTATCCAGGAGATTCAGATAGGTGGAATAAAGGTAGGCGATATATTTCCCCGTATGGAGGGTGTCCACCATACGGAAAACCGGGGTGATCCCCTCCCGCAGGCGCTGGGCCCGGACCTCCGTCCAGTCCTTCCCCCAAAGACGGCCGATGTACTTGTCCGCGAAGCCCATGGTCTTGGCGGCCAGAAGGGTCTTTCCGTCCCCGGGCTTCGCCTTCAGCAGGACCTCCATCTCCACGATGCTTTTCAGGCATTCCAGGAAGAGGGACGTGATCCCGGTGCGCGCATGCAGCTCCTCCACGCTCGCCCCCCGGCGCAGCAGCTCCGTCACGGCGTAGAGGGTGTCGTCCCGGAAGTCCGCCAGGTAGGCCCGCAGGTCGTCGTCGGGCATGGCGTCGAACTTTGCCAGGTGGAGGTGGCAGACTCCGGTCTCCAGGGACCGGACGGATTTCAGGAAGCATTCCGCCAGGGTGGAGCCGATGCCCATGACCTCCCCGGTGGCCTTCATCTGGGTGCCCAGGGTGTTGGGGGCGGAGGTGAACTTATCGAAGGGGAAGCGGGGGAACTTGGCGACGATGTAATCCAGGCTGGGGGGGATGGCGGCGTTGCCCCCGGCTACGGGGATCTCCGCCAGGGTCATGCCCACCGCCACCTTGGCGGTGACCCGGGCGATGGGGTAGCCGCTGGCCTTGGAGGCCAGGGCGGAGGAGCGGGAGACCCGGGGATTCACCTCGATGAGAAAGTATTCCTCCGTCTCCGGATGCTGGGCGAACTGCACGTTGCAGCCCCCCTGGATCCGCAGGGCCCGGATGAGCTTGACGGCGCTTTCCTCCAGCCGCTTCAGCTGCTTCTCCTCCAGGCTCAGGATGGGGGCCACCACCACGCTGTCCCCGGTGTGCACCCCCACGGGGTCCACGTTTTCCATGCCGCAGACGGTGATGATGTGATCCTCCCCGTCCCGCATCATCTCAAATTCGATCTCCTTGTAGCCCCGGACGCTCTTTTCGATGAGCACCTGATGGACGGGGCTGAGGCGGAAAGCGTTTATGCCGACCTCTTCCAATTCGGCGGGATCGTTGGCGAAGCCGCCTCCGGTGCCCCCCAGGGTGAAGGCGGGGCGGAGCACCACGGGGTAGCCGATCCGCTCCGCGGCGGCCCGGGCCTCCTCCATGGAGTAGGTGATCTCGCTGGGGATGGTGGGCTCCCCGATGGAGGCGCAGAGCTCCTTGAACTTCTCCCGGTCCTCCGCCATTTCGATGCTGCCGGAGTCCGTGCCCAGCAGCTCCACCCGGCATTCCCGCAGGATGCCCTTCTTCTCCAGCTGCACCGCCAGGTTCAGTCCCGTCTGGCCGCCGATGCCGGGGATGATGGCGCCCGGCCGCTCATACCGGAGGATCTTGGCGATGTACTCCAGAGTCAGGGGCTCCATATAGACCTTATCCGCAATGCTGGTGTCCGTCATGATGGTGGCGGGGTTGGAGTTCACCAGAATGACCTCGTACCCCTCCTCCTTCAGGGCAAGGCAG
>Ga0310697_10006396_pt1 | contig 11215 bp, 7 predicted proteins | sample 172DNAGHGlowgp2_FD_203883 | JGI IMG/M metagenome (GOLD analysis project Ga0310697, IMG submission 203883) | Sheep rumen microbial communities from Palmerston North, Manawatu-Wanganui, New Zealand - 1728 DNA GHGlow gp2 (v2) (version 2) | ecosystem: Host-associated > Mammals > Digestive system >... | reverse complement strand
GGCTGTTGGACAGGGCCAGGCCGATGATCTTCATCCGGTCCACGTTGATGCCCTGGGCGCGGCTCATGGCCTGGTTGTTGCCCGTGGCGCGGAAGGCGCAGCCGTTCTCCGTGCCCAGATAGCAGTAGAGGATGGCGATGAGCGCCAGGGCCACGGCGGCGCTGATGCCGATGGTGCGCCAGAGCAACAGGGCGTTGCTGGTGATGCGCAGACTCACGGCCCCGGCGTTGATGGCCTGGTTGGCCTTGCCCATGATGTTCAGGTTGATGGAGTAGAGGGAGATCTGGGTCAAAATACCCGCCAGAATCGCGGGGATACCCAGCTTGGTGTGCAGCAGGCCGGTGACAATGCCCGCCACGATGCCGGTGAGGCAGCAGATCACCAGGGCCAGCTCCGGGTTCCAGCCCTGGACGATCAGCATGATGCAGACCGCGCCGCCGGTGGCGAAGCTGCCGTCCACCGTCAGGTCGGCCAGGTCCAGAATGCGGAAGGTGAAGTAGACGCCCAGGGCCATGATGCCCCAGATCAGCCCCTGGGCGATGCCGCCGGGACAGGCGCGCAGCAGCGCGCCGGGGTCCAGCAGGGAGAGATATTCAGCCATAGTTTCCTCCGAATCGCGGTTTTGTATTTACGGTGCAGGGGAGAGAAACGCATCCCCCCGCCGGGGGCGGCGGGGGGATCGGGGCGGGAGCGCCCGCCCGCAGACGCGTCGGCCTCAGCCGCCGATGGCGACAAAGCCCTCCGGGATCTCAAAGCCGATGTTCTCGGCGTACTCGGCGTTGTACTCCTTCACGGGGTCCTGGGCGTAGGCGATGGCCAGGGAGCCCACGTCCGCGCCGTTGGCCAGAATCTCCACGGCCTGCTGTCCGCAGGCGTAGCCGATGTCATAGTAGCTGATGCTGACCGTGGCCAGACCGCCGTTGGCGCACATATTTTCCTCGCCGCAGATCACGGGCAGACCGGCGGCCTCGGTGATGTTGCGGATGATGGTCATGTTGCTGGCGGCGGCGTTGTCGGTGGGGATGTAGATGGCGTCGCAGTTCTCCGCAGCGGCGGTGGCCACCATCTGGATGTCGTTGCTGTCGGCGAAGGTAAAGACCTCGGTGGCGACGCCCATGTCTTCCATGCAGGCGGCGAAGTCGTCGGCCTGGATGACGCTGTTGGCCTCGGCGGAGCAGTAGAGGATGTTGACCTTCTGGGCCTCAGGCAGCAGTTCCGCCACCAGATCGGCGTAGAGCTGGCCGGGGACGCCGTCGCTGGAGCCGGAGACGTTGGTGCCGGTGCCCTCGGCGGGGTCGAAGTCCAGGTTCAGGGCCGCGCCGTAGTCGGTGACGCTGGTGCCCAGGATGGGGATGGTGGTGGTGGCGCTGACGGCGGCCTGGAGGGCCGGGGTGGCGTTGGCCATGATCAGGTCCACGTTGGCGGCCACGAAGCCGGTGCAGATGGTGGAGCAGGTGGCGCTGTCGCCGCTGGCGTTCTGCTCGTCAAAGCGGACGTTGTCCGCACCCAGACCGGCGGTGACGGCGTCGCGGAAGCCGGCAGTGGCGGCGTCCAGCGCGTCGTGCTGCACCAGCTGGCAGATGCCGATGACGTAGGACTTCTCGGCGACGGGTTCCCCGGTGGCGGGGGTGTCGGTGGCGGGGGTGTCGGTGGCGGGGACATCGGTGGCCGGAACGTCGGTGGCCGGAGCGGCGGGCGTGCTGCCGCAGGCCGCCAGACCCGCGATCAGGCACAGGGCCAGCAGAACGGGAATCAGCTTTTTCATGTTGGAATACCTCACTTTTTCAGTTTTGAGATTAGTGACACTATATAACTTTAATACGTCAAAGTCAAGAATGAGTTCCCTCCCGCGCCCACATTTCATGGGGAATGGAGAGAGGGACCCGGGAACGGGGGGAAGGCTTGTAGAATTTGACGGAGCGAAACGGGAAAGCGCTTGCGCCCGATCGCGCTTTTGCATATAATGGAGGCAAACATACAAAAGAAAGGCGGGGACCCCATGACAAACGTACTTTACGCGAAGCAAAGCGAGGACTACTCCGGCGAACAGCTCACGGCGGCGTATCTGCGGGACTTCTTCTCCGACGCCGCCGCGCTGCTGGCCCGGCTGCGGGGCTCCGGGCTGCGGGTGGCCTTTGGCTTCATCGACCCGCTGATGGACGCTTTTGAAGCCGGGAACCGCTTCTATTTCCAGATCCTGGACAGCGGCTCTCTCCCCGGCATCCGCGCTTACCGCAGCGGCGCTGGCCCCATTCAGGCCCTGGCGGAGGCCAGGGAAATGATCGAGCACGGCCTTTGCGACGCCGCAGCGCTCTTCGCCTGGGAGCCTTTGCAGCGCGACCGCCTGCGGCTGGGCCGGGCGGAGCTGCAAAAGGCCATGGCCATCTTCGGCGACGTGGACCTGGTTCAGTGCTACAGCGCCCTGGCCGCCCGGCTGGCGGAGCATTTGGATCTGGACGCCGGGCAGTTCCGACGCCTGGCGGACCTGCTGTATGAAAACTATGGCCGGACGTACCGCGCCCGCTGTCCCGGCGCGGCGCTGCCGGAGAACCGGGGCCGGGACCTGTCGCAGCTGTTCCGTCTCAGCGACTGCGCCAACCCCAACATCGACTATGCCGGGGGCCTGATTCTGGGGAACGACAAAGCCCTGGCTTGCCTGGACCGGGACGGGGCGCGGCGCATCCGTCTGCTGGCCGCCGAAACGGAAACGGTCCGGGGCGGCCCGGACCAGATCGGCCCCATTGCGGGGACGCGGGAAGACCCCTTTCCCCATCTCTACCGGGTCCGCCGGAACCTGGAGCGGGAGAGCGGGCTGTCCCTGCCGGGGCTGCTGGAGGACGGAAGGCTCCTCCTGGGGGCATACACCTGCTATCCGCCCATCCCCCTGGCCTTTCTGCTGTGCTGCGGCTTCGTCCAAAGCGCCCGGGAGATCCCGGACTTTCTGGCCCGGCACGCAATCACCGTGGAGGGCGGCCTCAGCCTGGCCCGGGCCCCCTGGAACTGCCCGGCGCTCCGGGCCGCCATCACGATGCACGACGCTCTGCAAGCGGACCCGGCCCCCTACGGTCTGGTCCACGGCAACGGCGGCATGGGCGAGACGCAAGGGCTGGCGCTGCTGGGGAGGGACGAACCGTGACATGAAATAGAGAACGGGACGCGGGCACTTGTGAAACTGCCCGCGTCCAAAAGGACGGGGGGACGGTTCTTTTGTCTCGCCGGGTACGATTGCGCGGTGTCGGCTCTCGCATATGCTGTCTCCGGCATGGGATGATTCTAAAATGCAGTGTGTGCTTGCGAAAGCAATGCTCCATCCCGGCCTCCCCAGGCAGGACGAAAGAACCGTCCCCCCGTCTTATAGCGTGCATACAAAACGGAACGCGGGCACTTGTGAAACTGCCCGCGTCCCTGCGCGTTATGGTTTCTGCGGTCTCTGGCGCGCTCACTGGATGCGCACGTTGTCCAGCATCGCCACGGTGTCGTAGCGGCTGTCGTCCTTGTCCTTGACCCAGAAGCAGAGGATGATGACCTTGCCCGCGTACTGGCTCAGGTCGCGGTTGGCCCGGAAGAAGCCGGTGGCGAACAGCGGGGTGTTGCTGTGGATGCGGGCGGCGGTGTAGCTCTGGAAGCGGGCGTTGCCGGTCACCATGTTGCTCAGCAGCTTGTCCACCTTGCCGCTGGGGGTCAACACACCGGCGCGGAAGCAGTCGTTCTTCTGCGCGCCGGAGCGGTTGCGCTCCTCGGTCACCACATTGTATTCATATTTCAGGTTCTTTGCGCCGGTGGGCACCAGCACGGCCTGGAAGATGGCGCTGAAGGTCTCGTTGGAGGCCGCGCCCGCGCCGGTGCTGAGGGTGGCCATCTTGCCTTGCGTGGCCTTGAAGCGGAGCATCGCCGTGGTCATCTCCACCGCGCCGCCCAGGATCCAGCCGGATGCGCCGTCCTCAAAGCCGCCGTTCAGGAGCTGGCTGTGGAGCAGACTGGCCTCGCTGCCCAGGATGCGGGCCACGGTACCGTTCTGGTCGCTGCTGCCCCAGACGGAGACGGCCTTGTTCAGGGCGTCGCGGATGTTCTTGCCGGCGCGCAGCTGCTCCAGCATGGTGCCGACCATGTGCTTGCTGTAGTCGGAGCTGACCGCGCCGGAGTAGCCCAGCACGGTCTGGGCGCCGGAGTCCATCAGCGCCTGGGCCAGTTTGTCGTTGGCGCAGCCGTAGCTGGCGCCCAGCAGGACCAGCTGGGCCTGCAAGGTCCGCCCGGATTCGCTGTAGTAGTGCCGGAAGAAGGAGGGCAGCAGTTCATAGTTGGTGTTCCCGTCCGCATAGGTGCAGATCAGTACGCGCCCGTTGCGGATGTCGGCCGACTCCTGTACGAAGTTGGCGGACCAGGCGTACTGGAAGGTCTGGATTGCGGGTTCCCCGCGCCGCAGCGCGCCGCCGCCGTGCAGGCTGATCACGGCGAAATGCTCCAGGTTCCGGTAGTTCTCCAGCGTCGCGCCCATGTAGCAGGAGGTGATGAGGCCCACGTCCCGCAGGGTGTTGGCGGTCCGCACCGCGCCCCGGAGCTGGTCGGCGTCCACATAGGAGCTGCTGCGGTCGTTGGCAATGCCGCTCAGGACGGCGGCCTTCTCCGCGTCGGTGATGTACCAGCTCCGGGCGAAGTCCTGGGGCGTGACCGTCAGCTCGGACCAGGTCAGGCCGGCGGCCTGGTCGGCGTGCTCGGCTGCGCCCAGGGTAGCGCAGTCCACCGCCAGGCGCAGCCCGTTCACGGTGTAGTAGAGGGTATAGGGCTCGCCGGAGACGGTCTCCGTCTCCGCCCGGCCGCTGAGGAAGTCCGCAGCGGCGGCCAGCCGGAGCTGGGCCAGTTCATCGGCGGACAGGCCGGGATTGGCGTTGTTGACTTCCTGCATGGCGCGGCCCAGGCCGGTGGTCAGCGCGTCCAGCGCAGCGGCGGTCTCTTCGTCCAGGGGCTGGCTGACCTGCACCGGGCTGACGTTGGATTCCACGGTCTGCCCGGCCACCGTCGTCCGGGCGGTGAAGCGCAGGACGGTGTCGCCGGACTGCCGGACGGGGAAGCTGCCGGTGTAGACCCCGTCGGCGTCGGCGTCCGTGAGCTTCACGCCCGCGTCCGCGCCGTTCAGGCAGAGGGTGAAGGAGGGGACCACCAGGCTGCTGACCAGCCGGAAGTCCACCGCCGTCTCCGCACCCGCCAGCACGTCGGTGGTCTGGGCGGTCAGGATGGAGTAGTCCGCCGCCGTGACCGCGGTGCTGGGCGTCCGGTGGGTGCCGGAGCTGGTGCCGGGATTGGCAAAATCAGAGTTGTCGCTGTCCTCCAGCGCCCGGTAGAGGAAGGTGACCACCGCGCCGCGGGGGCAGGGCTGGTCGGGGGAGACGGCCAGACCCGTGCCGTCGGGCAGGGAGAGCTCGTCCGCCCAGCGGGCAGCCTCACCGTCCCAGCCGTCGGCGCCGATGTCCAGCGCCCGATAGAGGAAGGTGATGATGTGGGCCGTGGAGCAGGTGTTCGCGGGGGAGAAGTGTCTGGCGTCCGTGCCCACCGTCACACCCTGTTCCACCGCCCAGAGCACCGGCTGGTAGTAGTAGTCGTCGCTCTGGACATCCGAGAAGGGGTTGGTCGTGGCGGAAGGCGCCGGGCAGTTGACCGCACGCCACAGGAAGGTGACGGCCTGTCCACGGGTCACCGTGCCGTTGGGGTCAAAGTGGCTGGCGTCAACGCCCTGGGTGATCTGCGGGGTGTGAGAGTAGGCCCAGACCACCGCGTCGTGGTAGTAGTCGCCGCTCCCCACGTCAACGAAGGGGTTCTGCGCCGCCAGGGCCGCCACAGGCAGCAGACCCGCCGCCAGCACCAGCACCAGCAGCAGACTCAGCGCGTTTCTGAGCAGTTTCATGTCTTGTCCTCCTTATTTTATAATGATTTGCTTCTTTCAGCGTATCACAATTTGTGGCAAAGCTCAAGACGTTTTTCAAAATCATTGGTGCAGCATGACGAATATTACAAAGCGCCGGAACGCCGCAAAGCGCTCCGGCGAAAGAAAGCCAGAAAAAACAGAAAAACCCGAAAAAAACTGTTGACAATCCCGCGGATCTTTGCTATATTATCTCTTGCAGTTCGGGAACGGGCTGCGGGAACAGCATACGGGGGTATAGCTCAGCTGGGAGCGCGTACCATGTTTTACAAGCCCCCAATGAGAAGCCCAAAACCGACAAAAAAATAATCGTATCCACCCATACGGGGGTATAGCTCAGCTGGGAGAGCGCTTGAATGGCATTCAAGAGGTCAGCGGTTCGATCCCGCTTATCTCCACCAAAGGGTACGAAAAAAGGCTTGTTTTCGTAAGAAAGCAGGCCTTTTCCCTTTCCCGCGTAATCACCGCTTTTTCCAGTCGAGCGTTTCCCGATGTACGCCCCCCAATGAAGCGGGCGCATCAGTGCTACCCCCACACAAGGACAACAGGACCGACAGACACAGCGATGATATGGCACTTCCCACCTGAAGCACATGCATTGTTTTCAAAAAATGAATACCGGCTGGGCGCAAGAACCCAGCGAAGAAAAGGGCGTTTCGATCCGCTGAAAAGCAGTTTGAAACGCCCTTTTTTCGTATCCAAAATCAGGAACACAGGAGGACCCTATATGCCAACAAAAGCTACTCCGCCCATGCGAGGGCGAAAGCCAAAGCAGCCCGCGCCGGAGGCGTCGGCGCAAACCATGGAGCAGATCCTCCGCATCCCACTGACCGAGCTGCACCCCTTTCCAGATCACCCCTACGGCATCCGGGAGGACCAGGCCATGCAGGACACGGTGGACAGCGTGAAGCAGAGCGGCGTGGTGGTCCCCGCCATTGTCCGGCCCCGCGCCGAAGGTGGCTATGAGATCGTGGCCGGGCACCGGCGAAAGCTGGCCTCCGAGCGGGCGGGCCTTCCCGATATGCCCTGCATCGTCCGCAATCTCTCTGATGATGAAGCCATCATCCAGCTGGTGGACTCCAATGCCCAGCGGGAGGATGTTCTCCCCAGCGAGCGGGCCAAGGCCTACAAGCTGCGGCTGGAGGCCGTCAGGCGCAGGGCGGGGAGGCCGAGGAAAGAAGCTGCCGACAACGACCCGCTTTCGGAAAATGCGCCGAATGTTTCGGCGCATTTTCGCAGCGACGACGAAGTGGGCACCGTGGATGGCGTCAGCGGCGATACCGTCCGCAACATCATCTCCCTCAACAGCCTGGTCCCGGAACTGCTGCGGATGGTGGACGAGAAGAAGATCTCCCTGACCCCTGCCTATCAGATCGCGGCACTCACCGAGCCGGAGCAGCGATTGTTGCTGGAGACCATGGAAAGTGAGCAGGCCACGCCCTCCGTCTCCCAGGCCCAGCGGATGCGAAAGCTCAGCCAGGCGGGAGCGCTGGACGGGGACGCCATGCTCCAGATTATGGCAGAGCAGAAGAAGCCCCAGGATTTCTGCCTCAGCCTTTCGGTGGACAAGCTCAGAAAGTATTTCCCAGCTTCCTACACCCCCAAGAAGATGGAGGAGACCATCTTCAAGCTGTTGGAGCAATGGCACAGACGCCGCCAGCGCACAGCGGAGCGCTAACTGACATAACAGACAGCAGCCGGACAGAACACAAATTCTGCCCGGCTTTTTTGCTGCCAAAAACCGACGAGGAAAGGAGTTTTGAGCCATGGAAAGAACCCTTGTACTGCTTCCCGCGAGCTTCCAGAACCGCAGGGGCACGGCAGCCGCGCAGTGCCGGCACGCCAGATGAAACACGACCCGCTCATCACCGGACAGGACGAGCTGGCCGTGGAGCGTTTCCAGGACGACACCCGGCACATGATCGTCTTCGACGTGCTGGACAGCGCGGCCCCCATCGGCAGTCCGGGAGAGCGCATCCGGCGGTTCCTGTCCGACAAAGCTTATGCGAAAGCCCTGGCCGCCCAGGAGCGCGGGGAGATCCGCATCAAAAAACACGCCGCCGTCATCGAGGGGCACATCCTGCCAGACCGGAAGCGGAAGCGGCGGCACTGATTGCAAGGAGGAGATCACATGAATCGTACCGAGTATTTGAAGCGCAGCCTCAGGGCGCTGTTTCGCAGCGGGGCCGACGAGGACCACGACGCGCAGGAGATGCAGGAACTGCTGGAGGACCTGGACTTTGCCTCGCTGCACCAGGCCCTTCTGGGGCTGCGGGAGCCGGTCTACGCCTACCGGGTGGACAGCGGCGGGGAACAGGGCTTTTCCTACCGCGGCCCGGAGCTGCTGCCCTGTTCCGCGATCCGGCTCTATACCGATGAGGGAGACGCCTACATCGACGTGGCATACCACGCCCACGCCTATGAGCTCTGGCTGCTGCCGGATGCCGGCTTCGTGGTGCTGTCCCGCGTCCGCACGGCCATTGGAGACGCGGAGAGCGTCATGGAATACCGCTGCGTCAAGGGCATGAACTGGAAGGAAGCCGGGATGTACATCGACTTCCTGGAACTGGCCGACGCGCTGGAGGAGCTGGTCGCCGCGTTCCTGTCCCACGAGCTGCCCCGCTACGAGCTGTGAGCAAAATGTAAAAACCGCGTGCATGGAACGGAGGACGTCGGCAGCGTCCGGCGTCCTCCCTGTGTGGAAAGGAGAGCTGACGCATGGCTGTATTTCGGATCGAGAAGACACGGGACTATACCGTGATGAGCAACTATCATCTGCGCGATAAGCGCCTGTCGCTGAAGGCCAAGGGACTGCTGTCCCAGATGCTGTCTCTGCCGGAGGACTGGGACTACACCCTCACCGGCCTGTCCACCATCAACCGGGAGAGCAAGGACGCGATACGCTCGGCCATCCAGGAGCTGGAGAGATGCGGTTACATCGAGCGCCGCCAGACCACCGACAAACAGGGCAAGTTTTCCGGCAACGAGTATGTGATCCACGAGTTCCCCGCGGAAGCGGAAGAGAGCGAAACGGAGCCGTCGTCGGCTTCTCCGTCGTCGGAAAACCCGACGACGGGAAACCCGTCAACGGAAAAGCCGTCGTCGGAAAATCCCACGCAATTAAATATAAATAAACAAAATACGAACAAACAAAATACAGATCCACAAAGTACAGAGTCTTTCCTTCCTTCGCAGCCCCAAACGCCGACAAACGGACGGACGCTGCGGGCGGAGATCCGCAGACGCATCGAGTACGAGACCCTCGCGGAGACGGCGGACCGCGCCCAGGTGGACGAGCTGGTGGAGATCATGGTGGAGGTCGCAATGAATCGCCGTCCCACCATCAAAGTCGGGCGAGAGGGCGAGTTTTCCACCGCCTATGTGCAGGAGCGCTTTGCTCGTATCGGCCCGGAGCACATCGCCAGGGTGCTGGAAGGCATCCGGGAGAACACCAACCGCGTCTACAACACGAAGGCCTATCTGCTCTCAGCGCTATTCAACTCCGTCTCCACACTGGACAACCACTACGCCATGCTGGTCAATCACGACCTGCGCAGCGGAGGAACGTAAGCAAAACGCAACGATTCAGTACCCTCGTTGCCTCGCAGAGTTCGCGCCCGCAGGCGCGAAAAAAGTTCAATCATTTTTGGCGGAAACCGCGTTTTCGCCAAAAATACCGCTCGCGGAGCGAGTGTGCCCTCTCCCGCAGGGCGCGCTCGCGCAGCGCTACCCCTCTGTTCAGTAGCCCAGCGAAGCGGGTACTGAACAGTTACAGCAAAACAAGGAGGAACCCTTCACGATCCACAAGCAACTGCTCCACCGCCTGGTGGTGCCGCCTTAGCCCTCGTCGCTCCAGGCAAATCGCTATGGAGCTGTGTTGTACCTGAAAACCAACATCAACGACTATGGAGGTAACTATGCACAAGAAAACGAGCGCAGCCCATCGCTTGCTGGCCCTGCTGCTGGCAATGCTTCTGGCGCTGTCTCTGCTCCCCCTGACGGCCCTGGCCGGGCAGGAGGACGGCTATCATGACCCGGCGGAACACTGGCTCAGCGCCTCCAACCGCACCAACGAGCTGGATGTCAACGCGGTTGTGACACACGAAACGGCCCATTGCTTCCACTGCGGCATGGACAGCGCAATCACGGTCTGGCGCACCCCGGAGTACAGCCGGGACGGGCAGTCCGCTCTGGTCCGCAACATCGGCTTCTCGGACGGCACCCTGCTGGACGGTTCCGGAACGGGCACGATCCTGGACGGCAAGCCCGGCGTCAACGCCACGTACACCGGTTATCACTGGACCAAGTCCATGTGCGAAGCATGCGGCGGGCTGAATACCAATGGCGGCAACGAATCCTATGCCTTCTGCAAAAACATCTATCTGCTCTACGACTGCGCCCCGGCCTTCACGGAGGAGCTGGACGCGGCGGTCACGTATGAGCGTGTGGACGCCAACTACCACAGGAAACTGACGGACGGTGGGAGCTGCTGCGCCTTCTGCTACGGCACCCGCCACAGCCACGCGGAAAGCCTGGAGCGCCACACGCTGCACACCGACGTGTTCCCGGAGTTGGACCGGCAGCGCTTCGCCGTTGTCACCCACTGCGCACAGTGCGACTACGCGGACCGGGAGTATCTGGCGGCCAAGGCCGTGGTGGCGGACTACTTCGGCACGGTGGACGGACAGGCCCACAGCATCTCCGTGACCGACCTCTCCGAGTCCGGCGTCAGCGTCCAGGTGCGCTACGGCAACAGCGCCGACGAGTGCACCCTGCGCGTCCCGCCCGCCTACAGCGAAGCCGGACAGTACAGCGTCTATTACCAGATTACCTACAGCTGCCAGGGCGTCAGCATGGAGGAAAACGGCGTGGCCTGGGTCTGGCTGCGGAGCGACGCACCGGAGCTGGCGGGCTGTGTCTGCGGCTGCGGTGAAGTGGGCTGCGCCTGCGGCAACGGCGGCGACTGCCCCCATTGCCGACAGTTTGACTGCGCGCACGGCGTCCACGACTTCCGCTTCGTCGAGACAGCCGCGCCCACCTGCTCCACCCCGGGCTATGACCGCTGGTACTGCCCTCTCTGCGGACTGTGGGAGAACCGGAACTTTGTCAGCGCGGAAGGGCACGTCTGGAAGTCCGTGGTGATCCGCGAGGCCGACTGCGCGCACGGCGGCAAGAGCCTGGAGATCTGCCAGACCTGCGGCGAGACCAGAGAGATCACCACAGAACAGACGCGGCACCAGTGGAAGCGCTCCACCGTGGCTGCCACCTGCACCGGACCCGGCTACACCGTGGAGGAAT
>Ga0310697_10006394_pt1 | contig 11216 bp, 2 predicted proteins | sample 172DNAGHGlowgp2_FD_203883 | JGI IMG/M metagenome (GOLD analysis project Ga0310697, IMG submission 203883) | Sheep rumen microbial communities from Palmerston North, Manawatu-Wanganui, New Zealand - 1728 DNA GHGlow gp2 (v2) (version 2) | ecosystem: Host-associated > Mammals > Digestive system >... | reverse complement strand
TAGTATGCGAAGGTCGGCAGATATTGGTTCGCATTTGTCCCGCTACCAATGGTGATTTCAGCCTCCTGGGTCAGCTTGAAGATACCCACGACGGTGACGTCGTAGGCAGGCAGGGCGAACTGGTTGTTCGTCACCGTCACGGTGGTGTTCACGTCGCCCGTCTTGAAGACAAGCCACGTGCTCAGGTAGTAGTCGGTCTCGGGCGTGGCCGTCAGCGTCACGGTAGTGCCTGGCGCGCCGCCTGTCGTCGAGGCGGTCACGGTGCCGTGCTCCACGTCGGCGATGGTTACGTTGCTGCCTGTGACAAAGGAAGCGGAGACCGTGACGTCGCTGTCGGGCATGGTGAACTGGTTGTCGGTCACCGCGATGGCGTTGTTGTTGGCGTCCCTCACATTCCAAGCCGAGAAGAAGTAACCCGAAGCCGGAGTGGCACTCAAGCTGACGGTCTCATTCTTATAGGCCGTGGTCGGGTTGGCGCTGATGCTGCCGTTCTCGACGGGGGTGCAGGTAATCGTGTGGGCTTGCAAGGCCGTGAAATTGGCCGTGTATGAAGCGTTTTGCGTGACGGTAAAGGTATAAGTCGGGTTGGTGCTGACCACGTTGTTGCCCATCTTCCAGTTGGTGAAATCGTAATGGGCGTTGGCTGTAGCCGTCAAGGTGCAGCTGGTGCCAGAATAGAAGGTTCCTCCCCCACTCACCGTGCCACCTGCTGTCGGACTAGCCGTTGCAGTGATGGTGTAAGGCGTGCCACCATTGACGGCAATGGTACCGAGATACGTCACCTTGTTAAATCCAAACACACAGAGCGTGAGCTCGGTGCCGGCGGTGAGGGTGCCGTTGATGTTGATGGTGGCCGTGGTGCCGTTCACCGTGGCCTTGCCCAAAATATTGTGGTTGGCATCGGTGATGGTGGCCACTGCCCCACTGCCGTTGTTGACGGTGACGGCGTATGAGGTGGAACCCAAGTTAATACTGCCGGCATGGGTGACCGTCATGGCTTGCGGGGTCTTGGTGCGAACCAGCATGCTCGGGTCGCCATAGAGGATCCAGGCTTGGTAGGTACCGACAGCGGATTGGTCGGTACCGTAGTTGTCAAAGATACCAAATAGACCGTTGATGGAGAGACCACCCCAGGTGTGCTTAGTGCCTCCTGAACTGGATAGTCCACACAAGATGTCGACGCATTCGTCTTGGGCCCACATGGGCGGAATCCAAGGCTGGCTGATGTACGACATCAGGGTGCCGATGGCACCTGTTGGATTGTTGTTGTTAGTGGCATTCATCCAAGCCTCAGCGAAGCAGTCGCTGCTGTAATCGTATTTACCTACAAGGCAGGCCACCGACCAAATGAAGGGGAGTTTGTTCTCGTTGGTCAGAGCATTGACGTGTGAAACGCTATAACTGGCAACGCCCCACATCGTCTCGGCTCCATGGTTGCAGTAGTTGATGATGCCGACACCGCTGTTGATGTCAGCGGAGATCTGGGATGCCGTAGCGGTATATCCCGAAAGGTTTTCATAACGTTGATAAACAGAATTATAACCATAGTTCAATAAGTCTGTGCGGATGACGTCCATGTGCTGGTAATCATCTTCGCCATTATGACCGGAGCCGCCTTCTTTTTTGGCGATACCTTGACCTTTCTGAAGCCAGGAGGCGGAGGTGGTGAGGTCGCGCTCGTAAGTGATCACACGGTTGGCTTGTGTGGTCACACGGGCAGCAGTACTGGCCGAGAAACGGCCGATAAAGACATCGTTGTAATAGTCGCTACCGACGATCTGTCCGTAGGCGTTGTCGCCCTTGCCGCTGTAGGAAGAGCCACCTCCCGAGTAGGTATACCCCGGAATCTGCGCCACGTCGCCGACGAGCAGCACGTGGGTCAGGTTGTTGTTGGCATTGTATTGGTTCTTGATATAGGTCTGGATGGCCGAATAGGTGGAGCCAGCGGTGCTGGTGCCCACGATGGTGGTGTTGACGCCGCGGGTCTTCTTCCAGTTGACGAAGTCGGTCATCGAGCTGATGAAGTTGTCGTAGCAGATGATGAGCAGGTCGCCTTCCTCGTCAACGGGCGTGTAACGGTTCATCGAGGCCTCGTAGTTGATGAAGTGACGCTGGTAGACGCTCTTGAAGTCGGGGTCCATCTTGACGACATTGCTCCTACGGCTCTCGATGGTGTTGCTGCCGCGGTCGTCCACCTTGTACATCTCCACGGTCATGTTGTAGTACACGCGGAGGGTCTTGGTGGCGGGGTTGTAGGCGAAGGGATAGACCACCATGTTCTGTCCACGGAAGTCGCGGATGATGTATGGGTCGTAAAGTCCTATGTTACTGGCCGGGAAGAACGCATCTTGGCTATAGCATTCGCCATAGGTGTAAGGCACATCCTCAGGGTCGATGGTGCGGGGGAAGTCACCCTTCGACGGAGCCACGGCGATGCCTTCGAAGTCGCGATACTGGGCGTCGACGACGCGGATGCTCATGCGGGCCTTGTCGCCGATGAGCACGGGGATGCCAGTCATGGGCATGTCGGGTTCGCCGGCGTGGGCGGTGCTGACGGCCTTGGGCAGGGTGACGACCTGCTCCTCCCCTCTCGGCGTGGTGACAGGGACGGTATAAAAGCCTGGCACTTGCACGTTGACTTTAACGCTGCTTTCCGAGCTGCTGACGAGCTGGATGCGATAGGTTTCAGGCGTGTCGCCGAGCACGCGGTGCCATTGCGGTGCGGCCTGCTGGGCGAATGCGACGCCACAAAGGGCCAAAAGCAAAAGGGTGATAACGTTTCTTTTCATTATTTTTAGTGTTTTCGTTTTGATCATACGCTACTTTGAAAGCACAAAAATAGGTATTTTTCATAAAAACACAAAAAACAAAAAAAAAGGTTCCCGCCGTCAGGCGGGAACCTCACTCTTGTCGTCGCTTCGTGTCACTGCCTCACATACACATAGCCCTTGCCGGGGACCAGCGTGGTGAGCGTGCCGATCCAACTGCTGCCGTTGTAAGTGGCCGTGTTGCCGTTTTGATCCATGATCTTGTCGCCGTTAACTAGGCTGCTGACGCCCATGCTGCTGAGGGCGTCGGCAATGGTGGCTGTCGTCGCGCCTGCGTAGCCGAACCAGTTGTAGCCTGTCAGGATGGCGAGGCTGCCGACGGTGGCCTGCTGTCCCGTCAGCGTGAGGCTGACGGCAGCGCCGGTCATGATCTTGTACATCTGTCCGGGCGTGATGGCCGACAAGGTGCCGCTCCACGTGCCACCCTCGTAGCGGGCGAAGCCGCCGTCCTGCGAGTTGATGAGGATGCCGGCAGTGCCGAGGGCTTCTTCGAGTTGCTCAAGGGTCATCGTCGTGGTGGGCGTCCACCAGGTGATGCCGTCGGAGAGCGTGCCAAACACCTCGCCGTTGAGGCCGACGTTGCTGGTGATGTTGCCCGTGGCGACAGAGAGTGTCTCGTTGTAGAAGCCTTGGCTGAGGCCGCCCTTCATGCGGACGTAGACGTTGGCAGCGAGCAGGTCCGTGGTCGGGTTGGTCGGGTCGGTGGGGATCACAGAGCCCTCGCCTTCCACGATGGTGATGTCGTCGATGCATAGCACCCATTGGTCGTTGCAGTCCCAGTGGCGGATGGCGACATAACCCGTTTGTCCGGCGTATGCGCTCAAGTCGGCGGTGTACGGCGTCGAGTTATATCCGACTTCTGACAATGACAAGACCCAAGTCTCCACAGTCGTGAAGCTATCAGCGCTGGTGTTGTTGGTCGTCGAAACCATCACGGAGAACTTCTCGGCGCAATAACTGGTGTTTCTGGCACCCGCATAGAAGGAGATGCTTCCGCCCAACTGGATCTGCGGTGAAACGAGATAGTTGTCGGGAGTGACGGCGCCATAGGCGGTGCCGCCAGAAGTGGTGGCGGAGATGTATGACTCGGAAATCATGAATCCTGTAGAGCTGTTGTAGCCGAAAGAAGACCAGTCGTGGGCGGTACCGCTACTATAAGAAACATGTTCGGTGTTATGGTGCCAGTTGTTCGGTGAGTTGCCTGTGGTGCCTTTGACGGCGGTCCAGCCCTGCCAGCCGTCCTCGAAGTCGTAGGTCAGCGTCTCGCGGTTGCCCCTATGGCTTGCAGTGAGGGTTACCGTGCTGCCATACGTGCCGTTCTCCTCGGTGCTGACCTCGTAGTTGGCGGGAGCGGTCACGGTGATGTCGCCCGTGAGGTCGGTGCCGATGACGGCGAAGCTCTTCACCTCCGAAGGACCGTTGCCTTCGGCATAGCTGAAGCCGGACATGGCGTTGGGCGAGACGGCCAGGCTTGTGCTCGAACCGCCCGTCTGCATGGTGAAGGTGACTTGGTTGTTGGAAGTGACCTGAGTGCCTGAATTGGAAGTTGCGGAAGCAGGATTAAAGTTATTGTTATCGTTGTAGATATACAAAGCGCGGTTAGCACTAGTAGAATAGACATAGAATTTTGGCGTGTTCGAACTGCTCACATAAGAGCCCGTATTATCGTCCATACATACGAGCAGGTTGCTCTCACCATCATACTCGAAGGGAGTGGCTAAAGTGATGGTTGTCCAACCTGAAGAATTGAAAGTGACGCTGCCACTGAACACCTTGTCGTTGTTTGAGCAAGTCGCCCAGTCGGTACCACTACTGAAAGCGGTCTTGGAGGTGTGCTTCAGGTAAAGATCAATGTTTCTCGTGGCCGACTTGCTATTCGACACCTTGAAAGCCACCTTGGTGATAGTGCCAGCACTTCCGACTTCAGCCGCAGTATAGATTTGTTGCGTCAAGCTGTAGTTGTAGTATGCGTAGGTCGGCAGATATTGGTTCGCATTTGTCCCGCTACCAATGGTGATTTCAGCCTCCTGGGTCATCTTGAAGATACCCACGACGGTCACGTCGTAGGCAGGCAAGGTGAACTGGTTGTTCGTGACGGGCACGGTGGTGTTCACGTCGCCGGTCTTGAAGACGAGCCAAGTGGTCAAAGCATAGTCGGTATCAGGCACGGCCGTCAACGTGATTGTGGTGCCAGGTGCGCCTCCCGTGGCAGAGGCGGTCACGGTGCCGTGCTCCACGTCGGCCACCGTGACGGTGCAGCCGCTGACGAAGGTGGCTCCGACGGTGACGTCGCTGTCGGGCATGATGAACTGGTTGTCGGTCACCGTGATGCTGTTGTTGTTGACGTCCCTCACGTCCCAAGTCGAGAAGAAGTAGCCCGAGGCAGGTGTGGCCGTCAGGGTGACGGTCTCGTTCTTGTAGGCTGTGGTCGGGCTGGCGCTGATGCTGCCGTTCTCGACGGTGTTGCAGGTCACGCTGTGGGCTTGCAAAGCCGTGAAGTTGGCCGTGTAGGTGGCGTTGCCTGTCACGGTGAAGGTGTAGGGATTATTGGAGCTGACAACGGCGCCGTTCTTCGTCCAGTTGGCGAACTCGTAATGGCTGTTGGCCGTGGCGGTCAGCGTGCACTGGGTGTTGGAATAATAGGAGCCTCCCCCACTCACCGTGCCGCCTTGGGTCGGGCTGGCTTTGGTGGTGATGGTGTAGGGCGTACCACCCTGCACCGTGATGGTGCCAAACCAGGGCTGGTATTGTTGGCGGGTGACCACCACATAGAGCGTGCCTGTGGCGGGGATGGCATTGGTGAAGGTCACGGTGGCCACACCCGACGAGTTGGCCTCGGCAACACCGTAGATGACCGAGCTGTTGTCGGTGACGGCGACGTAGGAGCCTGCCACGGCGTTGACGTTGATGGAGGTGGTACCTGTGGTGACCGTGCTGGGTATCGTCACGGTGTTCACTTCAGGTTTGGTGATGTAGGGCATCACGGAACCATCGCCAAAGGTGTGGTAGAACTGGAAGTAATAATGGGCCGAGTTGTTACAGTCGCCGTCAGTGATGCTACTGGTTGGGTTACCATTGGTGACAGCCTGTTGTACGGCGAGGTTGCCAACATAGAGCAATGCCGAGGCTGAGTTCCAGTATTGGTCTTCAAACATAACATCATATACGCCTTTTGAAGAAGCCGATTGTGTCGGATAGTTACCTTGAGAATATGAGTGTGCGCCAACGGCCCAATAGAAGTCCTCATACCAATAGGAATAGGGTGAGCAGCCAACGTAGGCAATAGCACCAGCATTGGGAACACGAATCATGGTCTCGGCAAAGCAGGCGTTGGTGCCAATGGAAGAGCCGGGAGAATAAGTGGTGGTGGTGTTGTTGAAGTTACCCGTGAGGCAGCAGTTGCCGACTCCGAAGAAGTATTTGCCGGTATTGGTAAGGGTGGCGACTTGTGCCGCGGTGAATTGTGGACCTTGCCATTCCTGCTTGTCACCGTGGGCGGTATAGTTCAGGAAACATACACCGTTGTTGATGCCATTGTAGCAACCGTTGTTGGTACCGCTATAACCTTGCGTCGAGCTTGTTGACACTGTCGCGTTTATGGTGCCGCTGCCAAAACCGCCGTAGGTGGTGTTGCTCGATTTGAAGTAGTAGTTCGTGGCGTAGTTGATGGTGGGCTTGGCCACTCTTGACGTCCAGTTCGAGTCCCAACCGCCAACGAGGATGACGTTGTTCAGGTAGTTGCCGCCATCGGTGAACTCGTATTTCTCGTACGTTAAGACCTTGTTGATGTAGTTGGTCAAGTGCGTGGTGTTCTCCACCGACATACGGCTGTAGTACATGTCAGGGAAATAGTTGCTGGTACTTGACGAGAAATTGACACTCGCATAGCCGAGGTCGGAAGCGCAATTGCCAATGCTGGAGTCGATGTTCTTCACCATATAATACGGCACTTGTCCCGTATCGCCAATGACAATAAGATAGGTGTAGGCGTTGCCGGCTGAGACGGAGGCGTTGTATTTGGTCTTGATGAACGAGGCGATGGCGCTGGCTGAGGTGCCGGTTTGGTCGGTGTAGAAAATGTCGACATAATAGCCTTTTTGGAGCTTCCATTGGAGCCAGCTTTCAAGGGCGCTGTTGTTTTTGAAGCCCGAATAGCAGATCACGAGCATCTTGACGGGTGTGTTGTACAGGTCGGGGTGGTCGGTGTAGGCGTCCCTTGTGCCGCCCGTCAGCATGTCGATGTTGAAGATTTGGTCGTAGACGCTGGTGAAGGCAGGGCTGAAAGTGTTCTTGAACATCTTTGCCGTGCTTTCGGCATCGCCGTTTTGGAAGTCGATGCTCACCTCGATGTCGTTGAACACCTTTACGGTGCCGGCGGCGGGATTGTAACGGACGGGTTGCACAATAAGTCGGCCGAGCGTGATGCCACGCATGGTGCCGAGCACCTCGACCAAGGCAATCGGGTCTTCGTTGTAGCTGTTGCGGGTATAGGCGGCCTCGTTGAAGGCATATTCCACCGTGCTTGGCTCAACGTTCTTGCGAATGGGAGCCTGCATGGCAGATACCGTGCCAATGCCATAGTCGCTCAAGTTATATTCCGTTTCGGAATGGGCGCCCACCGTGACAACAGGCGTGGCTCCTGTGGGAATGGCGATGAGCCGTGTAAACATTGGCAGTTGAGGCTCGCCAACGTTGCCGTTGGGGTAGGCACCGTCGATGTGGATCTCAGATAATTCACCACGTGTGGTTTCAATTGTTTCAGCATCAAGGCTTGAAAAAGAGAAGTTGGCCTTGAGACCGTTCATGTCGCTCTTCACGCATTCCGCCTTGTCGGTGGAGCGCAGTTGTATGTTTTGTTGTGCCAAGGCGCTCAGACCGAAGGCAAGAAGCAAAAGGGAGAATAGAACTTTTTTCATCGTTGTAGTATTTTGTTGTTTTCAATTATTCGAAAGTGGTGGTACGGCCTTGTGTAGCTTTTGAGTAATAGACATAGCCGTGGCCAGGGATGAGGATGGTGAGATCGCCTTCCCACGTCGTGCCGTTGTATGTGGCGGTGTAGTCGTCCTCGTCGGTGATGGTGTCGCCTTCGGTGGGTGTGAAGTCGCTGAAAGCCAAAGAGATTGTCTTCGACTGTGAACCCGTGTAGCCAAACCAGTTGTAGCCAGGCATGATGGTGATCATGGAAGTCACGGCTTCGCCATTGAGCGTGAATTCCGTTTCATCGTTGGTCAGGATGCAGTACATTTCGCCTGGGACAAGTTCGGTCAGCGTCCCACTCCAGTTTTGGCCGTCGTAGCGAATGAAACCGTCGTCTTGCGAGTTGATGAGGATGACGTTGTCGTCGAGGAGGGTTTCCAGTTTACCCAAGGTCATTTCGACGGTGGGCGTCCACCAGTTCCAGCCGTTAGAGAGTTCAGAGGTTTGCGAAACGCCTTCTTCGATGACAAAGTGATGTGGCTCCAAGGCCCCATAACTGGGTTGCTTGTAGCGGTGCCCGGATTCATCTGCACCAAACACGTAATAATCGACAGACGAGCCGTAATGATAACCTTTGATATAGCCTGTGTATTCATACGGATTGCCCGTAGGCAGCATCTTGGCGGTTTGGTAGTCGCCGTTGTCGATGCTGTAATAGACCAGTAGCGAGTCTTGTTTAAGGTTTGCTCCGCTGTAGGCGATAAACTTGGAAGTGATGGCGATGGAGTCCTGCATGGGTTGCTCGCCAAAGAGCACCTCGCGGTGATCCACGAAGAGCATGTCGAAATCCATCACGCCACGGGTGCGGCAGTGCAAGGCGTCGGTGTTTTCCCATGGGGTGCTGCTTGCACCTGTTACGCCGATGATTTCGTATCCAGGCATCGCTTCTCTATAAACAGCTAAAGCATTGTTGTTATGGGTAGTGTTGGAACCCAAAGGAACGAAAACCGTATGGTTCAGGATGAGGCTGTTGGTGTAGGGCGCAAGGGTGTTCCCTCCTGGTTCGTAAACCCGATATACCTTGTAAGGGTAACCCCAGCAGCAGTTCGTGTTGGCAAAATACTCGGCCACTGCTTCGTAGTCTGCATGATGGCTGTTCGAAGAAGGCAATTGGGCAATGAGGATTTTGTCGGGTGCCAGCAACTTGCCCCAGCAATCCACGTGGGCGATGTAGTCGCCTTGTGGGTCGATGGTGATATGATAGGGGTCGATGCCCAAATAGTCGCGCATCTTGGTGCGGACATTGTTCTCGTCGTTGTTGTTTTCTTGCAGGACGAGATCATCACTGACGCCAATGCCACGACCGTCTTCCATCATATTGCCACCAGTGTGCTGGAGGTTCATGCCGTATACGGTAAGCCCCAGTTGTTGGCCCATGCGAACTGGTACCATGTTGTCGTTTTGGCGGGGACGGTTATAGGCGTTGTCGACGATGGCGGGCTCCAGGTCGTTGAAGATGTACCAAGGCGCATAGTCGCGCACCCAATAGGAGTCGGTCGAGATGTTGTAGAAGTGAATGTGGTTCATGTCACAACCCGCGTTCTGGAAGGTGTTCCTGGCTGAACTTTGATTACTTGATGTGACCAGGACATACACCTCGGTGCGTTCTGAAAGTAGTTTTACCAGATTTACAGGAATCCCTAAAGGATAGCGGATGGTGACCGCCTGCATAGGCTCAAACTCGGCGGGAAAACGAACATAGTCGCCTGTAGGCGGGGGTGTTTCTTGATAGATGGAGCTGCGTTGGTTGGAGAGCATCTCTTCCTCGGAGAGATAATGCAGTTTTCGCCAGTCAGGCTTGTTTGTTTCTTGGGCGACGCCCCGTCCATTAATGCCTACCGTCAAGCAGGCTAACAAAACAAGACCTATGCATTTGAAATCTTTCATTCTTGTCATAGTTATAATGGCTCTATTGTTCCGAATGGTATGAAACATACACATAGCCTTTGCCAGGCATGAGGTCGATAAGTGTTCCGGTCCAAGTGCCGTCTTCATAGGTGGCAGAAGCACCATTTTGGTCAATGATCTTGTCGCCGTTGCTTGGGCTGACGCCCATGCTGCTGAGGGCCTCCCCTATCGTGGCCGTTGTAGTGCCTGCGTAGCCGAACCAGTTGTAGCCTTGCTGTACGGTGAGGCTGTCGACGGTGGCCTGCTGTCCCGTCAACGTGAGGCTTCGGGAAGTCCCGCTTTGTATTTTATACATCTTACCAGGCTCAATGTCGGTCAGCGTGCCGCTCCAGCTTTCACCGTCGTAGCGGACGAAGCCTTCGTTTTGCGAGTTGATGAGGACGGCATCGCTGCCGAGGGCATCCTCAAGGTCGTCGAGCGACATCTCAATCGTGGGGGTCCACCAGTTCCAGTCTGGTCCCAGATTAACCGCTTGCTCAGTCGGACAGTCGCCTTCTTGGTAGAAGGTGATGTTGTTGTTATTGCTGGTACCTGTGTAGAAAGAGCCTCCATTATAGAACAGATAATAAGTGGTGCTACCTCCCCAACCGCTCGACGCAGTCTGGCTTATGCCGTTGGCGTTGATGGTCCAGCGGTTGTTGCTGCTTTGCGAAGAACTCCAAGTAATGGCTTTGTTGCCAGAGCCCCAGCTGCTGGTGCTTCTTGTGAGGTAATAGTCGTTATATGAAATGTAGTATTGTCCGGACGTCCCTGTTGAGGTCAAGACGAACTGGTTTTCGATTTCGCCTTCTTCCACGGCAAAACCTTCTTCTTCGTTTGGGGTGATAATCACCGTGGCGGTGGAAGCCGATCCGTTGCTGTTGGTGGGCATGGTGAGGGTGCTGCCATCGCAATAGCCCATCACATAGTTCCCATCTTCGGAAGGCATCGCACTCACGTAACAATCAACGGGACAGCTACCGGAGGGGCTAAGGAACACTTCGAGGTCGACGCGCGCGTTGTCTGCCACCGTCACGTCGACGCTCTCTGAGCAATAGCCGTCCTTGGTGAACTTGAAGGTATAGCTGCCGCCTTTGATGGGACGGTGGAAGTCGCCGATGGCATGGGTGCTCACCTCGGAGCCTAAGGCATCGTGGTTCAACACGGTGACGGTGACACCTTGGAGGGGCGTATCGGTCTCCGCATCATACACGAAGCCGTGTACCCCGTTGAGGCATTGCTCGATGTAAGCCAACATGGCAGTGTGGTTATAGTTCCAGAAGTTGGGCAGCTGCGATGCACTCGGCGTCTTGGTGGAAGAGCATTCGATGGTGATTTCTCTGCATTGGGCGTAATAGTTCATATAGTCCTGACGGCTACCCGTGATGGTATACCAAGCATAGCCGTTGGTGATGCCGTTACTCTCGGTGTCGGTCATGTAAGAAGAGTTGTTTGCCCTGGCGTTGCTCACATATTCCAAGCTGACATACTGCCACCAAGCATTGTCGGGATGGGTGGGCTGGT
>Ga0310697_10006393_pt1 | contig 11218 bp, 4 predicted proteins | sample 172DNAGHGlowgp2_FD_203883 | JGI IMG/M metagenome (GOLD analysis project Ga0310697, IMG submission 203883) | Sheep rumen microbial communities from Palmerston North, Manawatu-Wanganui, New Zealand - 1728 DNA GHGlow gp2 (v2) (version 2) | ecosystem: Host-associated > Mammals > Digestive system >... | reverse complement strand
TTTGCCGTCTTCAACAACGAAACCTTCGTCTGTTCCTTCGCCCTTTATGTAACTTGCTTTTTGCTCCGACAAATACCATTGGTCGCTTAATGACTTGGGCGCGTATTTGCTATCGTCATTAAGTTGCAAAATGTATTCGGAATCGTCAGCTATCTCAATGTCATTGTTTTGGATTAAGGCTTTTCCGTAAACGGTTATAATTTTGCTCTCCGTATTTATGGCGAGCGCGTCCAATGCGTCAGCTGAATCAATGCCCTTGACGCTAACCAAAACTTCGCCGCCCGACTCCGCGCTGTAGGTTATTTTATCTTTAAATTCATCAAGAGTATAGCCTTCACTTATCGAAGTATCTTTGTAATTTGCCGTTGAGTTATCCGCGTCGAAACTCCAGCCTGCCTTTGTCCTTATTGGTTTCGGAACGTCTTCGCCGAGTTGCAAGCTAAAACCTTCGTTTATCTCAACGTCTCCTTTGTTTAAAATTGAAGCAGGGATTATAAAAGTATTGCCATTTTTCGTAATTCCCTTTTCCGACGTTACGCCTGTTATCTCTACCGTTTTTTCTTCCGAACTGCTGACATGATATATCTTGTTTTGCGCAAGTACATAACCATTTTCGTTAAATGAACCAAGATAAGTCGCCATGTTTTCTTCCGGAATAAAAAGCCACTCTCCGTCAACGAATATTGGCTTGGTTACATCGTCACCCAAAGCGAGAGTGTAGCCATCCGTTACTCTGACGGTACTTCTCAAGTTATACAAAGATTCTTCCGAAACAATAACTGTTTTGCCGTCAAGCGTGAGACCGTCTGCGGAAGTTACACCGCTAACTATCACTGAATCTTGTTCTTTTGCCTCTTCGTAACTTATCTGATTGTCTTTAAGCGTATAGCCCGCCGTTGTAGCTGAAACGGTAGCAGTTGCTCTTCCAATTGTTGTATCGCTTCCTCTAAAAGTCCAATCTTCGATAAGTGTTGGCAAAGAAGCCGTCGTAACGTCTTCGCCAAGTGCAAGCGTATAACCATTGCTGATTATAACTTTTAAATCTTGACTGAGCGAGCTTGCCGCAACCGTGACGATTTTATTTTCCGTGTCAATCGTTAGACCGTCCGTTGAAATGACGCCGTCGACCGTAACGAACACCGTATTAGTTGTGCCGTAAAATGCCGCGTTGTTTTCAAATGTCCACTGTTCAACTTCAGAATCGGAATCGTTGTCGGAATCAGAATTTCCGTCTGAATCCTGGTTTTCGTCTCCGTCAAAACGTTGCAAATCAAATTCAAAGGATTTATTTTTCATCTCCTCGACTGCTAACATAAAATTTCACTCCTTCATTAAAAATCGAAACAACATATAAAAATTTTTATCAGTTTAAAGCATTTACAATCCTTTGACAATACTTATAAAGAGTTTTTATCAAACTTTAATTTTTGGCAAAAAAAATCCCTCCGACTTTTGGAGGGTATTTTTTTAGGTGGATAGGTGGATAGGTGGATAGGTGGATAGGTGGTTAGGTGGTTAGGAAATTAGTACTACTAACCTACCCACCTACTTACCTACACACCTACTTAAGATTCTTGCCCTTGATAGAATAATTTTTGCCGTTAATGTCGAATGTTGTATCCGAAGTTAAGTTCTCGGCAAGACCCGTGAGAATGACTTTGCCGCCGCCCGTAACGTTAAGCGTCAAGGTATCTTTGCTACTGTTATACTTGCCTTTGAAATTAACAGCGCGACCGTTTGTGTCTTGAATCAAAATTTTATCAATAGAGGCGTCGAAATCTTTAATTGTGTCGGTGCCGTCGCCTACGCAGAAAATAAACGTATTCGCGCCGTCGTCTCCCCAAAGTTCGTCGTTGCCCGCGCCACCGTTTATAAAATCGTTGCCGCCGCCGCCGCGTATCGTGTCATTGCCCTTGCTACCGATAAGCGAATTAGCTACATTGTCGCCCGCTATTGTCAAGCCTTTCTTGCGCTCGCTCGCGTCAAGGTTCACCCAATCTTTATCGGCGTAATTTCCGGTCTCGCTAAAGTCGATAGAATCTGTCGAAGAAAAGCCCGATGTCAATGATACAGAATTTTCTTTTCCGTCAACGAGAGTCATCAACATGCCATCTTTAGCAATTTTCTCCGTGCCGTCGTCAAATTTGAACGCTTCCAAACTCGCGCCGCCCTCAAGCGTTATCTTGTCCTTGCCGACGCTTAAAATCCTGTTGCCGTCCTTGTCCGCAATATCCGTAATTTTTACGCCGCTTTGAAGGCTGATAACGTCGCCGCTACTCGCGTCGTATTCGTAATTCCGGATAACTTTGTTACCGCTGTTTTTCTCGTAGATGAAGATGTCGTTGCCGCTACCGCCGACCAATGTATCCTTACCTCTTCCGCCGTTTATCGTCGAGCCGGCTGAACCCGCCGTTATCAAGTTAGCTTTCTTGTTGCCAACGAGATTTATTTTGTAATTTGCGTTAGAGGCGTCGATTGTCACTGCCTTTGAATAATTCTTTCCGTCAAATGTCGCGTTATTTCTTTCGGCGTTGGGATTGTATCCGATTTCCGCAAGCTTGCCTTTGGAAGAGAAAATCGCGTCGTCGTTGAAGCTTGAAACTTTTGTTTTGGTCGTACCAGGAATTAAGAACGTTATATTTGTATTTTTAACCTTATCAATCGTCAAAGTTTTTTCTTCGGTTTCGCCCTCAAACGTCAAGATAAGATTTTGGGTCGTTATATCGTATTCCTTGAGATTATCCCAATCGATACTGACTTTGTCTCTGCCTTTCCTGCCGCTTATGCTGTAGTCGGCGATTCTGCCGTTGGCTTCGCCGTTGTAAACGAAAACGTCATTGCCGTTGCCGCCCTCAAATATGAAGTCTTGACTGCCGCTTATCAAAGTATCTTTGCCGATACCGCCGAGTATCGAAGTGCCTTGCTCCCCAGCGTTAATGCTTACGCCGCTTTCGAGTTGCGAGCCGTCAACAAAGCCTAAGTCGTCAGCTTTATATTCGCCTTCTAAATCGGACGCAAGGAGAATCTTTTGTTCGTCGCCCTCTATCTTAGAAATTACGCCTGATTCCGTGTAAGTGTTACCCGAAACAGCTTCAATCGCGTTATCTTCCGAATCGTACATATTGATTGTTTTGTTCAATGCATCTTTAACGGTAATTTTGCCGTTGCCAATACTGAAGACAATATCTTTACCTTGAACATTAGCCGAAATATCGGGAGCTACGCTGTCAGCAATCTTTATGCTGTCGGTTCTGCCGAGATTGAAGAGTTTATCCTTGCCGCTGTTCATGTTATAGAGGAAAGTATTGTGATTGCCTTCGCCGCCCGAAATGCTGACGTTGTCATTGCCCTTGCCGCTGATAATTGAAACTGACGAGCCGCTGTTATTGATTCTGTCGTTACCCGTGCCGCCACTGATTGAAACGTAAGACGCATTGTTATAAATGTAGTCGTTACCTGCGCCGCCGTCGATTATGAAACTTTCGCCGTTGTTGGTAATGGTATCGGCGTCTTCGCTACCCGTGAATTTATTATCTGCAGTCTCGCCGCTAAGTTCAAATTGATATTCGCCGTTGTTGCTTATTATCGCAATGCCGTCATCGCTGAAATTATCGTCAGTGAGCTGAATAATATTAGTTTTTTCGCCGTCAACTGTCTTGAAAGTCGGATTGGAAATTACGCCGCTAAGTTCAGCTTTTACTGTGCCCGCAACTTCAGGAGTGTAATAGATACTCTTACTGTTTCTTGAAAGTCTGTAGCCTGCCGAAGCGACACCGTCTTTGTAAGTCGCTATTTGACTATTGAGACTCCAGCCGCTTTCATCTTTAAAAACGTAATCATCTGCGTCAGCAAGTTCCAAAGTATATTCGCCATTAGTTATCGATATATCGTCGCCCGTCAACGCCTCAACATAAACCGTTACAACTTTATTTTCGGTATCGATATAAAGACCTTCCGCTGAAGTGACGCCTTCGATTTCAACTAAAGTATTGCCGCCAACTTCCGGCTCGTAAATAATTTCGTTGTTGGAAACTTTGTAACCTGCGGTAACGGATTTTTCGCTGTAAGTGCCAATGCCGTCTTTGAACTTCCAGCCCGTAGGAGTTGTAACGGATTTTGTAACGTCGTCCGCCAATGTTAAATAATAATCTTCGCCTGCAGTTATACTTACAGTTTTTTCTTGCAAACGTGCGGCAGGAATTATGAAGGTATCGTCATCAAAAATAATTCCGTCCGTGCCGTTCAAGCCTTCTATCGTAATCGTCTCGCTCGGCTTATCCGCAAGGTAGATGATGATATTGTTGACTATCTTATAACCGGCGGCTCTTTCTGCACTTGTATAAGTTGCAACGCCGTCATAGTAAATCCAATCGCCGTCCTCGCTAAAAGGTCTGTCAACATCATCTGCCAAAGCAAGCAAATAACCTGTGCTGACTCTTACGGGGCTTTCAACGTTGTCAAGTGCCTCTTTCGAGACAGTAACCGTTGTGCCGTCAAACTTAAGATTTTCAGCGGAAGCCACGCCAAAGACTACAACGGTATTATTTGTCGTCGTCGTTACGTAGCTTATCTTATTATTCTCAAGCCTATAACCAGCCGATTCAAAAGAAATTGTTCCGTAAGCATTCGAGCCGCGCATATTCCAAGAAGGCTGACCTTTAATCTGCGCGGTTGTAACGTCATTGCCTAAAGCAAGCGTGTAGCCGTCGCTTACCGTAACAGTTGAATCTTCGCTGAGGGACGCCGCCGAGACCGTGACGATTTTATTTGTCTCATCTATCGAAAGACCTTCCGTTGACATGACGCCTTCAACCGTAGCCAAAATATTTTCCGTGCTCGTCGTTTTGTAAACAATATCGTTATCGCGAGCTACGTATCTTGAAGTAGTCGTGGTAGTCGAATAAGTAGCTTTGCCGTCGCTTAATTTCCAGCCGGCAGGTTGCGTTTCTGTTGTTGACGTAACGTCGGAGCCGAGAGCCAAAGTATAATCGTCGCTAACAGTAACGGTTTTATCTTCGCTAAGAGACGCCGCTGAGACTGTGACAACTTTATTTGTCATATCAATCGAAAGACCCGCCGTTGACGTGACGCCTTCAACCGTAACGACAGCTCCGTCTTCGCCCGTCGAAGTGTAGGTTATCTGATTGTCTTTAAGCTCATAACCGACCCTTGTCGTACCGTTCATGTAAACTGCACCGGAGCTATTCATTATCCAGCCCGTAGTCTGTTCTTCAGTAAGTCTGGTAACGTCGGAACCTAATTGCAAAGTGTAACCGTCGCTGACAGTAACAGTATCATTGCCGAGAGAACTTGCCGAAATCGTGATAACATTGCCGCTTAAAGAAAGTCCGTCCGTCGAAACAACGCCTTCAATCGTTACCAAAGTTTCGCCTTCAGTATTTGTCTTGTAGACGATTCGATTTTTTTCAACGAAATAACCTTTTGTAGTCGTGCCGCTTACGTAGCTTGCTGTGGTGCCGTCGAGCCTCCAAGAATTTTCCTGATACGTTTCGACTTCGGGAATATTTTCGCCCAATGTCAAGGTGTAATCGCCACTTGCCGTAACTGTTAAATCTTGACTTAAAGAACTTGCCGAAACCGTGATAACTTTATTATCAACATCAATATTCAAACCGTCCGTAGAAATGACGCCATTGACGGTAACTGTTAAAGCATCACTCGTCGAAGATTTATAAGCTATCTGATTGTCTTCAAGCACATAACCTTCCGCAACCGAACCTTTAATGTAAGTCGCGACGTTACCGCTAATTCTCCAGCCTTCCTCTTCATACTCTTCGACTTCGGGAACATCATTACCCAATGCTAAAGTGTAGCCGTCGCTGACTGTTACAACGTTATTTTTGCTAAGCGAGGAAGCATAAATCGTTACAACTTTACTATCAAAATCAGCTTCAATGCCGTCAAGCGAATTGACGCCGCTAATCTCAAGCAAAACATTGCCGCCGACCGTGCTTCTACCTGTGCCGTAAACGATTGTTCTGTTGTCATTAGACAGATTTAAATCGCCGCTTGTTTCGGAATAAGTTGCAACATTATTTTTAAACGACCAGCTGCGAGAAGACGCCGTGCCGTTCAAGCCGCTAATCGTCACGTTGCCTGCTATGATATTGCCGTCGCTGTCAGTTTCAAGTTTCTCAATTTCCTCCGACAAAATAATTGCGTCACCCGCGCCGAAGTCATTAACTGTAAGAGAATAAACACCTTCGCTGACATAAATATTATCGTTGCCTTCGCCGACGTTGACAGTTGAATTATCGCCGTTAAGTTGAATTACATTGGCACCTGCGCCACCGTCGATTAAAGAATTATAAGACTCGGCGTTGATAGTATCATTGCCCGCGCCGCCAAGAATCGTAGAATTGCCAGACCAATCTTGAATGTAATCGTTGCCCGTGCCCGCGCTGATTATGGCGTTGTTGCCATAGTTTTCGATATTGTCATTACCTGCGCCGCCGTCAACAGTGGAATTATCGCCGTTGTTGCTAATGGTATCATCACCCGCGCCGCCGACAAGAGAATTACTTATAGCGTTGGTGCCAGTGTAAATATTATCATTATCTGCACCGCCATCTATTGTTGTGTAGGAACCGTTGTTGTTGATAACGTCGTTGCCGTCGCCGAGTTCAATATAATTCTTTTTGTTATCGCTACTTGAGGCGTCTACCTTATCATCTCCGCCGTATGTGCGAACAGTGGCATTAACACGACCAGAAAGCTCAATGTAATCATCTCCGTCCGAGCCTTCAATCAAAGTTCCTGCAGTCGTAATGCTTGCGGAAATAGCTCTGCCGTTAGCGTCAATGATATTCAAATCGAGACCGTAAGCATCAGCCAGAGCGATTGTACTTTGTCCGACAGTCAAAAGAATATTATTGCCGCTGACAGTCGCCCTATTGACAGAACCCGACGTAATTTGGAGCGTGGAGCTTTCATCAAAGCCGTAGATTGTATCGTTGCCGTCACCTTGTGCGTATGTGTAGAGAACTTGTCCGCCCTCGCTGGTAATGTAATCGTCGCCGGTGCCGCCCGTGATAGTTGCGCCGTCTTGACCGTAGCCGTTATGGATTGTGTCATTGCCCGCGCCGCTGTTGATTGAAGTATTCAAGCCGCTGGTGTAAATGTAATCGTTGCCGTCGTCGCCGCTGATTGTGACATTTTCGCCGCTGTTGGAAATGCTATCATAGTCCGTGCCAGCGTCTATTAAAACGTTTGAACCGCTGTTTGTAATGGTATCATTGCCTGCGTTGCCGTTAATCGTGACGTTCGAGCCGCTATTCTCAATATGATTGCTGTTTTCCGTGCCGTTAATTGTAACGTTAGAATCGGTGTTGTTAATGTAATTATCGTCCGTCGTGCCGTCGCCGGGTGAAAATACTTCGTATTCAGTGCTGGATACATTGAACGCTTCCGGCGCAAGGGGATTTGCGAAGAGTTGCAAATCGAATAATAAATTTTTTCCTGTAGCTATTTTATTACCGCCTCCTTCTCCCAATTTAGATAAAAAATTTTTTTCGTCATCATAAGGCTTCTTCCAGTTAAAACGAACAGAATAGGATTCTTCGGAATAAATTTCAACTTGGCTACCGTTAGTTGCAAGTTAAAAAATATTTTACATAGGTTAAAATAGTTAAACGCATTTAGCAAGAGATAGAAAAAATTTTATAAGACTTTAATTTTCTTCATAACTGTTGTGTTTGTAAAAAAAAGACATGATTGGTTTCGTGAACCGCTCATGTCATATTCCATTACAAAAATAATTTGTAGCACAGCTATTGTAACTCTACACAGCTTGAAAATTTTTCCCAAGCTCAAATGCCTTTTGATTTATCGCTAAAAACTTCGGCGGCACATTCGCCTTTAACGAATTTTGCCACGAAGCCTCCGATATGTCAAAGTAATGCGACAACCTGCCTAAAAGAACGATATTGACCGCCTTTTGACTGCCCGCTTGCCGCGCCAACGTCAAGCAGTCCATTGCGTCGATTTTAATTCCCTGCGCCCGAATTTTTTCAACGAGATTTTCGGGATATTGCGCCGCGCCCGTTATGACCGGCATTGGGTCTATCTGTTGCGTGTTCGTGACGATTTGCCCGCCGTCTTTTAAATACGACAACCAACGCGCCGTCTCCAAAATTTCAAATGAAACGATAAAATCCGCCTCGCCTTTATCGACAACTGGCGAATAAACTTTATCGCCAAAGCGAACGTAAGTTATCACAGAACCGCCACGCTGGCTCATACCGTGCACTTCCGAAACTTTTACGTCAAAGTTTTCATTTAATAAAAGATGTCCCAAAATTTTACTGGCAAGCAATGAGCCTTGCCCGCCGACACCCACGATTATTATATTTTTAGTCTCCACGATTCAAGCCTCCTTAGTGCTTGCAAATGCTTTCTTCGGGCAAAGTTGACTGCACACGCCGCAACCGACGCATTGCGTTTGGTCGACGACAGCTTTACCGTTTTTCATGCTGATTGCTGGGCAACCGATTTTCATACAAGACTTGCAACCAATACATTTATCTTTGTCGACAAAAAGCGGCGGATTGTGCTTGACGGTCTTAAGCAGGGCGCAAGGTCTGCGCGAAATGATAACGCTAGGCTCGGCGGCGGCAAGTTCTTCCTTAATCACTGTGTCGCAAGCCTTTAAATCGTACGGGTCGACGACGCGCACGCGATTTATCCCCATTGCTCGACACAACGCCTCCAAATCGATTTTGCCGGCGGGATCGCCCTTGATATTCAAACCGGTCGAAGGATTTTGCTGATGTCCCGTCATGCCCGTTATCGAGTTGTCCAAAATTATCACGGTCGAATTTGATTGATTATAAGCGACGTTCGCCAAGCCCGTCATGCCCGAATGCATAAAAGTTGAGTCGCCGATAACCGCAACGGTTTTGCCCTCGCTCTGACTTCCCAACATTTTATTAAAACCGTGCGTCGCGCCTATGCTCGCGCCCATGCAAAGCGTTAATTCAATCGTACTAAGCGGCGGCACCGCTCCCAGCGTGTAACAGCCAATGTCGCCAAGCACCGTACATTTGCGTTTCTTTAGCGAATAAAATAATCCTCTGTGCGGACAGCCCGCGCACATTACCGGCGGTCGTGCAGGAATTGTATCTTCCAACATGACGCCCGCCGAAATTTTTTTGCCAAATTTTTCCGCGATAAGATTTTGGCTAAATTCATCAATGCGCGGCAAAAGTTCACTGCCTGAAACTTTTATTCCTAACGATTTAATGTGCGTTTCGATTATAGGATCAAGCTCCTCAACTACGACGAGACGTTTAACTTTAGCCGCAAAATTTTTTATCAGCTCGACAGGCAAAGGATTTATCATGCCGAGTTTCAGGACGCTTGCGCCCTCGCCAAAAACTTCTTTGACGTATTGATAACACGTCGACGAAGTGACAATTCCAATTTCGTCCGTTGTAAATTCCACGCGATTTATCGGAGTTTTTTCCGCGTATTCAATAAGCTTGCGCGTCCGCTCTTCAACTATCGGGTGGCGTTTCTTAGCGTTGCCAGGCATCATTACATACTTAGCAATATTTTTTTCGTAAGGCTTATAAAATTCCACGCGCTCGCCCGTCTCGACGACTGATTGACTGTGCGCAACCCGCGTGCACATTTTTATTATAACGGGCGTGTCGAATTGTTCGGAAATTTCATAGGCAAGCTTAGCGAATTGCAAAGCCTCCGCCGAATCGCTCGGCTCAAGCATGGGAACTTTTGCGGCGATTGCGTGATGGCGGCTGTCCTGTTCGTTTTGCGAAGAGTGCATACCAGCATCGTCCGCCACAACGACAACCAAGCCCGCGTTAATGCCCGTATAACTCAACGTGTAAAGCGGGTCTGCCGCCACGTTAAGTCCAACGTGCTTTTGTCCGCAAAAAGCTCGACGCCCCGCAAGCGAAGCCCCGAACGCCGACTCCATTGCAACTTTTTCGTTGGGTGCCCATTCGCAATAAATTTCGTCAAACTTGACTGCCTCCTCCGTTATTTCCGTCGAAGGCGTGCCCGGATAACTCGATACAAATTTCACGCCCGCCTCCCATAAGCCGCGAGCAAGTGCTTTGTTACCCAACATCAATTCTTTCAATCAAAACATCTCCCAAAAATTTTTACTCCTATAAATTTTTCATTGCAAACAAAAATCCTGCCACTCCTGCGCGGGCATTTTATCAACTAAAAAATATTTTTCAAATGGCTTTTGTGGTAAAATGTGAAAAAATTTTAGGAGAGAACGTTATGGATAAAAAAATTTGCGAGATTTGCCCGCACCATTGCCGCTTGAACGTCGGAGAAATTGGAAAGTGTCGAGCGCGAATCAATGACGGCGAAAAAATTACGGCTTTGAATTACGGCGCGATAACTTCGATTGCGCTTGATCCGATTGAGAAAAAGCCGCTGTATAGTTTTTTTCCCGGCAGTCGGATTTTATCGGTCGGGAGCTACGGTTGCAATTTAAACTGTCCTTTCTGCCAAAATCATGAAATTTCAATGGCGGATTCAAATTTTCCGACGCGCAAAATCACGCCCGAACAACTTGCAAATCTTGCGGCGGAGCTTACAGCGCAAAAAAATATCGGCGTCGCCTTCACCTACAACGAGCCGTTTATCAGTTATGAATTTGTTCGCGACACTTCCAAACTTTTAAAGGAATTGGGTTTAAAAAGCGTCCTTGTGACTAATGGAACGGTTGCGCCCGCCGCGCTCAAAAAGATTTTGCCACTGATTGACGCCATGAACATTGATTTAAAAGGTTTCAGTCAAGAAATTTATTCCAAACTCGGCGGCGACTTTGAAACTGTTCGCAAGACGATTGAAATTTCCGCGCAGGTTTGCCACGTCGAAGTTACAAGCTTAATCGTGCCGACAATGAACGATTCGTTCGCCGAAATGGACAAAGAAGCGGCGTGGCTTGCTGGCATTTCGGAAAATATTCCGTTGCATATCAGCAGATTTTTTCCGCGCTATAAGGTTACGAATTTGCCGCCGACGCCCGTCAAAAAAATTTATGAGCTGGTCGAAATCGCCAAGCATCATTTAAATTTTGTTTATGCGGGCAACGTCTAAAAAATCTGCGCCAACATTTTATAACATTCGGCGTTTTTGTAATATGGATTGGTCAAGCTGAAGACAACGGCGGCACTTTCTTTGAAAAAATGTTTACCCGCGCCGCTTTCAGCAAATT
>Ga0310697_10006388_pt1 | contig 11222 bp, 10 predicted proteins | sample 172DNAGHGlowgp2_FD_203883 | JGI IMG/M metagenome (GOLD analysis project Ga0310697, IMG submission 203883) | Sheep rumen microbial communities from Palmerston North, Manawatu-Wanganui, New Zealand - 1728 DNA GHGlow gp2 (v2) (version 2) | ecosystem: Host-associated > Mammals > Digestive system >... | reverse complement strand
ATACTCCATGAGTTTTGGAAAATACTCCATGACTATTTTTCAAAAGTCGTGCACTATTTTTTCAGAAGCCTTAACCACCATTTCGCACCCTACAAACGGTCACACGGTCACAGCTGTGACCATGTGTCCACAGAAGGCAAGAAAAAAGAGCGATAAGGCATCTAACATACTGATATTAAACGCTTTACATAATAATCAATAAATTTCTAACAGACCAGAGGTTACATGGTCACACAGCTGTGACCGTGTGACCGTCAACGATAAGATAAACTATCAGCACGGACTACACTCCAACAGAAATAATAAAGATGATTATTTGCATCTTTGCAGGAAAGTTTGTATCTTTGCCGAAAAAACAGAAAAAGATGAGAGCCGTCATACAGAGAGTAACCCACGCCAGCGTGCGGATTGTGGGCTTCGACAAGGGCGCTGCCTGCGTTGAGGACGCAACGGGCAGCGAGTCAAACGGAGACGTCGTCAGACGCATCGGACAGGGATTCCTGGTGCTGCTGGGCGTGTGCGACGAGGACACGCAGGAGGACGTGGAGTGGCTGGTGAAGAAGATTGCCGGCCTACGTGTCTTTGACGATGCCGAGGGCGTGATGAACGTCAACATTCAGGACATCGGGGGCGAGGTGCTGGTAGTCAGCCAGTTCACGCTCTACGCATCCTACAAGAAGGGCAACCGTCCGTCGTGGTTCCGCGCCGGCTCGCACGAGCACTCCATCCCCCTCTACGAGTCGTTCTGCCGCCAGCTGACGGAGGCCGTTGGCAGACCTGTGAAGACTGGCGAATTTGGGGCCAACATGCAGGTAGAACAGCTGAACGACGGGCCCGTCACGATCTGTATGGACACAAAGAATAAGGAATAATGAAAAAGTATCTGAAAGAGATAGAGATATCAAGCGTCATATTGATGTTGTTAGGCTGTGTAGGCCACAGGTTCATCCACCTGGGCTGGGCCATCTGGGTGTGCATCATCGGCCTGATTCTATGGCTGGTACAAGTGGTATACAAGGCATTCAACTGGCAGGAATATGCGCGCGACAACAAGCAAAACATCCTGATGATGCTGTTTGTAATAGCCCTGCTCTTTTACTTGATGTTGAGAAGATGACAATACGTGAAGCACAACAGGCGGTGGACCGCTGGATCAAGGAGTATGGCGTGCGCTACTTCTCGGAACTGACCAACATGGCGGTTCTGACGGAGGAAGTGGGCGAACTGGCACGGATTATGGCTCGCCGATATGGTGACCAGTCGTGGAAAGCAACTGACCCTAAGGGTGCTGACAACGGCCGCGAGGCGATGGGCGAAGAGATGGCCGACGTGCTGTGGGTGCTCCTGTGTCTGGCCAACCAAACGGGTGTCGACCTGACCGCAGAGCTGCAAAAGTCCATCGAAAAAAAGACGAACAGAGATTCGCTCAGACATATTGCTAACCCTAAACTTAAAGCTTAATATTATGGCAGAAAAAACAAAGTACGAAGAGGCTCTGTCTAGGTACAACCTCGACATCAACGACCAGCAGGTGCAGGAGGCCGTGAAACAAATCATTGCCGAGAAAGTGCACGAGAACGACACACCCGAGGTGAAGCGCTTCCTCATGGGCAGCGTCGAACTGACAACGCTGAAGACGACCGACAGCGAGACCAGCGTGATGGCATTTACTGAGAAAGTAAACCAGTTTGACGAGGCCTACCCCGCACTACCCCATGTAGCCACCATCTGCGTCTATCCGAAATTCGCCAAGGTCGTGAGCGAGACACTGGAGGTAGAAGGCGTAGAAGTGGCTTGTGTATCAGGCAGTTTCCCCTCTTCACAATCGCTCATTGAAGTGAAGACCGTTGAGACCTCGCTGGCTGTGAAAGACGGTGCCACCGAGATAGACATCGTGATGAACGTGGGTGCTTTCCTCGACGGCGACTTCGAGACCGTCGTCGATGAGATACAGCAGCAAAAGGAAGCCTGTGGCGATGCGGCTATGAAGGTCATTCTGGAGACTGGCTGTCTGAAAACTGCCAAGAACATCAAGATTGCCTCGCTGCTGTCGATGTACGGCGGTGCCGACTACATCAAGACCTCTACGGGCAAGCTGGAGCCTGCTGCTACGCCAGAGGCTGCCTACGTGATGTGTCAGGCCATCAAGGAGTACTACGACGAGACGGGCATCCAGATAGGTTTTAAGCCTGCAGGAGGCCTTAACAGCGTGATGGACGCACTCATCTACTACACCATCGTCAAAGAGGTGCTGGGCGAGAAATGGCTCACCAACAAGTGGTTCCGTATGGGTACCAGTCGTCTGGCCAACCTGCTGCTGAGCGAGGTTATTGGCGAGGAAACAAAGTTCTTTTAAGAAGAAGTAAGCATTCCTGAATACACTTTCACGACTATTCAGGAAACACGCTTAGAAGTTACGCTGTATGACGTAATCAAGATAGGCTGTCAGGGCTTCCTTGACAGCCTTTTCTTTGACGTATTTATCAATGAAAACGCGCGACTGCGAGGCTATCTCCTCCATGCGTCGCTCGGCATACTCAATACCACCCTGCTCTTTCGTGAACTCCACCAGAACGGCTATCTCGTCGACATTGACAGTGCCGGCCTTCACCTTGCGAGCCAGTGTGTGCATAGACTCCAAATGGGTGTTGTTCAGCGCATAGATGACGGGGAGCGTCAACTTGCCCTCCACCATATCGTTACCGGTGGGCTTGCCTATCTCTTTAGAATCGAAATAGTCAAAGATATCGTCTCTTATCTGGAAGATGATACCAATATTTTGTCCGAATTTTGCAGCCTCATATACTTCCTCTTCGGTAGCGCCTGCAGAGATGGCTCCTATCTTGGCACAAGCCTCAAAGAGCGCAGCTGTCTTATTGTTAATAATTTGATAATAAACGTCTTCTGAGAACTCCTGATTCTGGATATTAGACAACTGCAGAATCTCGCCGGCTGCCAGTATACGTCCGAGTTCTGCCAGCAACTGTACGATTTTCTGATGGTCAGTCAGCGACACTCTCAATAGAGCCGTCGAAAGAATATAGTCGCCCACCAGAACCGCCACCTTATTATCATAGGTAGCGTTGACCGATGCCTGTCCGCGACGCTCAGCACTCTCGTCCACCACATCGTCGTGAACCAGCGATGCCGTATGCAGCAGTTCCAGACCCACTGCAGCGTTCTGCGTGACATGCGACACACGTCCGAAGTTCTTGGCCATCAGCAGGATAAGCATGGGTCGCATGCGCTTGCCGCCACGCTGACGTATGTGCGACAATGCCGTTCCCAAAAGACCATCGGAGTGAGTCAGCGACTCGTTGAACATCGAGATAAATTCAGCCAGTTCGTCGGCTATCGGAGCCTTAATCAATGACAGATAATCCATCGTTATCAGAATTTTGTGACAAAATTAGTGAAAATCTTCGGATAATGACGATTTTTTTAGTAATTTTACGCGAAAATTCTCGATTATTATGGATAAACTCTTCCTTTTAGACGCCTACGCGCTCATCTACAGGTCGTATTACGCCTTCATCAAGAACCCTCGCATCAACTCCAAGGGACTCAACACCAGCGCCATTATGGGATTCCTCAACACCCTGAACGAGGTGCTCACCAAGGAGCAGCCTACGCACATCGGTGTGGCTTTCGACCCCCACGGACCCACCTTCCGTAGCGAGGCTTTTCCAGAGTATAAGGCACAACGTGAGGAGACGCCCGAAGACATCCGTAAGGCTGTTCCCATCATTAAAGACCTGCTCAATGCCTACCGCATTCCCATCCTGCAAGTCGATGGTTTCGAGGCCGATGACGTTATCGGTACGCTGGCTAAAAAGGCCGGTTCTATCGGTGTCGACACCTATATGCTGACACCCGATAAGGACTACGGACAACTCGTGAGCGACAACGTCCGCATATTCCGTCCTCGTCACGGAGGCGGCTACGAGACGATGGGACCGAAGGAGGTTTGCGAGAAATACGGCATTCCATCGACAGAATCCGTCATCGATCTGCTGGCACTCATGGGCGACTCAGCCGACAATTTCCCAGGCTGTCCGGGTGTCGGTGAGAAAACAGCCGTGAAACTCATCAACGAGTTTGGAAGTGTCGAGGCTCTGATTGAACGGTCGAGCGAAATCAAGGGTAAGTTGCGCGAGAAAGTGGAAGAACATGTCGACGACATCAAGATGAGTTACTTCCTCGCCACCATCAAAACCGATGTGCCCATCGACCTCGATATGGAAAATCTGAAACTTGTCGAACCCAACGAGGACGAACTGGGTCGTTTGCTCACCGAACTGGAGATGAAGTCGTTTGCCGACCGTGTTCTTAAAAAAAGCAAAAAACCGCAAATGCCCGTTAACGGACAACTCGATCTCTTTGCAGAATTTCCGACCGACGGGGCAAGTTTGAGCGAAAATTCGAGTTTTGAGACGGTAAAAACAGTGGCTCACGACTACAAACTCGTTGATAATGAGGAAGATTTGCTAAAACTTCGTGATTATTTCTTGACAAACAAAATTCTCAGTCTAGACACGGAAACCACTTCGACCTCCGCTATCGACGCAGAATTGGTGGGTTTAAGCTTCGCCGTGAAGGAATTTGAAGCTTTCTACATACCTGTTCCGGCAGAACGTGAAAAAGCGCTTCAAATTGTTAACATCTTTAAAGAGGTCTACGAGAACCCCAAGATTCTCAAAATCGGACAGAATCTGAAGTACGATCTTGAGGTGCTTCACAATTACGACATCCATCTTGCCGGTCCAATGTGGGATACCATGATTGCCCACTACCTCATTCAGCCCGAACTCCATCACAACATGGACTACATGGCGGAGATTTACCTGAACTATCAGACCATTCACATCGACGAACTCATCGGCCCGAAGGGAAAAAACCAGCGCTCGATGCGCGACCTCTCCCCCACCCTCGTCTATGAATATGCCTGCGAGGATGCCGACATCACCCTGCGTCTGAAAAACAAGCTCGAGCCAGAACTCAAGAAGTTTGAGTGCGAAAAGCTGTTCTACGACATTGAGATGCCGCTGATGCCAGTATTGGCTGAGATGGAGATGAACGGCGTTTGCCTGGATACGCAGTCATTGCAGGAAACGTCAAGAGTTTTCACAGACCGTATGAACGAGATTGAGGCACGCATCTACGAACTCGCAGGCCAACAGTTTAATATCGCCTCACCCAAGCAGGTGGGCGAGATACTCTTCGACAAGCTGAAGATTGTGGAGAAAGCCAAGAAGACAAAAACGGGGCAATACGTCACCTCCGAAGAGGTGCTTCAGCAGCTGCGGAACAGACACGAGATAGTAGCTGACATATTGGAACACAGAGGATTGAAGAAACTTATCGGTACTTATATTGATGCTCTTCCGAAGCTGATTAATCCTCGCACGGGACATATCCACACATCGTTCAATCAGACGGTCACCGCCACTGGTCGTCTCTCCTCTTCAGACCCCAATCTACAAAACATCCCTATTCGTGGCGAGGACGGCAAGGAGATCCGCAAGGCATTCGTGCCAGAGCCAGGCTGTCTGTTTTTTTCAGCTGACTATAGCCAGATTGAACTGCGCGTGATGGCCCACTTGTCGGGCGACGAGCAAATGGTAGCCGTCTTCCGCGAAGGTAAGGACCTGCATGCGGCAACAGCTGCCAACATCTACAAAAAACCGATAGAGGAGGTGACACGCGACGAACGAACGAAGTCGAAGCGCGCCAATTTCGGCATTATCTACGGCATCACCGTCTTTGGTCTCGCCGAGCGTCTTGATATTCCTCGCGAAGAGGCCAAGATGCTGATTGACGGCTACTTCCAGACTTTCCCACAGGTTCACGACTACATGGAGCAGTCGAAGGAAGTGGCACGTAAACAGGGCTATGTAGTGACCCTCTTCGGACGTCGTCGTTATCTGCCCGATATCAACTCCCACAATGCCACCGTCCGCGGTTTTGCAGAACGTAACGCCATCAATGCTCCCATCCAAGGTACGGCTGCCGACATCATCAAGGTGGCGATGATACGCATCTTCCAGCGCTTTAAAGCCGAAGGCATCCGTTCTAAAATGATTCTCCAGGTGCACGACGAACTCAACTTCAGCGTCTATCCCGAAGAAAAGGAGATGGTAGAGCGCATCGTGCTCGAAGAGATGCAGGGAGCCATAGAGCTGAAAGTGCCCCTGGTGGCCGACAGCGGCTTTGGAAAAAACTGGCTCGAAGCACACTGATTGAAAAAAAATGCGTACCTTTGCACCCAATTATTAAACGTTTAAGAAAGAAATGGCATTAAAATGTGGTATCGTGGGACTGCCCAACGTGGGTAAGTCCACATTGTTCAACTGCCTGTCGAGCGCTAAGGCTCAGGCAGCCAATTTTCCCTTTTGTACGATAGAGCCCAACGTGGGCGTCATCACCGTCCCCGACGAGCGGCTCACCCGTCTGGCCGAGCTGGTACACCCGGGACGCATCGTGCCCGCCACGTGCGAGATTGTCGACATCGCCGGTCTGGTGAAAGGTGCGTCGAAAGGTGAGGGCCTGGGCAACAAGTTCCTCGGCAACATCCGTGAGACGGACGCCATCATACATGTCTTGAGATGCTTCGAGGACGAAAATATCACCCACGTCGACGGCACCATCGACCCCATCCGCGACAAAGAAATCATAGACACCGAGCTGCAGCTGAAGGACCTCGAGACCATCGACTCGCGACTGGCAAAGACCGAGAAGGCTGCCGCCGCCGGCAATAAGGATGCCAAGGTGGAGGTGACGGTGCTGAAGGCCTACAAGGAGGTGCTCGAGCAGGGTAAGAACGCCCGCGTGGTGGAGTTCGAGAGCAAGGAGGAGCAGGACTGCGCCAAGAATCTCTTTCTGTTGACCTCGAAGCCCGTCCTCTACGTCTGCAACGTCGGCGAGGCCGATGCGAAGGACGGCAATGACTTCACCAGGCGGGTGGAGGAGCTGGCCAAGGAGGAAGGTGCAGAAGCTATGATCATCGCTGCCAAGACCGAGGAGGATATTGCTGAACTGGAGAGCTACGAGGACAAGCAAATGTTCTTGGAAGAGCTCGGACTGGAGGAGAGCGGCGTCAACCGCCTCATCAAGAAGGCCTATGCCCTGCTGAACCTCGAGACGTTTATCACCGCTGGCGAGATGGAGGTGAAAGCCTGGACGTATAAGAAGGGCTGGAAGGCCCCGCAGTGCGCCGGCGTCATCCACACCGACTTCGAGAAGGGTTTTATACGCGCCGAGGTCATCAAGTACGACGACTACATCCAGTACGGCTCCGAAGCCGCTGTCCGCGAGGCTGGCAAGCTCGCCGTCGAGGGCAAGGACTACGTGGTTCAGGACGGCGACATCATGCACTTCCGCTTCAACGTGTAATGTATAGGCTCCTCGCCCTCTGTTGGCTGTACTGCGGCGTTGCCGCAGCCTTCGCTCAATGTCCTGAATCGAAACTGCAGATAGAGCGTCTGCCCAATCTGCAGATTCCCCGCGCCGACCCCTCCGTGTTTGTGGTCAATGGCGAGCCGACAGTGGTGGGAGGTCATACTGACGGCTTTGTGCCAACGGCCACGGCCGAATACTACAGTGACGGCGAGTGGCATCTATTGGAGACAGTCTATCCGCACGACCACGGCTTCAGTGTGCCACTACGCTCAGGACAGGTGCTCATTGGTGGCGGCCACAGCGAACCACTTGGCATCGGCCACATCTACTCTGTCGAAATGTACGACCCCGCCCGCCATACCTTCCGGGGCTTCGGCTGCTTAGACCGCAAGCGGTGCTTCGCCACGGGCTTAGAACAGGACAGCGGACGGGTCATCATCACGGGCAACTGGTTCTACGGAGACGGCATAGAGCAGTTCGACGGGCAGAAGTACTTCACGCACGTGAAAGATGTGTCGCAGCCTCGCGCTTGCCCCTTTGTACTCCCCGTGGCCGCTGGCGACGCCTTCATCTTCGGCAACATGGACCATCACGCCGATGCCTTCGACACAGTCATCGTTGACCGTCTGCGGGGCGAACCGCTGCACGTACCGCTGTTCGACGAGTGGAAACCGCTAAGATACCTGACAGAGACGCGCGCCGATGACTGCCACATCGGCAACCGAGTCTATCTCATTCCCGTCGTCAACAGTGCCGGGCAGGTGGCCGTCTGCCGCGTCGACTCCACAGGCTTCTCGCTGCTGTCTACAGCTGGCCAAGTACCCATGACGTATCAGGGCGGTGCCATCAACTATTATCATAGCTTCTACACAGACCGCCAGGCGCGCCGTACCTATCTCTTCGGCTACGGCAGTGACGACGGTCGGCTGTTTGTGCTCGCCGTCGGCTACGACACCACGCCGGCATCCCTGGCGCTGTACTACACCGACCCGATGGAGCCTTGCGTCTGGACTCACCCCGTGTTGACACCCGACGGCAACCTCCTGATTGTCGGGGGCGCAAAGGTCAACGCTGACGGCACCGTGGACAATTTCGAACCTGTGGCCACCACGCTGTTGCTATCCTTCGGTTCAATAGACGAAGCAACAGCAGGCAACGCAAGACTGCGCTGGTTGTGGCTATGCTTGGCCGCCCTGGTCATCATTGCAGCGGCCGTTGCCTATATTGCCCATAAAGCCCAGCCGCCCCTTCCACCCCAGAAAGACTCCTCCGCCGACGAGGCGCTTATGCAGCGCATCTGCCAGCTGACAGAAACACAACAACTCTACCTGAACAGCGAACTGAAGATTGCTGACCTGGCCACCTCGCTGGGAACCAACGTCACATACATCTCCAACTGCATCAACAGCCAGAAAGGCTGTTCATTCATACAGTTCGTCAACGGCTACCGTATTGACTACGCCAAACAATTACTGCGAAAACATCCCGACAAGAAAATTTCCGAGGTTTGGGCGGCCTCAGGCTTTGCCAACGAAACCTCGTTCTTCCGCACCTTCAGGGCCCTGACGGGCATGACTCCCAGCGAGTGGCGCGCCAAAATCGACTGACAAAACGTGAATTGTCAGTCGATTTTTATAATTTGTAAGCCCCTTTACTTCAGTTTCATGTAATTTTGCGGCAGTATAATTCCTAAACCACATCACAATGAAACGACAAATTCTCTTTTTCGCCCTCGCACTGGCAGCAATGACCGCAGTGGCGCAAGACTTAAACCAGAATGAATGGCACTTCACCACGAACGCCGACGGCACAGCCACCGTCACGAACTACGAACACCCTACGAAGGTGTGGATTAACGGCTCGGAGACCTGGGGCACCACCACGAGCGACTGCTACACTGGCGACCTGGAGATTCCCTCCGTCACGCCCGAAGGTCTGACCGTGACGGGCATCGGCAAGGAATGTTTCCGCGACTGCAAAAGCCTTACTTCCATCAAGATTCCCAACACCATCAAAATCATCGGCGACGCAGCCTTTCAGTCTTGCCATCTGCTGAAGGAAATCACCATTCCCGGCAGTGTGGAGCGGATGGAGCGGTGCGCCATCTGGAGTTGTGACGGCATAGAGACGGTGACCATCGAGGACAGCCCGGTTACGCTTGTGATGGCTTCAGGCTACGAGATGTTCCGCACCCTGCCCGCCCTGAAATACATCTACCAGGGGCGCAACATGGTGTCGGAGGACAACTCATGGAAGTATGTCTTCCGTTCGATGAGCGGTCCGGTGGAGACCATCGAGCAGGGTGCGCTGGTGACGCAGATAGCCGCAGGGGATTTCGAGGACAACAAGAGCCTGAAGACCGTCAGGCTGAGTCCCAACCTGACGGTCATCCCGAAGGACGCCTTCAGTGGCTGTGAGGCATTGGAGGAAGTGGAAGGCGGTGCCGTCACCTCCATCGGCGAGAGTGCCTTCAACTATTGCTATGCACTCAGGGCCACGCCCGACCTCAGCCACTGCAAGGAGATTCTGCAAAGTGCCTTTGCCAACTGCAAGTCGATTGAGCGTTTGGTCATCCCGGCAAGCGTCGACACACTGGGGTATGGCGTCTTTTTTAATACAGAAGCCCCGACCGAGGTAGTCATCGAGGATGCCGACCGTCCGCTGAAGGTGGGCAGCTCCGGCATGTTCCGCAGTGCCAATTCCATCAAGAAAGCCTATTTCGGGCGTAATGCAGAGAGCACTGAGTACCTTCAGTATGCCATCATTGAGAACAACCCGTCGGTAGAAGAGATAACCTTTGCCGGCTCCTGCTCCTACCTTCGCGGCAGTGAATTCGCAGGCTGCACATCGCTGAAGTCTGTCCGTTTAGGCAGGAACATGAAGAACATCGCCAGCAGAGCCTTCGGCTGGAGCAGCGGCCAACTGGAGAATCTCACAACCCTCATCTGCGAGGCCACGACGCCGCCGGAGTGCGAGGACGGTGCCTTCGATGCCATCGACAAAGAGAAGTGTACGCTCTACGTGCCCGCCGAGAGCATCGACCTCTACAAGGAGGCCAACGAGTGGAAGAAGTTCTTCAGCATAGAATCCGGCATCAGTGCCACACAGGCCAACACCAACCGCGTCACGGCCACCTATACCCTTGGCGGACAGCGCACCACCGCCGCAAAGCGCGGCCTCGTCATCCAGCGCATGAGCGACGGCACCACGCGCAAAGTGCTTGTCAACCCCTGACTGGAATGTGACAAAATAGCTGCTATTGAAAAAACGAGGCCCAATGTTTTGCGGGTCTCGTTTTTTGTTGTACCTTTGTGCCCATATTTAACACCAGTAAGGATATGGCAGCAGAAGAACAAGAAAGAGGCTACGCCCTGCTGAACCTGGAGACCTTCATCACCGCCGGCGAGATGGAGGTGAAGGCCTGGACGTATAAGAAGGGCTGGAAGGCCCCGCAGTGCGCCGGCGTCATCCACACCGACTTCGAGAAGGGTTTTATACGCGCCGAGGTCATCAAGTATGCCGACTATATCCAGTACGGCTCCGAGGCCGCCGTCCGCGAAGCCGGCAAGCTGGCCGTCGAGGGCAAGGACTACGTGGTGCAGGACGGCGACATCATGCACTTCCGCTTCAATGTGTAGCGCATAGGGGAGATGAGAAAGACTGTCATAATACTGAGCATGCTCCTTGTGTCAGGCAAGGGATGGGCTGACGTTGAAATAAATGAGAAAAACTTCCCTGACAATAGTTTTCGCAATTGGATTCTGTCGCAGCCATACGGCAAGGACGGCGTATTGACAGACAAGGAGATTGCCGACATTACGGAG
>Ga0310697_10006387_pt1 | contig 11223 bp, 7 predicted proteins | sample 172DNAGHGlowgp2_FD_203883 | JGI IMG/M metagenome (GOLD analysis project Ga0310697, IMG submission 203883) | Sheep rumen microbial communities from Palmerston North, Manawatu-Wanganui, New Zealand - 1728 DNA GHGlow gp2 (v2) (version 2) | ecosystem: Host-associated > Mammals > Digestive system >... | reverse complement strand
ATCCTGAGCCAGGATCAAACTCTTCATTGTATAATCTCTTATAAATCTAGCTTGTCCTAGGCACTGTTTCATTTAAGAAACTGACGCTCGTTTAAAGTGATATGTGTTACATATCTCGGTACTTGCTTGTACTTTCCTTTCAGTCTTTTCAATGATCTTTTCTTGCCTGCCCTGAGGCTCCGGCGTTTAAAAACCCGCTCGTGTTCCGAACGGGATTGCAAAGGTACACCTTTTTTCTGAACTGACAAATTTTTTCTGAGTTTTTTTGCAAAAAATCGACAAAAATCTTTTTGTCAGACGGACAAAAAGCGAACAACTATTTCTGGTTCAGCGCGATGCGTGCCCGGAGCTCCCAGGTGCGGATTCTGTCCTTATAGAAGTTGTTCGCATTGACCTTCTCGACGGAGAGGTCGCTGTCGGAATTCCCGCCCCAGCGGCGGCAGGTATAGAGGACATCCCATACGCGTCCGATCTGATACTCGCGGCTGATGCGGAGTCCCACGGCATAATCCTCCCCGTACTTGGTCGTCGGGAAGTTGAGCCGGCGCAGAAGCGGAGTCCAGAAACCGCGCGGAGCGCCGAGACCGTTGATGCGGAGCGCGTTGTTCCGGCCATTCTCCGGCGTCCATTCCCGATGCTCGACCACGAAAGGCGGCAGCGGGTTCAGGTCAAAGTCCGTCATCCGGTAGCAGCCGACGACCATGGCACAACCCTGCGTCCGGAAAGCATCGACAAACTTCTGAACCGTGTTCTCGTCAGAATAAAGGTCATCCGAATCCAGCTGGAGGGCGAAACGGCCGCAGTCAGGATGATGGATGGCGGCATTCCAGTTGCCGCCGATGGCATGCCAGGTCGGGTCCTGCGCGATATAGATGAGTTTGGGATCGGACAGGAAGGACTTGATCACCTCCACGGTCCCGTCGGTGGAATTGTCATCGACCACGATGACATTATACGGGAAATCCGTCTTCTGAGAAAGGGCGGAGCGAAGGGCGTCGCCGATGGTCTTCACCCGGTTCTTGCACGGGATTACCACCGAAGCCTCGTATGCAAACTCCCCTTCCGTGATGTCCACGGTCCTGAACACCGGTTCCAGATAGCCCCCGACGGCCTTCAGGTGGTCCGTGACGGCCTGTTCCATTTCGATTTGGGAACTCCGGTTCTTCGGGTCCACATAGTCGAACTGTTTTTCCCCCGACTTGCGGAGGTCCGTCTCGATCTCATAATAGAGGAACTCGCCGATATGTTCCAGCCTCCCCTTCTGCGACATCTTGAGCCGGAGGTCATACAGACCGGCCGATTCATAGTCCGCCGTCATCCGGGAAGCCGCTTCCTTCAGGGCCGATGTCCGGAGGAGCAGCAGGGCGCCGAACTCGAAGTCATCCCGCAGGGCCCCTTCCTGGCAGTCTATGACCGGAGCGGGGGTCACCTCGCCGGCCTTGGAGAGGAAACGGTCGGCATAGAGGAAGACGGCACCGGTGTCATCGGCAATCTGCAGCATCCGCTCCAGGGCATAATGGACCAGGGACAGTTCCGTCCTGCGCGTATAGAAAAGCGTAAACTCGGCGGAAGCGGTCCGGGCCGCGGCGCGGAGGGTCCCGCTGCGCAAGAAAGATGTGTCAAGGATGTGAACGGCAGAGACTTCGGGTTCCACGGTCAGCGTCCCGGCCTGCGAAGGCAGGCATACGAAGCATTCTATTCTTTTCATTCTTCAAAGATACGATATTTTTCTTTCGCGTGTGAAGAAAAAACCGTATCTTCGTGAATTCTTAATCGTACGCGCATGAAAGCACTGACCCGAACCGATTTTCAATTCCCCGGCCAAGTGTCCAAGTACACCGGCAAGGTCCGCGATGTGTACAGCATCGGATCCAATTTCCTCATCATGGTCGCCACCGACCGTATCTCCGCCTTCGACGTAGTCCTTCCCAAGGGCATTCCTTACAAGGGACAGGTCCTGAACCAGATCGCCTCCCGCTTCCTCGACGCCACCGCAGACATCATCCCCAACTGGAAGATCGCCGAGGTGGACCCGATGGCCACCATCGGCTGGCGCTGCGAGCCCTTCAAGGTGGAAATGGTCATCCGCGGATACCTCACCGGCCATGCCTGGCGTGAATACAAGGCAGGCAAGCGCACCCTCTGCGGCGTCCCTCTCCCCGAGGGTATGGTGGAGAACCAGCGCTTCCCCGAACCCATCATCACCCCCACCACCAAGGCCGATGAAGGCCACGACGAGGACATCTCCAAGGAGGAGATCATCGCCCGCGGCATCGTCGGAAAGGAGGACTACGAAAAACTCGAGGCCTATACCCGTGCGCTTTTCCAGAGAGGGACCGAGATGGCGGCCGAGAAGGGACTGATCCTCGTGGACACGAAATACGAATTCGGCAAACGCGACGGCGAAATCATGCTGATGGACGAGATCCACACCCCCGACTCCTCCCGCTATTTCTATGCCGACGGGTACGAGGAGCGTCTCGCCCGCGGGGAGCACCAGAAGCAGCTTTCCAAGGAATTCGTCCGTGAATGGCTCATGGCCAACGGGTTCCAGGGAAAGGAAGGCCAGCAGGTCCCCGAAATGACCGGGCAGGTCGTCAGCGGCATCACCGACCGCTACATCGAGCTTTACGAGCATATCACCGGCGTTCCCTTCGAAAAGGCCGAGGGCGAGGACATCGCCGCCCGCATTGAAAACAACATCGAACAGTTCCTGCTGAAGATATGATCGAGCGCTACTCCCGCAAAGTAATGAGGGACATCTGGACCGAGCGAAACAAGTTCCAGGCGTACCTCGAGGTGGAAATCCTCTCCTGCGAAGCCTGGAGCGAGCTCGGCGTCATCCCCCGCGAGGACGTGGACAAGATCCGCGCCGCCGCGAAGTTCGATGTCGCCCGCATCCAGGAAATCGAGCAGGTGACGCGCCACGACGTGGTCGCCTTCACCCGTGCCGTCAGTGAAAGCCTGGGGCCGGAGCGCAAGTGGGTCCACTACGGGCTCACCTCCACCGATGTGGTGGACACGGCCAACGGTTACCTGCTCAAGCAGGCTAACAACATCCTGGAAAAGGACCTGCAGGAATTCCTGGAAGTGCTCCAACGGCGCGCCCTCGAATTCAAGGATACCCCCTGCATCGGACGCACGCACGGCATCCATGCCGACATCACCTCCTTCGGTCTCAAATGGGCCCTCTGGCATGAGGAGATGAAGCGCAACATCGAGCGCTTCCAGTTTGCCCGGAAGGGCGTTGAGGCCGGCAAGATGAGCGGGGCCGTGGGCAACTTCGCCAATATCCCGCCTTTCATCCAGGACTATGTATGCGGGAAGCTGGGCATCGCCTCGGCCGATATTTCCACCCAGGTCCTCCAGCGCGACCGGCACGCCTTCTACATCGCCACGCTCGCCGTCATCGCCTCCACCCTGGAGCAGATGGCCTTCGAGGTGCGGAATCTCCAGCGGACCGAGGTCCGCGAGGCGGAAGAGGCCTTCGGCAAGGGTCAGAAGGGCTCCAGCGCGATGCCGCACAAGCGGAATCCCATCTCTTCCGAGAATATCTGCGGCTGCGCCCGCGTGATGCGCGGCTACATGTCCGCTTCCGCCGAGAACGTGGCCCTGTGGCACGAGCGGGACATCTCCCACTCCTCCACGGAACGGATCATCCTCCCGGACGCCACGGAACTGCTGGACTACATGCTGTGCCGTTTCAAAGGCATCCTCGAGAACCTGACCGTGTATCCCGAGAACATGATCGCCAACATCTGGCGCACCCGCGGCGTCATCTTCGCCCAGCGCGTGATGAACGCCCTCATCGGCAAGGGACTGACCCGCGAGCAGGCCTACGACACCGTCCAGCCCATCGCCATGAAGGCCTGGACCGAGGGCCTGGACTACCGCACCCTCCTCAAGGAGAGCGACGCCGTGATGAAGCTCCTGACCATCGAGGAACTGGAGGGCTGCTTCACCCTGGATTACTACTTCAAGAACGTGGATTCTATCTTCAAACGAACTGGCATACTATGAGTAAGGTTGACGTGGTCCTCGGCCTGCAATGGGGCGACGAGGGCAAAGGAAAGGTGGTCGATGTCCTGACCCCGGATTACAAGGTGATCGCCCGCTTCCAGGGCGGCCCCAACGCCGGACACTCCCTCGTTTTTGACGGGGACGGTTTCGTGCTGCACACGGTTCCCTCCGGCATCTTCCGTCCGGATTCGGTCAATATCATCGGCAACGGCGTGGTCATCGACCCGGTCATCCTCCAGGATGAGATCGAGGCCATCGAGGCCAAGGGCGTGGACATCACCGGAAAGCTCCTGATCTCCAAGAAGGCCCACCTGATCCTTCCCACCCATCGCATGCTGGACGCCGCTTCCGAGGCTTCCAAGGGCAAGGGCAAGATCGGCTCCACCCTCAAGGGCATCGGCCCCACCTACATGGACAAGACCGGCCGGAACGGCCTCCGCGTGGGCGACATCCTCTCCCCCGAATTCCTCCAGCGCTATGAATCCCTGAAATACAAGCACTTCGGTCTGCTTTCCCAGTACAAGTTCCCCTTCGACATCACGGACTATGAGGTCAAGTGGTTCAACGCCGTCGAGAGCATGAAGCGCTTCACCTTCATCGACAGCGAATTCTGCGTGAACCGTTATCTGGACGAGGATGTACCCATCCTCGCCGAGGGCGCCCAGGGTGCGATGCTGGACATCGACTTCGGCACCTACCCGTTCGTCACCTCCTCCAACACGATGACGGCCGGCGTCTGCACGGGTCTCGGCGTGGCTCCCTGCCGCGTGGGCAAGGTCATGGGCATCTTCAAGGCCTACTGCACCCGCGTGGGCAGCGGGCCGTTCCCGACGGAACTCTTCGACGCCGACGGCGAACGCCTCCGCCAGATCGGACGCGAATACGGCGCCACGACCGGTCGGCCCCGCCGCTGCGGCTGGCTGGACCTGGTGGCCCTGAAATACGCCGTCATGATGAACGGCGTGAGCGAACTGATCATGATGAAGGCCGACGTCATGAACGGCTTCGACACGGTCCGGGTCGCCACCGCCTACGAGATCGACGGAAAAGTCACGCAGGACTTCCCGTTCGAGTGCCCGGATGACGTCAAACCGGTCTATACCGACTTCCCGGGCTGGAAGGAGGATATCACGAAGGTCCGCCGTTACGAGGACTTCCCCGTCGCGTTCAAGAACTATGTCGATTTCATCGAACGGGAAACCGGTTGCCCGGTGAAAATCATCTCCGTAGGCCCGGACCGCAGCGAAATCGTCATCCGATAATCCCATGGACAGGAAGGTCGTCATCATCCCCACCTACAACGAGAAGGAGAACATCGAAGCCATCATCCGCAAGGTGTTCTCCCTCCCGCTGGAGTTCCAGGTGCTCGTCATCGACGACGGCTCCCCCGACGGAACGGCCGGCATCGTGAAAAAGCTCCGGGAGGAATTCCCCGAACGGCTGCATCTGCTGGAAAGGAGCGGGAAGCAGGGGCTCGGCACAGCCTACCTCACCGGATTCAAATGGGCGCTGGAGAAGGGATATGACTACATCTTCGAGATGGATGCGGACTTTTCCCACAATCCGGACGACCTGCTGCGCCTGTACTCCGCCTGCGCGGACGACGGGGCGGACCTTGCCATCGGTTCCCGCTACTGCCACGGCGTAAGCGTCGTGGACTGGCCCATGAGCCGGATCATGATGTCCTACTACGCATCGGCCTATGTCCGGGGCGTGCTGAACCTGAAGGTCTTCGACACCACGGCCGGATTCGTCTGCTACAAACGGAAAGTATTGGAAACCATGGATCTGGATGCCATCCGGATGAAAGGCTACGGTTTCCAGATCGAGATGAAGTACACGGCGTACAAACTGGGTTTCCGGATTCAGGAAGTCCCCATCATCTTCACGAACCGGCAGGTAGGCACTTCCAAGATGTCCAGCGGCATCTTCGGAGAAGCCTTCTGGGGAGTCATCAAGCTGAGGTTCCGAAAACTGAAGAGGCGCTGAAAAAAAACGAAGGATCAGACATCCTTCGTTTTTTTTGCGTTCCACTGCGTCAGGACCAGGCCCACACAGGCGATTCCGAGTCCGACCCACTGCCATCCGCACAGGATCTCGTCTCCCAGCAAAAGTCCCCATACAGCGGTCGCCACCGGAATCATCGCGAGGAAAATCGTGGATTTGGCGACGCCCAGGTTCTTGATGGAGAAAGCCATCAACGAGAAGGCAAGGCTGGAACAAAGGATGGTCAGGGCCAGGAGCGGCTTCCAGACGTCCCAGGACCAATACAAGACAGGGTCGTAAGTCTCCAGGCCGCGGGCCAGGAAGAACGGGAAGAAATAAACGGCACCGATCAGGAACTGGTACATGACCACGACCGACGGTGCATAACCGCTGGTCAGCGCTTTCGTGCAGCTGGCATGTCCCACCTCGGCGAATACGGCGATCAGGAGCACCAGGATGCCCAGGACGAAGAAGCGGCCTGTTTCGGAACGCGCATGACTGACCAGGAAAAGCCCGCCCAGACAGATGGCGATGCCCAGGATGTTCAGCGGCGAAACCTTTTCCTTGAAAAAGAACAGGCCCGCAAAGACGGCGACGACCGGGGTCGATGCAATCACGAGCGCACTGATCGTGGGAGAGCCCGTGAGCTTGATTCCGTAGGTTTCACAGAAGAAATAGATGAAAGGCTCGCACAGCGCCAGCAGCATGAACGTAGTCAGGTCTTCCTTCCGGATCCGGATGTTGAAGCCGAAGGCCAGGTTCACCCCCAGCAGGATCAATCCGGCGCACAGGATACGCACAGGAAGGAAAAATTCGACGGGAATTCCCAACTGGATCAGGCGGTCACACCAGATATAGGACAGTCCCCACAGGGAAACTGCCACGAGGGTACTGAGATAGACCAGCAGTACGTGCGCCTTCTTTCCGAATCCTTTCATAGACGAATAACCAGACAAATATAAGAAAATTCGGCGAAACTCCGAATAATCGTAAGGAATAACGCCGAATCAACTTATAAATCCAACGGACTACAGGACCAGGACGGCACCTCCGCCCGGAGCCAGGTGAACCTTCCAGGTTCCGTTTACAGTTACCTTTTCATGCCGGTAATCGCGGGCCGCCCGGTGCGCATTGATTCCATCGACGTATGCATCACCCTGACGGGTTCCGATCCCCAGCCGGGACAGGTCGATCTCCAGGTCGCGGGCTTCCCAGTTCCCGAGGGCTCCGATATACCAGGTGGAACCGCTGCGGCGGGCCATCACGACATACTGGGCCACCTTGCCGTCCAAAGCGATGGTTTCGTCCCAGACCGTAGGGATGGAAGCGATGAAACGGGTGCATTCCGGTTCCTGAAGGTAATTGGCAGGAGAATCGCAGAGCATCGTGAGCGGAGCGTCGAACACCACGTACTCGGCCAGCTGATGGCACCGGGTTCCCTGGGACATGGGTTCGGTATTGACCGGCCGGTAATTGTCCCGGGCAGCATTCCGCATCGCTCCCTGCGTGTAATCGGCGGGACCGGCTACCAGGCGGGTAAAGGGAATGGTCACGTCATAGGTCACCTGGTCCACATCGGTATCGGACCATTTCATCTGCTCCAGGCCGTGGACACCCTCGAAATTCAGGACATTCGGATAGGTCCGCTGCAGCCCGGCCGGCTTGAAAGCTCCATGGAAATCCACCAGCATGTGATATTTCGCCGCCGTTGCCGCCGCCCTTTCGTAGAACTTGACCATTTCGTCGTCATCCCGGTCCATGAAATCTATCTTCCAGCCCTTGATGCCCATCCGGGAATAATGCTGGCAGACGGCTTCCATATCCCGGTTGAAGGCCCAATAACCGGCCCAGAGGATCAATCCCACATTCTTCTGTTCGGCATAGCGGCACAGCATCGGAAGGTCGATTTCAGGGACGACCTGCATCAGGTCGGCCTGCTTGTTCACCGCCCATCCCTCGTCCAGGATCACATACTCGATTCCGTGTCCGGAGGCGAAGTCGATGTAGTACTTGTACGTATCGTTGTTGATACCCGCCTCAAAATCAACCCCGTACAAATTCCAGTCGTTCCACCAGTCCCAGGCGACCTTTCCCGGTTTGACCCAGGACCAGTCTCCGGCGGCAGCCGGACGGGCCAGACGCCACGTGAGGTCGCTCTCCGCCAGCTGACGGTCTTCCGGGGCGATGGCGATGATCCGCCACGGGAAAGCGTGGGCAGCCTGGGCCCTTGCCAGATAGTTCCGGCGGGAGCGGACCAGGCCTTGCAGCATGTTGTGTCCTCCCTGTACGACCTGCGCGGGAGAGGAAGCGAAGACGCCCCGAAGGGAAAGAGAACCGTCCTGATTGGTCAGGTACATGCCCGGATAATCCGTCAGATCCGACTCCGTAATGCACATTTTGACTCCATTGGGACCATCGACGGTGATGGGAAGGAAGGCCAGGCGTCCCTTTTCCCACTGCGAAATGGCATGATGCGCATACGTATTCTCGAAAGAATTGAAAAACTGGGACTCCAGGGAGGAATGATCCCGGGCGACATAAGGGATATAGGCGGACAGGTCATACGGGAAAGCGAACTCGGCCTGCTCGTAGGCGACAGCGAATTCACCGTCTTTCCCATGACTGACAAACCGATAAGCGACGCCGTCGTCATAAGCCCGGAACACGATGTCGTAATCACCGGTGGAGAGGGTCATCTCATTGTACCGGTCCCGGACGGACGCACGCTTGAAATTCTGCGCGGGGAGCGTCTGATCGACACTTTTCCGGGATACCCGGAAACTGTCCTTCCCTCCGAACCTGGACCCGTTGACCAGCATCATCGAAATCTGGGAGGGCGCCAGGAGGCGCACGCCATCCCGCGTCACCGAATAGGCGACATGGTCTCCGCTGGTTACAGTCACTTCAATGGCCTTGTCCGGTGATTTCAGGACATATTCTTTCGACGAAAGAGTCAGCGTCGCCAGCAAGGCGGTCGCGAACAAGAAAAGTTTTTTCATCTATGGTTCATTTGATTAATCTCAATCCGATCCGGTTCCTCTCCAAATCCACGGAGATCACCTGGACCGTAACATGCTGATGCAGTTTAAGCACCTTGGAAGGATCCGCCATGCCCCGGACACCCATCCGGGAGGCGTGGATCAGCCCGTTCTCATGGAGGCCGATGTCCACGAAGGCACCGAAGGCCGTCAGGTTCGTCACGATTCCGGGAAGTTCCATTCCTTCTTTCAGGTCGTCGATTTCATGGATATCCTCGGCGAAGGAGAACTCCTGGGCGGATTCCCGGGGATCCCGCCCGGGCTTGGCGATTTCCTGCAGGATGTCATTCACCGTCGGGAGGCCAAAGTCTCCCTCCACGTAATCCTGCGCCTTGATTTTCCGGCAAAGATCCGCATTCCCGACCAGTTCACGGGTGGAGACGCCCAGATCCTTCGCCATCCGGTCCACGATATGGTAGGCTTCCGGATGCACGGCGCTGCCGTCCAGCGGATTCTCCGCTTCCGGAATCCGGAGGAAGCCGGCGCATTGCTGGTAGGCCTTGGGCCCCAGCCGCGGTACCTGCAGCAGCTGTTCGCGGGATGTGTATCCGTGAACTTGGGACCGGAAAGCGACGATATTGCCGGCCATCACGGGGCCGATGCCCGACACGTACCGGAGCAGATAAGGGCTGGCCGTATTGAGGTTCACCCCCACGCTATTCACGCAGCTTTCCACCGTATTGTCCAGCTGTTCCTTCAGGAGAGCCTGGTCCACGTCATGCTGGTACTGCCCGATCCCCAGGGATTTCGGGTCGATCTTTACCAGTTCCGCCAGCGGGTCCATGAGCCGGCGGCCGATGGAAACGGCGCCGCGGACAGTCACGTCGTACTCCGGGAACTCTTCCCGGCCCACATCGGAGGCGGAATAGACCGACGCCCCGTCTTCGCTGACGGAGAAGATGCGGACGCTTTCATCCAGTCCCACCTTCCGCACGAATTCCTCGGTTTCCCGTCCGGCCGTTCCGCTGCCGATGGCGATGACTTCGATCCGGTACTTTTCCACCAGACCGGCTACGGTCATGATGGCCTGCACCTTCTTCGCGGCCGGCGGATGCGGATAGATGACCGTATGGTCCACGAGGTTTCCCTGCTCGTCCAGGCAGACGACCTTGCAGCCCGTCCGGAATCCCGGATCGATGGCCATCGTCCGTTTCCGCCCTACCGGCGCGGCCAGGAGCAGCTGACGAAGGTTCTCTCCGAAGACCCGGATGGAATCGGCATCGGCCTTCCGCTTGGCCTCCCGCAGGACCTCACCGGTGATGGAGGGCTCCAGCAGGCGCTTGTAGGCATCGTCCACGGCCTTTCGGATTTCCCGCCCGGTCTCCGGAGCGGGATACCCCTGCGACTGGCAGAAATCGTAATAGATCTTGTTGCCGCATTTTTCAGCGTCGGCATCGACGGATACCCGCAGGAATCCTTCGTTCTCCGCACGGAGCAGCGCCAGGAGGGCATAGGAAGGAATCTTGGAAAGCGGCATCGAATAATTGAAATACGTCCGGTATTTCGCAGCCGCCGGATCTTTCTCCGCCGCCTTGGTCGCCTTGGACTGAACCCGCCGGGTCCGGAATACGCTCCGCAGGTTCTCCCGCACCGGCGCCGACTCGGACAGGCGTTCCGCGATGATGTCCCGGGCACCGGCCAGGGCTTCCTCCACGGATGCGACCTCCCCCTTGACGAACGGGACGGCATCGGCCTCCGGACGGCGGGATTTGCCGTTCCAAAGGAGGTCTGCCAGGGGTTCCAGGCCCTTTGCGACGGCAACCGTCGCCCGCGTTTTCCGTTTGGGGCGATAAGGTAGGTAGAGGTCCTCCAGGATACCGGAATCCACGCAGGTCTCGATCTGCCGCCTCAGTTCCGGCGTCAGTTTCCCCTGCTCTTCGATGGTGGACAGGATGGAGGCCTTGCGCTTTTCCATATCCGCAAAGGCTTCGGTCCAATGCTTGATCTCGGCGACCTCCACATCGGAAAGGCCCCCGGTGCGCTCTTTCCGGTACCGGCTGATGAAGGGAACCGTACAGCCCTCCGCAAAGAGTTCCGCACAATTCTCCACCTGCCAGTCCTTGACCTGCAGGAGACTCGCGATATGCCTGATATAGATTTCTTTCACAGCCTACCGGATCTCGAAGAGCTGAAGAAAGCCGGTCATCATGAAAACCTGGCGGATTTCATTGGACAGCCC
>Ga0310697_10006386_pt1 | contig 11224 bp, 9 predicted proteins | sample 172DNAGHGlowgp2_FD_203883 | JGI IMG/M metagenome (GOLD analysis project Ga0310697, IMG submission 203883) | Sheep rumen microbial communities from Palmerston North, Manawatu-Wanganui, New Zealand - 1728 DNA GHGlow gp2 (v2) (version 2) | ecosystem: Host-associated > Mammals > Digestive system >... | reverse complement strand
CTGGAGGCGGCCAGATCCTTCAGGAACTTCACCAGCTGGACGGCCTCCTTGGGTGCGACCACGATCTCCCAGCCGGGGAGATTCGCTTCCAGCTCGCCCTTCAGTACGGCGACCTTGCCGGGGATCAGAAGGGTGCGGTTCTTGATCTTGCCTTCAATATCGTTTTCCTTCAGGAAGTTCGCGATGGTGTTGGCGGAGAACTTGCCCGCCGCCCAGGAGGTCAGGACGGAGTACCCGCCCGCGTCGCTGATCAGCAGATTCACGGGCACGCCGCTGCGCTCCAGCTCACCGGAAACCACGAAGTAGGTCAGGGCGAAGTCCACGGTGGTGGCGCAGATAGCGTTCTCGTCGGCTCCGTTCAGGGGGTAAATGCCCGGGGTGACCCGCATGGGCTTCTGGGGATCGGTGAACAGGTTCTGCCGCAGGCCGTAAAGGGGCAGAGCCTTGGCGTAGTCCATCTCGTCCATGGCGATGATGGAGCCGTACCGGGTGGTGAACAGGGAGGCCAGGGCGCCCTGCATATGGCTGTTGCCGGGGGCGAGCTCGGCCACGTTCACGTAGGTGGGATAGCCGAAGGTACGGTCGTTGTTCTTCAGGGCGGCCCGACGGATCTTCACGGCTCCGGCGAAGGCGTCCTTGATGGAGGCGGAGCCCACGTCCAGGATCAGGTTCTTGTTGCCCAGGCCTTCCAGCTTGGCAACGGTATCATAGAGGGCGTCCAGGGAGGCGGCGGAAACGCCCAGCACGATGCCGGCATCCGTCGCGACCTTGTTCATGGCCTCATAGTTCTCCTCGTTGGCGCCGTTCAGCACCAGGGGCAGCTCCTTGGCGGCGGCCACGGCCTTGGCGGCCAGGCCCGCATCCTCCACGCCCAGGATCAGGGGACGGCCCAGGGCCTTCGCTTTTTCCACCAGGGCGAGGTACTTGTCTTCCGGCTGGTCGCTGCAGTGATCCACCGTGACCATTTCCACGTGCATCCGCTCGCCGATGCGCTCGTAGTCCACCTGGGGGACCTTGGCGAGGCGGGCTTCCGCGTCTTCCATCCCGTCGCACACCGCAACGGCGTAGAGGCAGCGGGAGACGAAGGTCTTGTCATGCCGGAACATGACGGTCTCGCCGCCGAGAGAAAACTCCCCGACCTTGATGGTCTTCATGGGAGGCGCGGTCTGCTCAGAGAGCTTGTCAATGGCATCCTGGGACATATAGGGGCATTTATCGATGCTCACGGCGCCCTGGGCGACCTTCATGGAGAAAGCCATGCAGGTGGGGCTGCCGCATTCCTTGCAGTTCTTTTTCGGGGTAAGCTTGAAAATATCAAGGCCTTTCAGTGCCATGGTTCTCCCTCCTTACAGCAGAGCCGAGATCATCTCGGAAACGGTTTTCACGGACTCGGGATGGCGCAGGATGACGGCATCGCTGCCGCTGGCCAGGCAGGCGGCGGCGGTGATGATCTCCATCTGAATGCCCCGTTCCTCCCGGGAGCCCCACTCGGGTTCTTCGGCCTCTTCCAGAAGCGCTTCCTTCACGCTCCAGGCTTCGCTGCCCACGGGGGTGATGACGGGCATCTGGAGCATGGCATCGTTCTGGGTGAGGGCGGCGCTCTTGACCCGGTCCATGGTGGAGGCGACGTACTCGAAGCCGTAGCCGGCAGCGGCGGAGCCCAGGTTCATCACGGTGCTGGCTGCGGGCACGCCCAGCTGGCTCATGAGCACGTTGAGCTGCTTGGCCAGGTTGATATCCACGGCGCTTTCCCCGCAGAGCTTCTGACCGTAAGCCAGGACCGCGGAGGCGCCCAGGGTTTTGTAATCCTCTTCCCGGGCGGACATCAGCAGAACGTTCTTTCCCTGGAGAGCCTCGGCCACCTTCACCAGGAGCTCGGTGTCCTTCTCCACGTTCTTGCAGCCCATGACCACCAGGGGCTTGTCAATGGCCTCGTAAACGGCCTTCACGGTGGCGACGCAATCCTCCACGGAGGCATTGTCCCCGTTGGGATCGGCGCTGTCCAGCTTCAGGCAGACAAATTCGGCACCGGGCATTGCGGCGGCCCGGACGGCCTGCTCAGGGATGGTCTCGGCACCGGCGTAGAACGCGGCGAGACCGGGGATGGCCTTCTCATAGCCCTGGTCGGACACCTCAACGCCCACCCGGGGCGCATTGGCCAAAGGCGCATCGAAGGCATACAGGGGATAGACGTTGCTTCCGCCGAGGGTAAGCTCGCGGCCGGCCTCACCGAAGGTCAAGGCATTGATCGCCGCGTTGAATACCTGGGGCTTGTCTGTAAATGGCATTGGTTTTCCTCCTCCTGACAAGTTATCTCTTGTACCATATGTGATAGGACTGACGCAGCTTGAGTTATCTTTTCGCCTATGGGCGCAGTTCGCCCATAGGCGCAGACTTGCCTTAATAAATTACTCCTTCTCCGGCTGCAAGAAAAGCAGTATTTCCTTCCACCTATGCAACTTTTCGTTGCACATGTGCTCCCCTTGTGCTATGCTTTGTACAGAATGGACGAAAGTGAGGGAGTTTCACTGTGGAAATCAAGCAGCTTCGCACATTTTTAGCCGTAGCGAACGCCAGAAGTTTCCTGGGAGCTGCGAACGCTCTGTATATTTCCCGGCAGGCGGTGAGCAAAACCGTTACCCAGTTGGAAGACGAGCTGGGTACCGAGCTCTTCGTCCGCAACCAGAACGGCGCCATGCTGACCCCCGCCGGGATCTTCTTCTATCCCCGGGCCGTATCCCTGGTGGCGGAATTCGACAAGATCGTCGCGGAAATGCGGGAGATGGATCATACCTACCGGCCCAAGATCCAGCTCTGTCTGTCCCTGGGGATCTTCAGCCTCTATGCCCGCCGGCTGTCCGCCTACGCGGTGAAGCACCGGCTGGAGATGGATCTTCAGTTCCGGGGATGCCTGGATGCGGACTGCAGCGCCATGCTCACGGACCGCCGGGCGGATGCGATCCTCACCTTCACCACCCAGACCAGCAGAGCCTCGGATCAGACCCTCCTGCTGGAGTCCCCCGTGCATCTGTTCGCCCGGCGGGACAGGATCGGGATGGATGCCGCTCAGGTGCAGGAACAGCCTCTGCTGCTGTATACCGGCGGCTGGGATCATTGCCTGTGGTGGCCGGAGGCGCCCCGGCCCACGGATCAGGCCTGCAGCGACCTGGAATATCTCTGCTCCCTCCTGCGGGAGGGCCAGGGGATCCTTCCCCTTCCGGACGTTCTGGCTTCGTCGGTGCGGGACTACGCGGAGCCGATCGAAACGGAGCTGCATCCGGAGCCCTGCCGGATCTACTTCTCCACCCTGTACCCCACCTACTACAACGCCATAACCAACGATCTGCTCGCTTCCGTGTACCGGGACGTGCTGAGCGAGCCCCCGGAAACCCGCAGATGATGGAACCGCAGGTTACAGTCCGTTCCTCGGCGGATCGCAGGACGACGCAAACGCACAACCTTTTCTATTTTAACTGGTATTCCGATTTTGTCAAGCTGTGCCGTTTGCCTTAAAGGGAACTCCGCATTGCCATAACGGGGACTCCGCCGAAAGAAGCGCGTTTTCCGGTCAGGACGAAGGGCTGCCCTCTCCCCCGCCCGGGCCGGAAGGAAAGAGAGAAGGTCGAGCCATTGAAAAAGAGAAAGTTCTTCCTGCCCGCCGCGGCGCTGCTCCTGCTGGCCGCCGCAGCCTCTCTCCTGCTCCTCAACCGCTGGCAGCTCCGGCTGGAGCTGCGGGGGGAAGAGGAATATACCCTGGAATGGGGCTCCGAATTCCGGGATCCGGGCGCTCAGGCCGTCTTCGGCGGCAGACTGTTCTTCCCCGACTTTGCCGAGCCCGAGGTCACGGTCCGCGGAGAGGTGGATCCCTTCGTCACGGGGGACTATATACTGACCTATTCCGCCGATTACCTCGGCTTTCATGCGGAGAAGCCCAGGCTGGTCCGCATCGCGGATACCCTTCCCCCGGTGATCACCCTGACGGAGGATCCCCGGAGGTTTACCCTTCCGGGCACGGCTTACGCGGAGGAGGGGTACTCCGCTCTGGACAACGCGGACGGGGACCTCACCGATCAGGTGGTCCGCCGGGAGACGGACGGGGTGGTCTATTACTCCGTTTCGGACCGCTCCGGCAATACGGCCCGGGCGGAGCGCGTCATCCGGTACAACGATCCCGTCCCGCCGGTGCTCACCCTCCTGGGGGAGACGAGGCTGAGCCTTCCCTACGGAACGGCCTACGAGGAACCGGGTTACCGCGCCTGGGACAATCTGGACGGAAATCTGAACGACCGGGTCACCGTCACCGGAGAAGTGGATCCCACCTGTCCCGGGGACTATACGCTGTACTATGCCGTGGAGGACAGCTGGCACAACGGGATCTGCGCCTGGCGCACCGTCACCGTGGAACCCAAGCCGGAGCCCAGGGGGTACGTCTACCTCACCTTCGACGACGGCCCCGGGAAGCACACTCAGCGGCTGCTGGACATTCTGGACCGGTACGGCGTCAAGGTCACCTTCTTCGTGGTGAATTACGGGTATACGGATCTCATCGGCAAGGAGGCCGCCGCGGGCCACAGCATCGGCGTGCACAGCGCCTCCCACGATTACCGGAAGATCTATGCCAGCGAGGAGGCCTATTTCGCGGATCTGGACAAGATGAACGGGATCATTTACGACCAGACCGGCTTTTACAGCGACATCATCCGGTTCCCCGGAGGAAGCTCCAACACCATCAGCCGCTTCAACCCCGGCATCATGACCCGGCTGGCCAAAGCGGTGGAGGATCGGGGCTACGCCTACTTCGACTGGAACGTGAGCGGCGGAGACGCGGGGACCACCACCGACCCGGATGAGGTATACCGGTACGTGATCGAGGGGATCCAGGCCCACGAGAACTCCGTGGTGCTTCTGCATGACAGCAAGAGCTACACCGTGGATACGGTGGAGCGGATCCTGATCTGGTGCCTGGAAAACAACTACGCGCTCCTGCCTCTGGACCATGACAGTCCCACCGCCCATCACCGGATCGGCAACTGAGGACAGAGCTCCGGCGCGCCTAACCCGGAACGGGATCGGCGCTCCGCCCGGCCTTTCCCAACCGGTTATTTCCTTCTGTCGTTCGTTTCCGTATGCAGACTGCAGACAAACCGAAAAACGGAACGATACCGGGAAGGAAGAAAGAGTGAAAGGAACCCAGGAGGGGTTCCTTTCAGACTGTAGACAAACCCGAAAATGGAACGAAAACGGGAAGGAAGATAGCGCGAAAGAAACCCAGGAGGGGTGTCTTTCGCGTTCAATCAGAAGTTTTTCGAACAATTACTACCGTATTTCCTGTTCGAAAAACTTGCTTCAGCGGGGCGACAAGACTTTGTCGACACGCTGAGCCGCCCAGAGGTGGCTCCCCGTATGCTTCTTCCTTATTCCGACGTATCTGATTACTGTGTATCGCTGGTATAGAAGGTATGTCTCCCCAGGGTAGTCACGTAGGTGCAGTTCCGGCGGAACCAGCCGTTATCCGCAATGGAGGCGTTCACGAAATACAGGCTGTCCTCCACCGTGCTGACGCCCTCCATGGCGATCTTGGCGGCAACCACCGCCAGGGCGCTGGGCTCCTGGTAGATGGTCCCGGTGGCGGCGGGGGTGAACTGGGTCCCGCAGCGATCATCGAAAACCACGCCGTAGATCGTATTGGGCCAGGCCTTCCGGGCTCTGCGGTTCAGCACCACGTTCCCCACGCCGATCATGCCTTCCAGCTCCTCGATGCCGGCTTCCGCATAGATAATATGACTGAGCCAGTACAGATCGGTCTCATCATAGAAATAATCCGCGCACAGGATGGGGGAATAGTCCCCTTCCACCCGTACCTCCCCGGTACTCTCATCCCAGATCACTTCCAGGCCGCAGGCCTTGGCCAGCGGACGGATGGGGACCATGAGCCGGTCCTGGTACAGGAAGCTGGTGCCGAACAGATAAAGGCACCGGTCGTTCGCGGTAAGATACCGGGCACCCTCCGCGACGGTGAGGTACAGATTGGGCGCGGTGACGGTAGCTCTGTGCTTTTTCTCGTTCCAGGTAATGCTGTATTCCACGTCCAGGGAATCCATAAAGCTGCGCAGCGGAACATAGGTCACGCTGTCCTGCAGGACGGCTCCGGGATCTTCATTGACATGCACGCCTCTGATGAACAGCCGGGTCTCCGGATCCTGCGCGGAAACCGGGATCAGCAGCAGAGAAACCACCAGAACGGCGGAGATTACACGGAGCAAAAGAGATCCTAAGCGTTTCAAAACGCCACACCTGCCTTGTTTTGTCGAATTTTGTCGGAGTGTAAGGCTCGCACATCATACACCGTCTTGTTTCTTTTGTCAACATTTTGTTTCTTTTTCTGCGTCTTGGTAACGATTTCGTCATTCGTTTGACGATTATTTTGTTCCTCTTTGCCGTGATTTCCCCGCTTGCGGGGCAGCCGGCCGGAGGCTATAATGGGGAAAACAGGGGGGAGAGAAACCATGACCAGCCTGAAGAAGCGGTACATCTATCTCATAGCTATGCTTGTCCTCATCGGCGTATTCCACGCCTGCGCCGGCGTGCGCCCGATGATGAATGCCATTGCCGGCGGCACGCTGGTCCTGCGTCAGGTGATGGGAAGAGCCGCGGCGGTTTTCCCCTTTTCCCTGGCGGAGGCCTTGTGCTGCCTGGGGATCCTCATCCTCATCGCCTGGCTGGCGTGGACGATTGCAAGCGTCTGCCGCGGCCGGTCCGGGCGGCTGCGCGTCCTCTGGCGACGGGTCTCCCTCCTGCTGGCCGTGCTCCTGACCCTGTATCTCCTCCTCTGCCTCTTCCTGGGGGCATCCTACCGGGCGGAGGGCTTCCAGGAAAAAAGCGGTCTCTGGGGCCGTCCCACGGATATCGACAGCCTTTACGACGCCACAGCCCGTTTCGCGGAGGGACTTCGGGAAACGGCGGAGCTGGTGCCCCGGGACGGGGAGGGTCGGTTCGCCGCCTCCCTGGACGATGTGTTCGCCCAGGCTCCGGAGATTTACCGGGGCGCGGAGGCCATCTTCCCCTTTCTGAAGCTGGAGGACCGGCCGCCCAAACGGGCCTTTTTCTCCCGTCTCATGAGCCGCTTCAACTACACGGGCTTCTATTTCCCCTTTACCGGGGAGGCCAATATCAACATCGATCCGCCGCCCTGTCTCATTCCCGCCACCATCGCCCATGAGATGGCCCATCAGCGGGGCGTAGCCTCGGAGCAGGAGGCCAACTTCGTGGCGGTCCTGGCCTGCCTGGAAAGCAGCGACCCACTGTACGTCTACTCCGGCTGGCTTTTCGGCTACGTCCATCTCTGCAACGCCCTGTACAAGGCGGACGCGGACCGGTACTTTGCGCTGGCCGCCGCCCTCCCCGATCCCGTCAAGGCGGATCTGTGGGCCAACAACGAATACTGGGCGCGGTTCGAGACCAAGGCCGCCGAAGTTTCGGAAAAGGTTTACGATACCATGCTCAAGAGCTACGGCCAGGAGCTGGGGGTCAGGAGCTACGGCGCCGTGGTGGACCTGCTCATCGCCTGGCATCAGGCGGGGATGCTGGGGTAAATCAGCCCGGACCTCTCCGGTGAGCGGCAAGCAGGACCGGCTGCCCGAGTACCAGAACTGCAAATGGTATAACTTCTGATTGCTTCAGCCTCCGGCGGCCCTTGCTGCAATGGACCATTGCAGTTTGCCTCCGGCGGAGAGTCAAACCCCGGAAGGGAGGCGCGCTCATCAACAACAAAAAGGCCGCTGCGCGGGATCGCGCAGCGGCCCAAGTTGATTTATCCGCTATTCTTTCTTCCGTCTTCTGTAGGCGTTACAGCAGCCCCAGCCGTTTGCAGGTCCTGTCCACCTCGTACTGCACCCGCTCCCGGTCGATGGTGAGGAATTCCCGCTCTTTCATGAGGAACCGGCCCTCCACCATGACGCTCTCCACCTCGCTGCCGTTGGCCGCGTAGGCCAGGGCGGAGAGGATATCGTTCCAGGGACGCAGATTCACCCGGTCCAGGTTCAGCACCGCCAGGTCCGCCTTCCAGCCGGCTTCGATCCGGCCCAGCTTCTCCCAGCCCAGAGCCCTGGCCCCGTTCTCCGTGGCCATGCGCAGGCCCTGGGACGCAGGCAATTCCGTGGGATCCCCCCGCAGCCCCTTATGCAGCAGGGTCACCAGGTTCAGCTCCCGGAACAGGTTCAGGGCGTTGTTGCTGGCGGCGCCGTCCGTCCCCAGGGCCACGTTCACCCCGGCCCGGAGCAGATCCGGCACCGGCGCGACCCCGTTGCCCAGCTTCAGGTTGCTGGCGGGATTGGTCACCGCCGTGACGCCCCGCTCCGCCATCAGGCGCATATCGCTTTCGCTGACGTACACGCAGTGGGCGGCGACGGTGCCGGGACGCAGGATCCCCGCCCGGTCGAAATACTCCGCCGGGGTGCAGCCGTACTTCTCCCGGATGCCCTCCTGCTCGCTGACGCTCTCGGACAGATGCAGGTGCAGGGGAAGACGCCGTTCCTCCGCCAGGTCCGCGATCTCCCGCAGATAGCCGGGATCACAGGTATAGGGGGCATGGGGGCCAAGGAAGAAACGGATCCGATCCGTATTTCCCTTCCAGCCGTCCATCTCCCCCAGGGCTTCCCGGATGCGGCGTTTCCCCCCTTCGGGATCGCCTTCCCCGCCGGTGAGACCCCGGCTCAGCGCCGTCCGGAAGCCGCTTTCCTCCGCCGCCCGCAGGGCGGTTTCGGTAAACACGTACATATCCAGGCAGGCGGTGGTGCCGGAAGCGATCATCTCCAGATAGCCCAGGAGGGTCGCCCAGTAGCAATCCTCCCGGGTCATTTTGCTTTCCAGCGGATCGATATGGCCGAAAAGCCAATCTGTGAAGCTCAGATCATCCGCGCAGCCCCGGAACATGGTCATATACACATGGGTATGGGCGTTCACCAGGCCGGGGATCAGGAGCCTGTCCTTCCCCTCCACCACCGTATCCGCCCGAAAATCCGCCGGGACCTGTCCCACGGCGAGGATCTCCCCGCCGGAGACGCAGACGCTGGTCTCCCTTACGCCATCCGGCAGCAGGGCCCGGATATTCCGGAAAAGCGTATTCACCGGCCCAGGGCTTCCTTCAGGGCGTCCACCCGATCGGTGCGCTCCCAGGGCGTATCCAGATCCGTACGGCCCATATGACCGTAGGCCGCCAGCTTCCGGTAGATGGGCTTCTGGAGATCCAGGCTGCGGATGATGGCGGTGGGCCGCAGATCAAAGACCTTGCGGATGGCCTTCTCCAGCTCCCCGTCGTCCGCCTTGCCAGTACCGAAGGTATCCACCAGCACGCTCACGGGCTGGGCCACACCGATGGCATAGGCCAGCTCCACCTGGCACTTTTCCGCCAGGCCCGCGGCCACCACGTTCTTCGCCACCCAACGGGCCGCGTAGGCCGCGCTCCGGTCCACCTTGGTGGGATCCTTGCCGGAGAAGGCACCGCCGCCATGGGGGGCATAGCCGCCGTAGGTGTCCACGATAATCTTCCGGCCGGTGAGGCCGCTGTCCCCATGGGGGCCGCCGATGACGAAGCGGCCGGTGGGGTTGACATAATACTTCGTGTTCCCGTCCAGCAGTTCGGCGGGCACCACGGGCTCCACCACATACTTGATCATATCCTGCCGGATGGTATCCAGCTCCACGTCGGGATCATGCTGGGTGGAGATGACGATGGTGTCCACCCGGGATGGCTTCCCATCCTCGCCGTACTCCACGGTCACCTGGGTCTTTCCGTCGGGCCGGAGGTAAGGCAGGGTCCCGTCCTTCCGCACCTTGGTCAGGCGCAGGGCCAGCTTATGGGCCAGGGAGATGGGCAGGGGCATGAGCTCCGGGGTCTCGGTGCAGGCATAGCCGAACATCATGCCCTGGTCGCCGGCGCCGTTCATCAGCTCGTCCGTATCCTCGCTCCGGATCTCCAGGGCCTTGTCCACGCCCATGGCGATATCCGCGCTCTGCTCATGGATGCTGGTGAGGACGGCGCAGGTATCCGCATCGAAACCGTAGGCGGGATCCGTGTAGCCGATCTCCCGCACCACTTCCCGGGCCACCTTGCCGATATCCACGTAGCAGCGGGTGGTGATCTCCCCCATGATATAGATGATGCCCGTGGTGGCGGTGCATTCGCAGGCCACGCGGCCGGTGGGGTCCTGGGCCAGGATGGCATCCAGAACGGCATCGGAAATCTGGTCGCAGAGCTTGTCGGGATGGCCTTCCGTTACGGATTCCGAAGTAAACAGTCTTTTGCTCATGATGATTCTCCTCTCTTTATCAAACCTGCCAGCTGTGGAGGTATCGGTCCTGTTCCGGGGTGAGGGTATCGATGCTGAGGCCCATGGCCGCCAGCTTCACCCGCCCGATCTCCTCATCGATCTCCTCCGGCACGGCATATAGTTTTTTCTCCAGATTTTTCTGTTTGACGATCCACTCCGCGGTGAGGGCCTGGACGGCGAAGGACATATCCATGATCTCCGCCGGGTGACCGTTTCCGCAGGCCAGGTTCACCAGCCGCCCCTCTCCCAGCACGTTCAGCACGCGGCCGTCCGGCAGGGTGTAGCCCTGGATATTCTCCCGGCGCTCCTCAATCTTCACCGCCATGGCCCGCAGACCCGCCACGTCCACCTCTACGTCGAAATGCCCCGCATTGCAGAGGATGGCGTTGTTCTTCATCCGGGCGAAATGCGCCGGAGTGATTACGTCCCGGCAGCCGGTAACGGTGATGAACACGTCCCCCAGGGCTGCCGCCTGCTCCATGGGCATGACCCGGAAGCCCTGCATGGTGGCGTCCAGCGCTTTGAAGGGATCCACCTCCGTCACGATCACGTCCGCCCCCAGACCCGCGGCCCGCATGGCGACCCCCTTGCCGCACCAGCCGTATCCGGCCACCACGACGGTCTTGCCCGCCACGATGAGGTTGGTGGTATGCAGGATGCCGTCCCACACGGACTGCCCGGTACCGTACTTATTATCATAGTAGTGCTTGGCCTTGGCGTCGTTCACCGCCACCATGGGACAGGGCAGACAACCCTCCCTCTCCCGTGCTTTCAGCCGCAGGATGCCGGTGGTGGTCTCCTCGCAGCCGCCCAGGAGGCAGTCCCCGTATTCCGCGCATTCCCCGCCGATGAGGTTCACCAGGTCTCCCCCATCGTCAATGAGGATATGGGGATGA
>Ga0310697_10006385_pt1 | contig 11224 bp, 24 predicted proteins | sample 172DNAGHGlowgp2_FD_203883 | JGI IMG/M metagenome (GOLD analysis project Ga0310697, IMG submission 203883) | Sheep rumen microbial communities from Palmerston North, Manawatu-Wanganui, New Zealand - 1728 DNA GHGlow gp2 (v2) (version 2) | ecosystem: Host-associated > Mammals > Digestive system >... | reverse complement strand
ATATTGACTTTTGCGTAAATCAATAATAGCTTTTTTAATTATATATTTATCCCTACCTTCAGCTTTTTTCAGCGCAACTTCCCATTCTGCGATCGCGTCTTTGACTTGCCGCAAGTCTGGAATTTCTTCCAGGTCTTTTTTCGTAATAGTAACTTTAGGTTGGAAAATTTGAGTCTTTGATTCATTAATCAAATTATAAATACCATCTTCTCCATTTTCAAATTGAGCTACTAATCCTTCATAAGAAGTTTCTCTTTTATTAACTGTAGTAAGGCGGTTTTCTGTTAATATTTTCTTTTGTTTTCTTTCTTGTTTCTCCATGCAGAGAATTAAGTAGTCTGCCAATATTTCTAAATACTGGGGGTTCGGATCTGGATTTTCTTCAAGTATCTTTTTGACTAACTCATTTCTCTCTTCTGGAGACTCAATTGTATAATCTAACTTGGTTATTTTAACCACCTCCAGTCTCACTTCAATTGTACAAAAAATTTCCGCAAAAGTCAATTTTAATTGAAAAGTTAAAAAAATTTTGTTATAATATATATATAAAATAAAGAAAAATACTTTATATAGATTTTTAAGGAGTGGATAATGATTACATTTACTCAATCTATGCAAAAATGGTTATTTGAATATCATCCAGAATTAATTGCTCCCTTAATGTTTGGTCATATAGAAAACTTTACTGATGAACATGCCAAAGAATATCTTTCCTGGTGTAAAACAGACGAGGGCCGCAGCTATCTTAAAGGTGGTTGCAACTATATAGAAGGGAAGGATATCGAAGAATGGTTAGTTTAAATATACCTATTATTTCTTTAATATGTTTTCTTTGGTGTTCTATTGCTCTTATGTTACTTCAACAATGGATAGGACCTCTTAAGACTCTTAGGACTTCGGTTATTATCTTTATTGTTCTAATAGTTTTCCTTTTGGCCCCTTGTCTGTTGATTACCGATATTTTTATGACCTTTTTAGATACCATATTTCCAGAAGGATGGCAAGAAGGTGATTGGAGGTGGAAACCTTGATCTGGTATTATGTGATAATGGTCTGCCTCGTTGGATTCCTTATAGCCAGCGCCGCAATTGGCATATTTTTAATCGTCGATTTAGTTGGCGAATTCATTAAGTGGAGGAGGAAAAAGAAAAATGTGGATGTTTCTTCTTGGAATGATGACTGGCGCATGCCTTAGTTTCATCATCTTAGGTCTTTTGACCGCAAGTAGGGAGTGATGAAAAATGATTTTATATACTGTAATTACTGCTGCCCTTACCTTGATAGTTATTTATGTAACTTTAATAGGTCTCTTCTGGGCAACAGATAAAATACAAACTTCTTTAGAGAAACGCTCTAAAGGGAAAAACGATTTTAAAGTTGATCAAGCTCTTATGTGTTTAGTAACGATTGATCAACTTTTGTATGAGCATCCAGAAGATGAAGAATATCTCGTCTATTTGGGTAAATATATAGCTGATGATGTAAATTTAGTTTGGGAGCCAGAAATGTGGCAGCCTAAGGAAGGAGTTCATGAATGATGACAGTAGGTGGTTGGATTTTATTTGTTTTATTAGCTTTTGGAGTTGCTATAGCAGGAATTTTTATTGGTATGTCTTTAGAAACCGAGGCTCTGGGAACTATTTTAACAACAGTAATTTGCGGAATTCTCGTAGTAGCCATGTTTATGGGATTCCGTTGGTACTATTCAAGTACTGAAAGCGGAAAACGAGCTATGAAAAGCCAGGAGGCAAACTTTAATGCGGGAATTGAACGTCGTGTAGAAGTTTACGATGTTGAAGGAGAATTAATTAAGGAATATGAAGGTCGCTTTGATGTCACTTATGATGATGATAGGATTTTGTTCGATGACGAAAATGGTCATCGCCATATTATCTACTACTCTACTGGAAATGTCATTATAGATGAACTAGGCGAGAAGGGGGAAAACAATGAAAGTAACTAAAATCTGCTGTGATATTTGTGGAGCTGAAATTCCCAATAAAGAACTTTGCATTGAAGTAAATATGAAATATTTAATCAGTGATAGAACCGACGCTTTAGACCTCTGTAGAAACTGTTACGGAAAAGTTGTGAACTTTATGTATAATCTGAAAGAAGCAGGTAAAGAAAATGAGTTATTTAGTTACTAATCCAAAAGGAGCAACTGTCACGGTGTTTGCTCCTTATGATTGCAAGAACAATTGTCCTTTTTGCGTGAATAAAAAGGAATATCAAGAGAATCCCAGCTTCGATTTGGAAGCGGTTAAGGAGTCCATGGCGCTGATGAACGAAATAACTCCGGATTGTGATTTTGTAATTACTGGAGGGGAGCCTCTTGCGGCCATGGCGGCTTTCCTGCAACTAGTACACCAGGTTCAGAGGTTCAACGAGACTGGCGCGCATCATAAGTTGTTTGTAAATACGACTTTGCCAGTTGAAGAGAAGGATGTTCAGATTCTTAATAAATATGCGGATGTTATCACGGGGTTTAATATTTCTCGTCATATTGGTGGGTATATTAAGGAAAGTGATAGAGAAATAGTTAATAAACTGAGGATTCCCGTTCGAATTAACTGTGTCCTTTATAAAAAAGAAGATGTAGATGGAGTTCCAGAGTTTATTCATAAATGGAGCGATTTCCCCATCCAGTTCCGTGAAAATTATTCCGGCATCTATCCCTACAACGTCCATCATTCAAGTGCAATTTTCGATGCCTTTTGCGATAAATTTCCTTACAACTATGAAGGCTTTGAGCCTCAGCTGAAGAAAGACACTTTTAGGTGGAGTTTGGAGATCGCTCCAGATATCTACTACCATAGGACGGCTTGTTTCTCAACTGTTTGGACCAAGGATGGTCATCAGATTGTTAATGACGTTATTATTGATACAAGAGGAGAAATCCTTAGCGACTGGAATGGCTATGGAGAGAAGTTAAAAGTTCTCGATTACTACGATGCAATGAAAGATGCACCAAGAATGCATAAAATACTTCCACTTCTGGTAGATAAGAAACTCTAAAGAGGAAAAAGATGAAAGTAGAAATCAAATACGCACAAGGAGACTTAGTCAAATACCTAAAAGCTAAACGAGTTCATACTGCTGTACGCTGTAGCTTCTGTGGTGGAGCTGGACAAATACAAGGAAGAGATGGGACACAAGCAACTTGTCCTATATGCGATGGTATTGGTTTAACAGCGGGGATAATTTCCCAGGTTGATCAAACAGAAGATATTCTTATTAAGTATCGCGGAATCGAAGAGGGAGATAGCGTTCGAGTGGTTTATAAGATGTCTGATGAAGAAGGAACTTTGGTATATCAAGACAGGATCATCGAAAAAACAGGACACTCGAGGAATTTTTAAAGTGAAGATAAAAGTAACTATTGAAGTAGAGCGCGATAAAAAGGATAAAGATGAAAATGAGGCGATTAAGAAAATGCTCTCTTGTCCTTATTGTCTAGGAACTGGACATATACTTTATTTAAATGGTGAAAGGAAACCATGTCCGTATTGCGACAACATTGATAATGGGGTTGGATATCGTTATCGAAAATGAAAAATGGGTTTGGGAAGAGTTGTGTCCAGATCAAAACGTTTTAGCCTTTCAAAAAAAATTTTTTCCCGAAACCCACCCCCCATTTGGTTTCACCTCACGAGAGCTGACGCGACTATAGAGGCCTATAAGGCGCGCACGCGAGGGCAAGCGCAGGCCTACCCTCCCCCTGCCCGCCCCGCACAAACACACAAAGAATAAATTAATTAATTAATTAATTAATTATAATAGATGATTGATTAGATAGAATAAATAATCTATTAACAAAGAAATAAATACTAGACCTTAATCATACATGCATCAATCGCACGCCCGCTGACATACGCTGCGGGCGTGGTTTGCGTAAGCTTAGGCGTACAGAAAAAAACTGTGCAAAAGCTGTGCCAACTGTGCGGCACAGCTAACGCCCTAAAAGTGTACAACCTCTGTGTGTAGTAGGCGATGCTTTAGTACGCTGAAGTGTAACAGTGTAGTGTACTACAGTGGTACAGTACTAACGTTGTGCAGTAGTAACACTGTAGTGTACTAAAGTGTAACAGTAAGCAACTAATCACTGTTTGTTGATAAACAGTAAAAGAACGTATGTTCACCACGCTAGGCACTAGGCAGAGGGCCAAGGGCACCAGGCCTGGCCAGCCAGCCAGAGCCGACGAGGAGACGCACGCAACAGTGTACACACACACACAGAGAGAGAGACAGTGAGACACACAACAACACACTAACACTAACACATAATGATGATGTATACATACTATGTATACTAGTAGGGTAGGGGGTGGCCCTGCCCCTCCCCTCCTCCCTCCCTGGGGGTAGTAGGTAGGGGTATGTACCTAGGTATGTAGGGGTGTAAAAGAACATACGTTCAGGGGTTGACAGAGTAGGGATAATGTGGTATACTGTAGATGTAAAGAGGTAGAGAGAACAGTAGAAAAGAGGAGACTAAGACAATGACCAAGAGAGAACAGAGAGAGATAGAGCAGAGCCTTAAGAAAAGAATGACCAAGAAGCAGTTAAAAGAACTGCACAAACAGGAAAGAACTAGAGCCTTATTTAATACAGGTACTAGAACTATGAAGAGTGCCAAGGACTACGACAGAGCCAAGAGCAAGAGAGAAGCTCGCAAGGCACTAGAAGAGTAGGGCAGAGAGAACGCTCCGCAAGGAGCGAGGAGGCCTTGCGAACATACGTTCGTAAGGCACAGAGGTAGCGAACATACATTCACCAAGAGAGGAAGAGAGAAAGAACAAAGAAAGAAGCAAAGAAGAAAGCCTTGGCAGATAGTCCAAGGCTTGTTAGTTAATTAACAAACAATCAAAGAAAGAAGCAAAGAAGGGAAGGGCAGAAGTACAAGGCTTATTAGTTAATTAACAAACAACCAAAAGAAGAAAGAAGCAAAGAAGAGAAGAAGAAAAAGAACATTTGTTTGCGGGCAAGGTGGCTTCGTGGTAACCTCTTCACCAACCAGGGCGAAGGCAGAGGCTGACACAGTAGCAACCCTAAGGCCTCGGGCCGCAGGCCGTGACGCTTTAGCGAAGTAAAGTGTAGAAGTGTAAAGTGTTGAAGTAAAAAGGTTGTAAAAAACTTTTAAAAAAAGCCTTGACATTTGTATGATAATGTGCTATTATTATTATAGAAAGAGAGAGGAGAATAAAGAAATGAGAATTTGGTTAGACATGGACGGAACAATCGCAGACCTTTACGGAGTAGAAAACTGGCTTCCTATGTTAGAAGCAGAAGACCCTACACCTTACGCAATCGCAAAGCCCCTTGTAAGAATGTGCGTTCTTGCAAGATACCTCAACAAGGCACAGAGAAGCGGTTATGAAATTTGCGTAGTGTCCGCACTCTCAAAGAATGGTTCCGCAGAGTATGGCAGAGAAGTAATCAACGCAAAGTTAACTTGGTTACAGACTCACCTCGCAAGCGTAAAGTTTGATGAAATTCGCTTCGTGCCTTACACCTTCACAAAGAATGATGTAAACGAAGGCGATGACATTCTTTTCGATGATGAAGAGAGACACCTCACCGCTTGGACTGGCGAAGCCTACAACGCAAGAAACATTTTAGAGGTTTTAAGAAACCTCTAATTTTTTTATAAAAAAGGCTTGACAACTCTTTTCAACCGTGTTATAATAAAGACAGAAAAAGACAAGGAGAGAAAACAATGGCAACTATTTACACACTCGTAGGCTTGCCCGCAAGCGGAAAATCAACCTTCACACAGACCTTAAAAAATTGCGTAGTTGTATCAAGTGATGAGATAAGAGAACAGCTGTTCGGCTCCGCAGAATGTCAAGACAACCCCAAACTCGTATTCGACACCGCAAGAAAGAGAATTGCAGAAGCCTTAAAAGATAACAAAGATGTTGTCTTTGATGCTACAAACATTAATCACAGAGCAAGAAAATTAGCCCTCAACTTCGAGGCTTACCAAGTTGCAATTTTTTTCACAACCTCCGCAGAAGAGTGCAAGAAAAGAAACGCACAGAGAGAAAGACACGTTCCCGAAAGTGTCATTGATAGAATGGCAGACAGATTGACCGCTCCCACTATTGGAGAGGGATTCGATGAAATAAGAGAATTCTAAAACGCAGAAAAAAACTGCGTTTTTTTTATAAAAAAGTGTTGACAAAGGCCCAGGGTTGTAGTATACTATAATCAGAAAAGGACAGGAGGACAAAACAATGACACTCAACGAAATGGTAAACAACTTCATCGCAAACATCAATGAAGAGTATGTAGCAATTGAAAGCGACACCTTCGAAGTAAACTTCAACGATTACGAAATCAACTACGCAGTAGAAAACGAAGCAGATGACTTCTACAACAACTTCGTTGAAAGATTCCCCCTTGCAAGCAACTTCGCTCCCTTCACTCTCTCACTTCTTCACGAAGTAGGACACCTCGAAACTGAGGATGAAATTATTGATGACACCGAAGAGAGAAACGCAATCACCAACACCGCAGATTATTTCAACCTTTGGAATGAAGCAATCGCAACCGATTGGGCGGGCTTCTTCATCGAAGACAATTACGAACTCGTTGAAGAGTTTAATAATGCAGTACTTGAGAGCCTCTAAAGAGGTTCTTTTTTTATGGAGAAATGGCGAACATACGTTCGGTTAGCCACGGCTAACCTATAGGCGAGTGCCCCTCCTCCACCATCCTTATTGTAACACAAAAGTGCAAGGTTGTCAAGAGAAAAAATAAAAAAAGTTTTTTAGAAAAAAGTGTTGACAAGTCCCGGATTGTGTGGTATACTTAAAGTACAAAAGGAAAAGAAAAGGAGATCGGAAAAATGACACTTAAAGAAATGAGAAGAGATTACACTTACATCAAGAACCACATTGGAGTATTAAGTCCCGCATCAATGATGCACTTCTATGAAAAGTATTTACATGGCTCAGATAGATTTATGCTTGGCGTAGAAATTGACGGAAAAGCCGTTGCTATTGAAAGAAAGCACATTCCCCTTAAATACTGTAGTACACAGACAGACCACAAAGCAAATACACAGTGCTTACGTTTTCGCCCACATGATAGCGGAGCAAAGAAAATTCGTGAAAGTCGCGGAGCTTTTATAGTAGCTGAGGACATTGAAGAAATGTATACACTTTATCCTTGCAAGACAAAGAGCGGACACAACAAAGGTTATTGCTTTGAGATTGCACTGTTTAATCACTTTGGCGTTGAAGGATGGGAACAAGACAACAAAAGAGCCGACAAAGGCGGAGACATTTGTCTCAATGGTGTAGAGATACAAGCAAAATTTGCGGGCAAGGATAGTTTGGCAACAATCACAACAACTTCAAAATTACTTCACAAAATCGAAGAATTAATCAAAGAAAATGAAAAAAGGAGTTGACAAACTCCTTTCTCTATGCTATAATAAAGGTACAAAGAGAGAAAGAGAGGAAATAAAAATGGATAAACTGGAAACACTGTCAAGAATCATCGACGAAGAAACCGAAGCAAGAAAAGAAGCCTATTTCGGTTATTGCGAAGAAATGCGCTACGAATGGGGCGATAATGTGAAAGTAATGACCTTTGAGGAATGGGAAAAAGAGTTTGAAGAGTTAGGCGGTTGGGAAAGTTATTTTTAAAAACCCCTTGACAAACTTCCCAAAGGGTGCTATAATAAAGACAAGAAAAGAGAAAGAGAGGAAAACAAAATGTTAACAGCAAGAGAAAATTACATTTGGGATACACTTACAGAAATGGGAATCGCTACAGATGAAGAAATCGGTTTAGTAGTAGGAGTCGCTGGAACAAGCGAAGACACTTTGAACTCAATCCTCTATGTGAGAACAGGATACAGAACCCTTGAACAGATGTTCGAGGAAGACGAGGAGTAAGGCTCCTCGTTTTTTATGCATACCCATGTATAAACATCCAAGAGCGAACATCCGTTCGGAAAAAAACACTCTTGTGCGATAAAAAGCATTTTTTCGGTTTTTCGCTCGGTTTTAGGGTTCAGTTCCCGAAACCCCCAAGGGCAAAGCTGGTTGCGGGCCGCCCACGTTCGCAGCGGCCCGAGTTTTCGCGCTTTAATGTACTAAAGTAATTTTTTGTTGCAACTCATCGATGAAGTGCCTTGTTATTTATTTCACAAAAGTCCCCTTGCAAGAACTGTGCCAACTCTCCAATCCGGCTCGCTTTAGCACGCTAAAGTGCTAAAGCGACTCCTCCTGCAAGAATTGTGCCAACAGATTGTACTAAAAAAAGTACAAAAGAATTTTGAAAAAGGCTTGCAATCCGGGTGCTAATCTGTTATAATTAATAATGTCAGAGGGGTTAAGAAATAGAAAAGGAGAAACAACAATGATGTACTACAACAGACCAATCGAAGAACAGGAAATCATCACCAAGGCTTATCAGTTTGAAGCCAAGGGAATCGAGGAGTGCGATTCCACTCCTAATCCTTGGGTGGATGAAATCCTCGCTTGGGAAGACGGCGAAGCCATTTGGGAAGCCATCAATGAAGCCCTCGAAATGGAGTTTGGGGGCTAAAAAAAAGTTTCTCAAATTTAAAAAAACACTTGCATTTGCCCCTGGGTTGTGGTATCATACTATTAGAGGGGAACAACAGAAAGGAGAAAATAAAATGTATACAGTTTGGACTTTTGATGACGCAACTTGCGATGACATGATGGTATTTGAAGGAACTCTTGCACAGTGCATTGACTATGTAGGAGATGATGAAGATGATGAGTTCTACATTGTAGAACCCGATGGATTCACAGTTGTTGAGTAAAAAAGTGCTTGACAACCCAGGGAAAAAGGAGTATACTCTTAGTAGAGAAAGACGAAAGGAGAAAATACAATGACTTACGAAGAAATCAAGGTTTACATCGCCAACAAGATCGAGAAGGGTGAACCCCTTCACGGATTTGCAAGAGAACTCGCAATCGAGTTGGCTCTCCAGGAGCAGAGAGCCAACTAAAAATTGGCTATTGACAACTAACTGATAATCTGCTATAATTAAGAAAAAGAGAACCGAAAGGAGAAAATAAAATGTTTACAGAAATGAACAAACTCGCATACATGCTCGCTTGCACTTGCATTCCTTACGAGATGACAAAACTCTACAATGGTTACCACATTGAATACCCCAATCGTGATAACTGCATTTGCTCGGTGGTCTGCCACGATTTCTCCTACGGACATCAGGACGGACTCCTTGAGATAATGGGACTTCTCACCGAAGAAGAAGCAGAATTTGACTCTGTAAAGGGTTGGCTCGATGCCGATGAGGTTTTCAAGAGAATCTCTCGTGATTATTTTCACAAAGATGAGGAGTGAATGTTTATTCACTCCCATGAATAAATATTTATGCATGATAATGTATAAAAATCCACTTTAGCTGACTAAAGTGGATTTTTTTGGCCGCCCGACGCTGGACGTGCCGGGCGGTGTTTTGCTTTGGGGTGGCCGATCTGAAAAATTTTCGCTTTTTGCGGGAAAATGCAAGAATTCGCTTTAACGCCCTAAAGTGGTAAAGTCCAGAAGCAGAATGCAAGAAGTGTGCCAAGATTGCGGGCGGGGGTCTTGCGATCTCTTAACCCATGGCCGCATACTTATACATAAAAATGTATAAAAAAAATTTTAAAAATCCCTTGACAAATTTGATTAATTATGCTATTATAATTATAGAAAGAAGAAAGGAGATAAAAACAATGCTGAAGGTAAATACAAATGTAAATACAGAAATCTTAACCGCAGACCCTTATCCCTATGTAGCCGTTTGGACAACTCGCAACGGAGAAAACTACATCACCGCTTATGGTGAAAACCCTACAGATGTAAGGGAAGAAGGATACTTCCACTGGGCAGTAATCGCAGACTATGAAGGAAACTTCAAGGTAATGCCCATCGAAGAAATTACTTGGTAAAAAGTTTAAAAAGGGGGTTGACAAACCCCTTTAATCGTGTTATAATAACTATAGAAAAAAGAAAGGAGAAAAGAAAAATGTCAAGAAATGAAATGGTAATGAAAGTCGCACACTCAAGAGGACTTGAAGACAAGTACACTTTAATAATTGCGAGATACGCAGAAGACCCCACAGTTACTGACAGAGAGGTCAATCAGATGATGTTTGACATTCTGTTAGGTGTCTCCGCTTTTGAAGAGTAAAGACTCACAGAAGAGTCTTTACTCTTTTTTTTATTTTGCGGGCCGACCGGGTCACCAAGCCCGCAGATTGTTAAATAAATAACTTTTAAAAAGTGCTTGACTTCTCTCTTGGATTGTGTTATAATAAAGGTACAAAAGATGAAAGGAGAACAGAACAATGACAAACTGGTTATTTGAAGATTTAGAAACTGGAGAAAACTTCTTCGTACAGACCGAAGACCTTGAAGAAGCAAAGGAAACCGCACAGACCTACTTCACTTCTCCAAAGTACCTTTGTAGAATGTCCGACTATGAAGCCGAGTGGTATGGATACGATACCTACTAAAATAAAAAAAAGGGTTGACAACCCTTTTTTATTATGTTATAATAATAATAGAAAAGAGAAAAGGAGTGATGAAAATGACACCATTCGATAGAAAATTAACAAGCAATGTTTACCTTACAGTTGTCAACGCAATTGACCACAAACTGATGACTAAAGCCGAGGGCATTGAATTTGTAAGAAATAACAAATACTGCAACGAACTCGTAAAAAAGAGAGTAATTCGCTTAATAGAAATTCATTATTTAGGAAAAAAGTAGTTGACAAATCCACCGAAAGGTGCTATACTATAATTGTTAAAGGGAGTGAGTAACTGAAAAGCGAAAGCGAAAAAAATAAAGGTAACCCTTTAACAATCACTTAAGTGTCAAGAGGAGAGGCGGGTAACCCAAGGCGAGCCTTAATGGGGAGTGGGTTCGAATCCCACGGAAAGACGTTTCTAAAAGGTCCGATAAAAATGTATAAAACCTCTTGACAACTTAAAAAAATTATGTTATAATAAAAATGTAAAAAGGACAAGACGTGGTAAACCGCTATCAATGGGTGCGTGGCGTCAATAAATAATTGCGTAAGGGTGAAACCGATAAAAGCCTTTTTACAACTTGGGTGATTAGTTCAACGGATAGAACAAAGGTCTTCTAAACCTTCAATGGGGGTTCGATTCCCTCATCACCTACCACCAACGCGGGATAGTGACAATGGATAGAACGCTCGCC
>Ga0310697_10006383_pt1 | contig 11226 bp, 18 predicted proteins | sample 172DNAGHGlowgp2_FD_203883 | JGI IMG/M metagenome (GOLD analysis project Ga0310697, IMG submission 203883) | Sheep rumen microbial communities from Palmerston North, Manawatu-Wanganui, New Zealand - 1728 DNA GHGlow gp2 (v2) (version 2) | ecosystem: Host-associated > Mammals > Digestive system >... | reverse complement strand
CCATAAACTATCTCGTTACTACGTGGATAAGTATGATGTAATTGTTCTTGAGGATATAAACCTGCAAGATATGTCTCGTACTTTGCACCTTGGTAAATCCGTTATGGATTTAGGTTTTGGCGAGTTTCGTAGTTTTCTTGAATACAAGTGCATAGAGCGTGATAGTTGTGTTATGTACGTGGATAAATGGTTTCCGAGTAGTAAGACCTGCCATGAATGCGGCAGTAAGAATGATTTACTGCAATTATCTGACCGGGAATGGGTATGCCCCACTTGTGGTTGCGTAATTGACCGGGATTACAATGCCGCCTTGAACCTTAGAGACTATTTTTATCGTGTTGTATTAGAAAATGAATATAATACCGCAGGAACTGCGGGAATTTACGCCCCTGGAGAAGTGACCTCTACATTAAGGGAAACCTTAATGCAAGCCGCTTCGTTGAATGGGGAAGCCCCCTCCTTTAGGTGGGGGTAGTTCACTGATTATAAATATGTTCAAACATTTTTAATAAATGATGGCAAGATATATTTTGCCGGTACTTCTTTTGTTAACCATACGTCATTATTTGATAAAAAGAATTGATATCCATCGGTATACATTGCTTTTGCATCTACTCTCAATACTTCTGGTGTACCATGTCTGCTACCGACTTTAATTGCAGTTTCTTTATCACTTGAAAGGTGTACATACAATCTACTGCCACTCAAAATACCGTTTTTAAGTATTGAATCAACAAATCTTGATGCTGTTCCGTGATATAATACATCCGGTGGAACGCTTTCCTTTAACTCTACATCAACAGGTATTGAATGGCCTTGCCTTGCACGTATCTTACTCTTATCAAGATTAAATTCATACCTTTTCTTCTCGTTGGTGTCGGTTATTTCTTCCAACAACTGTTTTGTATAGCCTTGCTCCTTGATAAGTTCCGAAACACTTCTCCAACCATTCTTATCTATAAGTCCGGCTTTAAAGGCATCAGAATCATGCCTAAGTAAAAACGCAAGGTGTTTACCTTTACTTATCAGTTCTTTATTATTAGACATTATTTTCTTAGAAAAGTTAAAATATTAGTTAATACTTCATCGCTGACTGATGTGCCGAACAAATTAAGAAAACCACCACTGTAATTCAGAATATTAATTCTTAAATCATTATAAGAGGTATCAGACAAATCCTCGTTATATCCACTTACAGAAACAAACTTGATTTTGTTACCGTCAAGTATAATGTCAACAGGAATCTTCTTAGTGTAGACTCTGTTGTCCTCTTCAAGCACATCGATTTTCTCAGTAGAAACCCCATTCTCCAAAACAAGAGAATAAATTTCATTTAAAATACTTTCCCTATCCATATTTTCATAATTTTTGTGCAAATATACTATAATTTTTTGAAACCACCAAGAAAATGATGTTAAATTAAATAAAAACATTAATTATTTATATATTAAAAGAGCAAAAATATGGTTTATAAACTTGAATATGTCAATCAGGGAGAAAAAGCAACACCTCCAACCGAAACCCCTACAAAAGAAGGTTATACATTTCTTGGATGGAGTTATGACGGAAGTCCGATAACACAAAGAACAAATATTATTGCACGTTGGCAAGATAATACTCCTGTAAAATATGAAATCGATTGGTGGAATGAACTTGATGAGGATTTTAATGTTTTTACTATCATTAGTGTTTTCAGTCATGTACTTTATAATAAACTTGGAACAACAATAAATTCGTTATCAACTCCTAAAACATATTATTATTTAATGGATTTGTACAATGAAGCCATTGATGAATGGGATAGTTCACCTTTATTCAATCCGGAAATCTATGATGAAGTATATGATGAAATACACGGTGGAAATGATGAATATGAGAAAATAGGAAAATATGCAATGATGCTATGGCTTATGGCAATGGCGTTATCTGAATTAGTCCCAACACAAAGTGATACATCTATAAACAAACAAAATGCTAAAGATGCAACCAATTATCAGACGGAGTTTTTCAAAATAGCCTATAATATTGTATGCACAACAGAAATGCAAAGAGATGGTTTTGGAAGCCAAATTCCATTATATAAAGGCTATACTCCAAGGTCAGACCTTTTCATCGTAAGACTTGTGGCAAGTACCATATATGCTCGTAACCGTAGAAAATACCAAGATGACATAGCCACAATGCGTACTGAACTAAAAAGTGAGGCAATACCAACAAACGGTGCTTCTTGGGGAAAATGTTGGAAAGATGATGAAGGTGCTGATGACAAGATTTGTAGCGATGAATTTAGTCAAAAAATCGGATATTGTGTTAATTTCACGGATATTTTCCCACCTGCTCCCGGACCATATACAACCGGAATTAAATACTGTCCTGAATGTGGTAATACGGCAACAAGAATATATCCTTGGGATAAAGGACAGCCAATAAATCAATTTGACATGACATCATTACCCGGAAATGTTGAAAATGATTACGGAAACTACTTAGTTGATAAATATATTTATGATAAAGTTGTATCTGAGTATAATTTAGATAATAAAGAACATATAGAAAGAACCGTTCAAGCAATTGCCGATGATAATGAGGCACTTACTCATCTTTTCAGAAACAAAGTATACTATACCTATGATGAATCAAACCCATATGGAAGTTTCAGACCGGCAGAAAGTGGATATTACTTCACTGGAACATTCAACGAAGAAGTTACAGGAAAGGACTTATCAGGTTTAGTTAATAACCAATACTTTGTTGATTTGTTTGATAATGTTCGTAAGGCAGGAGCAAAAGCAAGAAAAGTATACCTTAATTTCTTCTATGGAAGAAGAAGACCCGGACAAGGTTTGGATGAATGTAATGAAGATGGCGGTACTGCAAAATATGCATGTGGCTCAGGTAAGGAAAACAAAAACTATCTTACAGACACATCAATAATGTATTTAGCAGAAGGTGCAACAAGATATGATTACAACAATAATCAATACTTTATTGATAAAAACGGAAACGGTGTACTTGATAGTGGAGAAGAAGTAAGTACAACGACAAGTAGATGCCAGCCATTTGCAGCATCCTCATATCCAAGCGGTCATAACAGTTCTTTATGGGCAGAGGCACTTATATTAATGGAAATGTTCCCAGAAAGATATGTCGAAATATATAAAGCAGCCTACAGTTACGGTGTGAGCAGAACAATTGTAAGAGCGCACTGGAACAGTGACACTATTTACGGAAGACTGATAGCAACCGCCTCAGTTCCTTTAATGCATGCGTTTGATAATTTTGAAACGAAATATGCAGCGGCGAAAAATGTAATATTCAACAGAGGAAACAACCAACGTTAAATAATAAAAGGAGACTATTCATTTAGCCTCCTTTCTTTTTCCTAATCATTCAAACTACGTACCTCATATATCGTCAATAACGGATTTCCTTTGATGTTCTTAATGTATTTATCGTAGAAATTGGCAACCCAATCCTTATCTGAAACTTGATAGGTGACTTCATCATAACCATCTTCGGTAATTACTCCATAACACCAAAATGAACAAGAGTGTCTGATATATTCATCCTTATCTTTAAAATTAAGGAAATATCCAAGTTTTCCAATCATATTTGTCTTAATTCTTTCCTCTTTTTCATCCTTTGGCTCATCATCATCCACAACAAGTTCCCATGCTCTCTTGTATATCTCAGTTTCCTTGTCATACATGTGTATTCTCTTCCAACAAATGTCATTGAACCTTGCTGAATACGACTTGGTGGCATCATTAAGCCAAAACGGATTACTGAAAGGTCCTTCTTCGTTATGATTTCTTAAACGATTTTCATAACACCTCTCAGCACGATAATGTGCATTTGGGTTTTCATCAGTCAAAGCATCGCCGGTTTCTTCATCGTATTTACAACCCTTTGTGTAATACTGATAATATTCAAAATCACTCATTTCCTTAATATTAAGATATAACTTCTTATAGTTATCCCTTTGGTTCTCACTTATATTAAGGTCTTTACTTTCCAAAATAGTCTCAATTAATTTAAGAAACGACTTATGAAGATGTTCAGCATCATCCAATCTGCATTTTACATGTTCTTCCACCTTTGTATCGGCTGAATACTTCTTGATTAATTCCTCATGGTTGTCACCAATCACTAATACTGTCCTAAATACACTTTTTGCCATAAAATTTCTCTTTATATATAATATATAATAAGGTATACGGAATTATCAATACAAGTCTATAAAATGGTCGTATTTTATGTTTATATCGAATATTTATTATTATATAACTGAATAACAATGAAACAACAAATAAGGCTTACAGAATCAGACCTTCACAGAATTGTGAAAGAAGTGGTAAATAAAGTATTGAAAGAGAAAATAAGTAAAGATGATATTACCGCTGAACCTTATGACGGAGCAAAACGTTTTGTCCCGATGTCAGATAAAGGAGAATTTGCAAGACGAGCTAGGCAACAACTAGCTTATTTTAAAAATACAGGAAAAACTGATAAAGAGGAAACTCTAAAAAACAATATTAGAAATAGAAGACAACAAAATGGATGGACTTAATATAAATGGGTGAACCAACTAAGGCTCACCCATTTTGTGTCAACAAGTATATAATTCTGTTATTTTTTATCTCTCTCGATAAACCTATCAATATTCTCTTCAACAAACAGTGCCTTAGATTTAAGAATAACAGTTACGAAATCCTCACGGAACTCACCGGTAAATGGTGACTCGAAAATAGCAAGCGGCTTATCGTATGCACGGCGCAAAGCAATGGATGCACCAATCTCCTTGTTGTTACTGTCATCAGGATGACAAATCGAATAACCGATAAACAGCACCTTACGCTTCACCTTATTAACCTCAACAAGACGTGAAGAACCATAAGTCTCAAACGATGTAATATCGTCGTAATACGTATCCACGACACCTGTAAGAACCAAAATACGACCATCAGCACACTTATGTTCATAGTTGTAAATACGTGGATAAACTGTCTTCTCAATCACATCAGTTGGTGCTTTGGAAATCTTTTCAATTTCCTTGCGTGTGAATGACTTGTAATTTTCAAAACCAACACCGGTCTTAACTACGTACTCTACTCGCACCTTCTTGTCTTCCAGTGCAACTACCTCTCGTCCTACTACTGTACCGACCACTCCGTTTTCCTTGACGAGCACCCGGTCTCCAATTTTAATTTTACACATAATTCTTTTACTTTTTAAGTTATTAAATTTTAATTATTCATTACCAATTAATCTTCTAAGTTGTTCATCATCATCACTATGTCTGTTGATGTTAGTCTCATACTCTTTCATTGAGTCATAATATTCATCAGAAAAATGTTTCATTTTTTAACCCTTTAAATAATCATTTCTCTTTGTTCTTTCTTCTCCATTGCATAATGCAAGAATTTTTCACCATTTGTCTTTTCCTTGAAATGGGAATAAACATCTTTCAAACTCCAAAATTTAAAACCATTATCAATTCCAACATCCATTCTTAAATCAGTTGATTCTTCATTATACTCGGTTAATCTATTATGACAATTACCGGTTAGAAAAACCTTTCCGTTTCTTCTCGCAATAAAATTATGGTTATCAACTCTAATGCACCAAAATAATTCATCTTTAACTTCTTCTTTAAAATGTCCAGATGGACTTATACTTAATCTTGTTTTATTTTTATAAACCCCCAAAGTATATGATGGATTTTTTGAAAATCCATGATTCACCCTTTTAGAAGCAATACAATAATAACCATGAGTAATGAACAATTCTTGAAGTATATTTACTTCTGAGACTTTTGATGTATAAATCATATATCCATTACAATTCCTATTGCCGTCACTATTAACATACGCTTCAAGCAATATATCCACTTGTCGATTTGTCATGTTAATAATTTTCCTATCAAGCCCTTTTATACGAAGACTCATTATTTTTTCAGGAATTTTAAAGTTAAAATATGTCATGCCATTCCTAATGATATTTTTTGTAAATGGTAAAGACATGTGTCTTAACAAATTTTCAGTGTATTCTATTTTTCTTTGTTTTGAAAATCTTAAACGCCCAAGATTGCTATTTGCAATTGTTCCATCGCATACTAACATTACATATAATCGTATTTCATCGTCAGTTAAATCAATGCCTAAATGTTCCGTATCGAAAGAAGTCATTATTTCAACATAACGTTTTGTTGAAAAAAAAACATTTGCTTTTTTTTCTTTGTATTTTTTATTACTAAAAAATACAACCGTATGTTCATCAGTCATTCTCATAGACGTTCTTTTTCCAATTGAATAAACAGTCCCGTTATAATGTGGATAAATTATTACTTCACGAATTGGTTTTTTTTCCATTTTATTTAACTCCGGGTTATATGTCCACACCATTTCTCCGACTGACAATTCATCGTAATGTTTCCATCCTTCATGTGTTAAGATATCAGTCTCAGAATCAACACAGTGTCCGTGACATTCCACACATCCATAATGTTTGCTTGGCCACGTTATCATCGGATAGTGACACATATACACCATGAAGTCTTCATCAAGAAAATCATAGTTGGACTTTTTAAAGGTAACGCATTTCATCTGTGTTATCTGCTTGAAATAGCCTTCAAGATGCTCTGACGATTTATCGTGGTTTCCTAAAATAAGGAATTTTTGACCATTTAACTTTCCAAGTAACTTCTTGACATTCTCAGATGAACCAAAAGCAAAATCACCTAATACATATACGATGTCTTTCTTCCCAATGGTTTCATTCCATTTCTCCAAAAGCCACTTGTCATGTGATTCAACATCATCAGACTCAAATCCACCTACCTTTCCACGTTCAGGACAATGCTTCAAGATGTTCTTATGATGAAAATGCAGTCACAGGTCAGCCGTAAACCATACTTGCGGAAGATGGTTCATCGGCTGAGTCTTCTTATCTGTTTCGTTTTTCATATTATTCCAAAATTTACTTCGTTATTCAATGACGTGTTTCTTAATACGATTACCAAGAACGGTACGGTATATACACATCGCATGATACTGTGTAAACAACAGTTCCTGCTCATCTTTGTCTACTTTTTCAAATTTCTCTTTATTAGCAATGAAATCCGAAAGTTTGTTAGCACGTTCATTCAATTCTATCCATTCATCATGCATTCTTTGTACAAAATCCTCCATATGTTTCTATATATAAAATTTTATTTATTTTTCTGATAATTCATCTGCCAATTCTCTAAGTATAATTACCATTTCAGAATTACTAATTGAATTTTTGTTGGCCATTATTTCCTGTCTTAAAGAATCTTTTACACCATCAAGAGTAACAACCGTTCCAAAGTTTATATGATACGTTTGTGGATTATTCTTATCAAGTTTAATATATTCTTCATATCTATTAGTTAATAATGAAGCATTATCTTCATATTGTAATTTAATAAAGCCATCACTATATATCGCACTTTTAACCCATACTCTTTCCGGATTATCAAATATCAACTTTGCCAATACCTCATGGCTTTCATTTTCACAGATATAATGACCAACCTTTACAAATACTAATCTGATTTTATTCTCTGTAAGTGAATCCATGCTCTAATCAACATTAATCAACACTTTTTCAAAATTTGTCCAAGACTGAGTAGCCTCATATACAAGATTTGCAATGAATTTCAATTCTTCAAGTGTTTCCTTTTGTTCTTCAAGATATCTCTCACTTGATTGTATTTCACTGAATAAATCTTCATGATAGCCACCCTCTTTCAACATCTTATATGTTACATCAAGACGTTTCTCAGTGCTTTTGACATCACTTTCATACTCTGAAACAACACGTTTTGCATCTTCATATGTCAATTCTGTATACTTTTCTTCCATGCCACAATATGCGGGATTCAAAGTATCGTTATATGCTTGATATATTTCATTGTTCCTTGAATAACACATAAGAAGCAACGGAACACCCTTTGAAATTTCGATTTCCTCTTCTTTCTCTCCACCTTCAGGTGAGAAACTGTATTTCTTCTTAGTTTTCTTAGGAACCAAATAAAAACTTAAATATGAACTCATTTATTCCTTAATTATATGCTATTATTTGGTTCAAACTTAACAAATCCTTGATTCTTTAAATTATCTTTGTACTTATTCATTTCTTCATCATCATCAAAAAATATAGTACTTGTGTCCTCATCATGCTTTTCTACTTTCATAATATTTTCTAATTTTTGGCAAATATACTACTTTATTTCGAATAATCAAAGTAAAACACCGTTAAAATTACTGAAAAATATTATTTTTCACATAAAATGCACGTTTAACCTTGGCTAAAACATCAGGATTAGGGGTATCACACGGATTATGTTCCTCTATTTTATAGATATCACCATAGCAACACTCAATGGCGACCCCACAAGCAGCACTTCTTGACTGGCCGGCACGACAATGGATAATTAAATGCTTTCCTAAATTCTTATCAACAAAATCAATGACTTGTTTTGCTTGTTCCTCTGATATTGCATGATAGGTTACATCTTCACCGAATATATTCTTAAAAGTGAAATCCTCAGTAATGTCATCGAAATTAAGATTAAGAACGTTATCAGCATCCGGAAGATAATGGTGTGCCTCAGTAACATCATAGAAATATTCCAACGCACATTCCTCAGAAGCCGATATGCTGATGTATGCAACATCATCACAATCCTTTGTCAAATCGGCAATAATAGGAAATGCACGCCTATTAACTACAACAATACTTTTCTTTTCACTATTATTCCTATTGGCTACCCAATCGTTAAACCACTCATACATAACAATTATACTTTATTATATGGAATTGGAACTTGTTTCAAATAATGCGGTTTTTTCATTTCCTTTTGAATCAATTCCTTGAACTCATCATAAAAACCGGGCTGTAACATACCACCATTATAATAAATGGTTCCATTCATCACCGTCAATTCATTACCAGTTCCAATAGTACCGTCAAAACTACGGTAAGGTTTTACAAATCTAAATCTCTTATACATACGTTCTATTCTCCATTATAAATAAATAATTTTTCTATCTTAGTATTCTGTTTCTTACCTTTCTTGGTAGTACCCATACCGTCTTTCTTTTTCATCTGCCAAATACATTTAAAATCATCCGGTGCAGAATATTCAGATACATATACGTAATGTCCATTTTTAGACATTTTTCTTACCCAATCCCAAAACTCAATATGATTGAAATCTGTCTCATATGATTTTGTTGATTCATAAGGGGGGTCACAATATATAACTGAGTTTGGTGGAAAATTTACTTCGTTATATGATGCATTAATGAACACGGTATCTTCAAAATATTTAAATGAATTAACTTGTTTCTTAAGACCATTAAATGCTTCTTTTATATGGTCTTCATTCTTTTTCGGATTGAAATGGGCATACCCATTAAACCAAGCACCACCATATGAACAGCACGTTCCTGCAAAACCGATAAGCCAATCAGGATAAACTCCATCATTATTAAGGTAATGTTGTTTGATACTATAATAGTCTTGCTCCGTCATGGACGAATATGCTTCAAGTATTCCGCCATCAGTACCATAATACTGTATATGTTTCCACAACGCACATACATATCTATTTAACTCAATAGCCATTTTATTTTTATGGTCGATTTCACTAACGACATTCATGCCACCACCAAAAGCATCTACGAACAGCCTATTTTTATCGTCCAAATGTTCCATAAGTATAGGCTTCAGATACTTCATGAAACGCCTCTTACTTCCACAATACCTCATTTTCTTACCTTTTTATTTACTTTATACGGATGCGTCGTAATTCCTTCAAGAACAGGAATCCAAACAGTTGATTTGCTAAGTTCACCCACCTTTAATAATTTAGCATTATCAGGACCATATCCATAAGGACGAGGACCGTATTTCTTATTATGCATTTCTACATAAACTTCCTCATTATTAATTGGGTATTCCACCTCAATCTCTTTCCACAGCCAAATATAACATCCGGAAACAGTTCCATCTTCTTCTTTAAACAACATGTCCTTACGTAAAGTGTTCCATGCAGACTTATCGGTCTTAAACTCCTTTATTCGACTGCTTCTGAGGGCATTTGACAACTTATACCTTGGCATACTTATTACTCTTCCAAATCCAATATTTGATTACTTACATAGAAATACGGCAAAGTACCGTCACCATCCATCTGTTCATAATATTCCTGATATACATTTATTGCATTACGTTCCTTATCTGACAGCCCACATATATCGGCATACTTGTTAACCAATACCTTATTCTTCTTGAAGTCATCCTCGATGTTATAATATTCATTCCAATCGAACTCGACTTCAGGAATACGGTCAACTGGTTCTTCCATAGCCTTCTTATATGCAATAAACAGTTCATTATTGGTGTTCTGTAAATACCGGTCAAACAATTCATTCAGTTTCTCTTGAACATCAAAATCAATTTGATTGTATCTGTCCATCAAATCGTCATAATATGCTTTCAGTTTATCGGCACAAGCATTAGCCTTCTCTCGGCTTGTAAATGCCTTATACGGTCTCTCAAAACTGTCCTCATACTGTCCGGTGGACTTCATAACAATGTAAATCTTATTTTTTCCCATTGTGATTCAAAATTACTATGATTGTGTCATTCTGACTTTTATTCAAAATTTCCCTTTGTTTCCAAACCGGTTTATAAAAACCTTCAACAGCGGTACATTCCTCGATTACAATATAATCTTTGGTATAAGTAACTCTTTTATCACCTTGTGACAACTTTACTGTCGCTATCTCATCGCCATCACAAGATAACAACAAAAATAAACTGAAAATAAATAAAATTAACTTCTTCATGCGGCTTCCTTATTTTCTTCTCTATTATTAATAATGTATACTATAGCATCTTTCAAGGAATTAACCCTCTTATACTTCTTTGAAACATTCCTATTATACGGGGTATCAACGATTATTTTCTTTGATTTATCCCTCTTATCCATAATGAACTCAGGATTGTCATCAATTAGATAATCACCCTTTATCATCCACTTATCCTTAGTAAAACAAATATCATCGTATCTTATACCATGCACATCAAGAAACCTAAGTGTATGCATTATATTATCCAAATTGAACTGCCATGTAACAATAACAACCTTATGTCCGTTGTCCCTTAATTCGTCAATGGCTTCCTTGACACCTT
>Ga0310697_10006382_pt1 | contig 11227 bp, 3 predicted proteins | sample 172DNAGHGlowgp2_FD_203883 | JGI IMG/M metagenome (GOLD analysis project Ga0310697, IMG submission 203883) | Sheep rumen microbial communities from Palmerston North, Manawatu-Wanganui, New Zealand - 1728 DNA GHGlow gp2 (v2) (version 2) | ecosystem: Host-associated > Mammals > Digestive system >... | reverse complement strand
GCGCTCTCCGCGCTCGCCGACCCGAAGCGCGTCGGCGAGCTGAGGCTCGCGCCGTTCGGCATCGAGGAGGTGGACGGCGCGCCCTTCGCGGAGAAGGGCTACGCGGCGGTCCACGCGAAGCTCTCGGAGTGGTTCAAGGACGAGGCCGTGCGGCCCGTCGAGCGCCGCGAGGCGGCGGACCTGGAGGGCATCGAGGAGATCTACCGCGACTGGGTGGAGGGCGAGGGGGCCGAGGGGCTCGTGATCCACGCGCCGTCGGGGTTCGTCTGGAAGATGAAGCCGCGGCACACGGTCGACGCCGTGCTCGTCGGCTACACCGTCGGCGACCTGGGGCTGCGCAACGCGCTCTTCGCCGTGCGCGACGAGGCGGGCGACTACCGGATCGCGGGGATCGTCGGGGGCGGGTTCTCCGCGGAGGACCGCAAGGCGCTCCTCGAACGGCTGCGCGCGCTCGACTGCCCCTCGCGGTTCGTCCAGGCGGACCGCGACGGCGTCGCGTTCCGGATGGCAAGGCCGGAGATCGTGGCGGAGATCTCGGTCGCGGAGTTCGTCGCCGAGGGCTCGGACGGGCGGCCGAAGACGAACCCGGTCGCGACGTGGGACCCCGCCGCGGGGTGGACCTCGCGCGGGCTGAGCGCGGGCGCGCGAGGACAAGACGCCGGACCCGGCGTTCGTGGCCGAGCGGCAGATCACGGACCTCTGCCCGTTCGCGGCGCCGAAGGCGGCCGCGGCGGCGGACCTGCCGAAGAGCGAGATCCTGGCGCGCAAGGTCTTCGTGAAGGAGACGCCCGGCAAGGGCGCGACGCCCCCGAAGCTGATGGTGCAGAAATACCTGCTCTGGAAGACCAACAAGGAGGAGGCCGACCCGCGGTATCCGGCCTACGTCTACCACTATACGGACTACAGCTCCGGCCGCGCGGAGGCGCTCAAGCGCGCCGTCCGGATTTCCTCCTCGCGCGAGCAGCTCGCCGCGATGATGGACGCCGACATCGCCGCGAACGTCAAGAAGGGCTGGAATCCGGCCTAGGGCGCCGCCCGCATCGCCGAAACGCACGGAACAGGAACGAGGAGAGCGACGAATGCCCTTGCACATCTACTACAGCGACAAGATCGAGGATCTCGCGGACCACCTGAAGGGAGCGCTCGTCGCGGAACGGAACGCTCCCGGAGCCGACCCGTTCGACTTCTCGACGGTCGTCGTGCCGAACACGAACCTCGCGAAGTGGCTCCGCATCCGCATGTTCGCGGACACGCTGGAGCTCTGCATGGGGATCGAATTCCCGTTCATCGAGGGCCATCTCTTCGATCTCCTCGCCAAATCCCTGTCCCCGTCCGCAAAGGACCGGCCGAAGCCGCTGCCGGCGAACGCCTACTCCACCGGCATCCTGTCCATCCTCCTGAAGGACGACGACCCCGCGCTCGCGCCATTCCGCAGGTATGTAGCCGACGGCAAGGACGGCCCGTTCTCGATCGACACGCGTGAAAAAGCGCGGATGGCCTGGCAGCTCTCCGTGAAGCTCGCGGACCTGATGGACAAGTACGAGGTCTACCGACCGGAAATCGTGAAAAACTGGTTCGAAGACCGGAACGCGAAGGGCGGCGAACTCGAGCGCGGGAGCGTCGAAGCGGCCGAGGCGGCCCTTGCGAAAAAGCTCTTCGGCGAGGGCGGACTCTACCCGCCGGGCGGCGCGAAGCTTTCGCTGCGCCAGCTCTTCGACCGAGTCTTGGAGAAGAAAGTCCGGCCGTCCAACGGAAAATTCCCGATCTACTTCTTCGGACTCTCGACACTGTCGCCGCTCCAGGCCAAAATCCTGGACTGGCTCGCGAAGACGCGGAAGGTCGTTTTCTACAACTACAACGTCTGCCTGGAATACTGGGGCGACATCCAGACAAAGCGGGAGGAGTCGCTTGAGGCGCGCCTGCGGAACGCCAAGGAGAAGAAGTCGGGCGCCGACGAAGACCTCTACGGGGACGGGAGACCGGCTGCCGATGCCGGGAACGCCGCGCCCGAAAGCTCGCTGCTCCGGCAGTGGGGTCGCGCCGGCCGCGAGACGCTGCGGCTCCTCGTCGACCTCGAGGAGGGGGATCGAGCGACGATGGACGAGCTGCCCTCCGCCACCGGCACGGGGACAACGATGCTCGAAAAGGTCCAGGCCTCGGTCCGCAACCGGATGGACGGGGTCGGACGCGTCGCGAAGCAGGACGCCTCCATCCAGATCGTCGCCGCGCCGGGGATCCGGCGCGAGGTGGAGACGGTCCACAACGCCATCCTCGGCGCCGTGTGGGGGCCGCAAGGGGATGCCGGAAAGCGTCCGTGGGGCGACGGCCGGAGATGCAAGTTCTCCGACATCGCCGTGCTGGTGCCGGACATGGCGACCTACCGCCCCGTGATCGAGGCCGTCTTCGACGGGCGCGGGCAGATCCCCTACGCGCTCATCGACACAACCGCCTCCGAGGACAGCGCCTACCTGCAGGGCTTCCTGGCGCTGATGGCCCTCGCCCGCGACGGCCTTTCGCGCGAGACGCTCTTCGCCGTCCTCGACAACCCGTGCGTGCAGCGCGCGCTCTCCTTCGGCCCGGACGACGTCGCGGAATGGAGGAGCTATGCAAAGGACATCGGGGCGTTCGACGGCTTCGACGACAAGGGCGACTTCGGCAACCTCTCCTGGGACCGGGCGCTGCGACGCCTCCGGCTCGGCCGCGTGGCGGAGCCGCGCGAGAACGGCCCGGACGTCTGGAACGGCGGCGACGACGCCTCCGCGCTGAAGTTCTCGGAAATCGTCGAGACGCTCTACCGCGAACTACATGGCCTGACCGGGAAACAGCGCCGGTGCGCGAAGACGCCCGAGGAGAAGGAAAGGGATGCCGGCGATCCGACCTTGGCGGACGAGATCCGCCGCATCGCCAACGAGTTCCTCGCGGTCGATTACGACGACAAGCTGGAGGGGCCGGTGAAGGGCCAGGTCTTCAAAACGCTCTCCTCCCTTTCCAGCCTGCCTCCGCCTTGTCCAGGTCCAGGACCGATTCCCCCACCCGTTCCGGATCCGGGGGAACAGGGATTCGAGTTGGTCGTTGCGGCCGTCGAGCAGTTCGTCGGCGGCGTCAAGTGCCAGAAGGGAAGCTACCTCACGAACGGCGTCACGGTCGCCGGGCTCGTGCCGATGCGCCCCGTGCCGTTCAAGCAGGTCTTCGTGCTCGGGATGGGCGAGGGGATGTTCCCCGGGCGCGACTCCGCCACGACGCTCGAGATTCCGGGCGCGGCGCGGTCGCTCGGCGACGTCCAGCCCACGGCCGTCCGAAAGCACCTCTTCCTCGAGACGCTGATGGCCGTGCAGGACCGGCTCGTCCTCTCGTATCCATGCCTCGAGCCCGTCAAGGACGCCGAGCTCTTCCCGTCCGGAATGGTCTGCGAGCTGGAGAAGTTCCTTTCGGACTACGTCCTGCCGACGACGGCGGACAGGGACGGAAAGGAAAAGAAGAGCGAGTTCCGCGAGGTGCAGGCGCCGCTGCTCGAGCGCGCCGAGGAGGCCGATTTCCTCCATCATCTGGACGGGCACGCCGAGAAGGACCTGCCCGAAAATCCCGTCGGCCCGATCGCCTGGCCCGACGACTGGTACGCCGGCCTTCTCCCGACGTACTCGGACGTCGAACGCCGCATCGCGCTCGGGACGCCCGCGGAGCGGGACGGCCGGGAGGCGCCGGCGGGCGGCCGCGTCGAGATCCGGACGGACGACCTGGCCGACTTCCTCGGAGCCCCCCTCCGCGCCGTGCTGCGGCACCTCTGCGGAATCGGCGTCGAGGGATACCGGGACGGCTCCATCGACCCCGAAGCGCCACTCGAAATCCCCTATGGCCCGGTGCAGTGGGAGTTCAATCGGAAACTGCTCGACGAGGCGTGCGGCGGAACCCCGGACGAGATCAAGGAAGTCTACGATACCTTCGCCGCCAAGGGGGCCCTGCCCGAAGCGGAAGGATTCTTCGGAACGTATTCCATCGACAAGACGTCCGCCAAATTCAGTAACAAGGACCTGCAGGCTCTGAAGAGCTTCGCGGACGGATTCCTCCCTGCGGACTGGGAGAAGCCCGACCCCGTGCGGACCGTGCTCCCCGCGGGCGAGGGCGCCGGCGCGAAGCCCGACCCCGTGCGGACCATGATCCCCGCGGGCAAGGGTACCGGCGCAAAGCCCCTTCCTGAACGGCTCTTCACCGCCAAGACCAGGGATTGGAAGGATTCAGGCACGGTGAGCCGGATACTTCTGGTCAATCAGTGCGGCGATTCGCCGAAAAAGCGCACCGTTTTTCCGCCCAAGGCCGTGCTGAAGCCGTTTGTCGCCTGGGTCGCGAAGGTCGCCGGGGAGACCGGCACCGATGCGCGAACGCTTCGGGTCGGCATTGCCGACATTGACAAATGCCTCCACAACGCGTGGGAGTGGACGGCCACGCCCGAAGAGGCGAAGGCTTGGCTCAACGAGGTCTCCGGAGCCTACCTGCGCTATCTGGACGGCGCGAAGGACGGCGTGTATCTCGACTTTGGATATGCCGATCTCGCGAGTGCGTTTGAAAAGGCGAAGACGGACGGGAAGATTGCCGGCAAGATCCCGGAAGACGGCAAGGACGAGGAGTGGAAGGCGACCGTCGATTCGTTCTCGAGGAAGTGGGAGTCCGACGAGAAGAAGGGCTTCAACAACGGCCTTGTCATCGACGAGACGGTCGCGCCGATGGGACGGTTCCCCGGCGAAGGGGACGACGGCGACGCCGCAGAGGACGTCGTCGAGGTGAAGTCGAGATACGAGAATTGGTTCAAGCGGATCCTGGCTGGCGTCCGCGTGAAGGAGGGGGTCTGAAATGGCGAACAGTGAAAAAAGATGGACGGACGAGCGCTATGTCTGGAACCAGCTCGACTACGAACACGATGCCATCATCGAGGCGTCGGCCGGCACGGGCAAGACCTACGCGCTCGAGAGCATCGTGGTGAAGCTCATCCGGGAGAAGGGGTATTCCCCGCGGGAAATCCTTCTCGTCACGTTCACGGAGAAGGCGGCGGCCGAACTCAAGAACCGCGTCCGCGAGGCGCTGGAGAAGGAGGGATGCCTTCCGCCCGACTTCGACGAGACGACGATCTGCACGATCCACTCGTTCTGCCGGCAGCTCCTGACCGAATTCGCCTTCGAGAACGGCGTCCCGATGCAATGCGACATCGGCGGCGACGGCGCTGCGCTGGCCCGTCGCGCCATCCTGGACGCGCTGAAGGGTTCGGACTTCAAGGCGCGCTGCCCCGATGGATTGTCCGCGGCGCTGAAGGCCGCCGAGGTGGAATCCGTCGACAAGCTGGTCGAGGAGGTCGGGAAGAAGATCGGGAGGACGGCTCCGGACGAGTGGCGCGAGGAGCTCGACGACGCCGTCCGGAGTGCCGCCCCCGCCGTCCGGAAGGCCCACGCCGAGCTGGTCGCGCTGGGAATCGGAAATGTCGGAAAATACATTGTCGACAATGCTCAGTTTTGGACCTCCAAGCCTGCTGCTTTCTACGCTTGGCTTGAGAAGAACTTCGACAATCTCGCACGGCCAACGGAAGCGGATTTCGCCGACGAACTCGCCTCTTGCCCGGTTCCAAACAATCTAGAGGATCTCGATTCAACGATCCGCAAGTGGAACCACATTTCCGTTATGAACGGCAAGCAGGGTGGTAAACTTTTCAATTCAATTCCCAATTGCAAGAAACCGATCGAAAACCTTGGCGCCGCACTAGGCGGTCTGGTCAAGGCCGCGAAGCGGAGGAAGAACGCCAACCTCGCGATCGAACTCTTGAACCTTGCGATTCCGCTGTTCGAGGAATTCAAGAAGGCCGCCGCGCTGCTGCCGTTCGACGATATGGTCGAGAGCGCCTCGGAGGTCGTCCGCAAGAAACCCGAAACGCCCGGGGACGCGGACGCGCAGGCGCGCTTTTTCAATGCCATCCGAACCCACTGGCGCGTGGCGCTCGTCGACGAATTCCAGGACACCGACCAAAGCCAGTGGGACATCTTCCGCATCCTCTTCTCCCAAGCGGGAAACAAAATCGAGGGCGGCAAGCCCGGCTTTCTGATCGTCGTGGGCGACCCCAAGCAGGCGATCTACTCGTTCCGCGGTGCCGACGTGGGCGTCTACTGCGACGCCAAGGATAAAATCCTGAAAGCCGGCGGGCAGGAGCTTTCGCTCCCGGAGACTTTCCGCGCGAAGCCTGCGCTCGTCGATGCGTTTAACGGCCTCTTTGCCGGGGAGTGGTTCGCGGCCGGCGCGGCCGGGAATGGCATCCCATACGAAGCCGTACAGTATCCTGAGGATGGAAACGAGAAGTTCGGCGACAGAAAGGACGAAAACGGAAATCGTGTCCACGGCCTCGTTGAAGAGGCGGAGCCGGACCCCGTCCGCCTGCTTGAATCGATGCCCGACCGGATCCAGCCGTCCGACTCCTCTTTCGGCAACGTCTCCGTCTGCCTGCCCGTCTTCATGGAGCGCGCCGCGCAGGAGATGGAGCGCCTCCACGCCCTGGATCCGGCCTACAAGATGCTCGACAAGGAAGGCAACCCGAAGCCGCACCGCTTCCGCTACCGCGACATGTGCGTCCTCGTCAAGGCGACCCGGGACGCGATCCCGGTGCGGCGCATCCTGGCCCGGCACCGCATCCCCTACGGGCAGTACAAGCAGCGGGGGCTCTTCGACTCGCCGGAGGCGGAGGGCGTCCAGGCGCTCCTCGACTATTTGGAGAAGCCGGCAGACTCCGGAGGCCGCGCGGCGCTGCTCGTGTCGCCGATCTTCGGCATCGAGCCCGCGCGGCTGCCGCAGTTCGCGACGTTCCCGGCGTTCGACGCCTTCGTCGAAGCCCTTCGGAAACTCGCCGACAAGAGGAAGTGGAACGAGCTGTTCGAGAAGGCGATGTCCGACCCCTGCACGGCGCTCGCCTCCCCGGGCGCCGACATCCACGCCTTCAACCGTTCCCGCACCGCCGTGCGCCAGATCTTCGACCTCCTGCTCGCGAAGCGCGGCCGTCTCGCCCGGACCGTCGCCGACTTCTCCGCCACGCTGCGCGCCTGGCGCAGGAAGGACGATTCCGCCGGCGAGGACGGCGAGCTCTTCGGGAAGGACAGCGACGCGGACCGCGTGCAGATCATGACGATGCACGCCGCCAAGGGGCTCCAGTTCCCCGTCGTCTTCGTCGCGGCCGGTTTTACCAACCCGGCCGCGAAGGAATCCGGCGAGGACCGAAAGCAGGAGCTCCGCGAGGAGGCCCGCCGTCTCTTCTACGTCGCGCTCACGCGCGCCGAGCACCGGATCTACCTCCCGTGGTCCGCGCGGGCCTGGGAAACGGGCATCGGGAGCGACGGCTCCCCGCTCCTTGCCCGTTCGGAGCACGGATTCCTCGGCCAGGCCATCCAATCCTGGTTCGACACGGAGGAGAATCGCGCCAACGCCTTTCCGAAGAAAGCCGGAACTTCGGGCGCGACATCGCAAACCGATTCCGTCAAGCCGGAGACCGCGGCTCCGGTCGGAGATGCCGTGAGAATGTCGGACGACGACCGAGAAAAACTTGCCGGCTTGAAGTGGAGCAAGAGCTTCCGCCTGCAATGGGACTCCTTTACGTCGATGCACACGAAGAAGGACAGCCCGGGGAACGACAAGCCGACTTCTCCCGAGGTGGCTCCGGAGTCCGGCACCCCACGGACGGGCGACGAGCCGGAAGAGGAACCCGAGACAACGGACACGAATTCCCTCCTCCCCGGCGGAAAGATCTGCGGCAACGTCTTCCACGAGACGATGGAGGCGCTCTGCAATAACGACGAGGACGTCTGCAAAAACGACGAGGACGTCTGCAAAAACGACGAGGACGAAAGGCAGGTCGGGTTCACGAACGCCTGCGATCCGGATAAGGAGGAGAAACTCCTCGACCTGATCCGCGCGAAGATGAAGGACAATTCCGTGAAGGACGTCGAGGAGGGCGGAGACTCCACCGCAAAGGCCTTCCTCCGGATGGTGCGGCACGCGCTCGACATCCCGCTCGATTTCTGCGGCTGCCGGTTCCGGCTGCGCGAGATTCCCCACAAGGACCGCCTTGCCGAAACGGACTTCGTGTGTTCGGAGCCGATGGTGCTGGGCCGGCGCCTTCCGTTGGGCCGCGAGGGGGCGTTCAACGGGGCGATCGACCTGCTCGTCCGCCGAGAGGACGAAAACGGCGCGAAGAAGGTCTTCATCATCGACTGGAAGACGAACTCGCTGACGAAGTACGACGATCCCTCGAAGAGAAACGGCCGCACCCACGTCGAAGCGGCGATGGAGGACAGCGGCTACCATCTCCAGTACAAGCTCTACGCCCTCGCGGCCGACGCCTGGCTGAAGGGGCGCGACGAAACGCTCGCCGGCGTGGCCTACCTCTTCGTCCGCGCGTTCCTGCAAGGGGTGAAGGACGATGTTTTCTCGACCTCGGTCGACGACGCCACTCTCGAGCGGATCCGCACGGAGGTCGCGGATCTTCCGGCGATCAAGGCGGAGAGGGAGGACGCGAAATGAAAATGACGAAGGAAGAGGCGAATCGCCTGCTGCGGCGCTTTGAGATCCCGGGCGGCGGCGAAGACGCGGAGAAGATCCGCGACATCCTCGCGCGTCTTCTGGCGTTACGCGCCATCTCGCTAGGCGAACTGCAGACGGCGCGCGACATCGTCGGGCGCAAGGAGGGGGCCGGCCCGCACGCCTATCTCTTCCTCGCGGCGATGTTCGTGTCGCTCCGGGAGGGCAGCACCGCGTTCGATATTGCTCGCAAGGAGAACCAGCGCGGCGCCCTTCTGGCGGACGCCTGTCGCCGCCGGGCGGATGGCGAGGACGTGACGTCCGCCGCCGCCGAGCTCCGGACGGCTGTCGATGCCGAGTGGGACGAGGCCGTGAAGGCCGCCACCCCGCTCGCGGGCGACATCGTGAAGAAGGACGCCCGGGGATTCTGGTATTTCGACAAGTACGGCGAGGCCGTGAAGGAGGTCGGCAAGGCAATCCACGACCGGATCGGCACGACCGACGACGTCCTCTCGGACGCCGAGCTCGACGCCGTTTCGGCCTACACAGGGAGAGACAAGGACGGCAATCCGAGGGACGAGTCCCTTGACACCGACCAGCGCCTCGCCGTGCGCGCCGCGGTCGGGAACCGGCTCGCCGTCGTGACCGGCGGCCCCGGCACGGGCAAGACCACCGTCCTGTGCTCGATCCTCCGTGCGCTCTTCGCGAAGACCGGGCTGACGCCCGCGGACGTCGCGCTCGCCGCGCCCACCGGCCGGGCCGGGCGGCGGATGGGGGAGGCGCTCGCAGACCAATGCGCGAAGGCCGTCGACTGCGGAGAGGACGACCGGAGGGTCCGCTCGGAGATCTCCGCCTTGTCGGGCGCCACGATCCATTGCCTTCTCGGAGGGTTTCCGCCGAACTGGGTCCACAATGCGGAGAACCCCCTCCCGCACCGCGTGGTCGTCGTCGACGAATGCTCGATGGTCGACCTGCTTCTGATGCGATCGCTGCTCGCGGCGCTCCGCAAGGACTGCCGGCTCGTGCTGCTCGGCGACAGACACCAGCTTCCGTCCGTCGACGCCGGCGCCGTGCTTGGCGACCTGACAAAGCTTCTCGGCAAGGACGATGCCTCCTCGGGCTCCTTCGTCGAGCTGAAGACGTCCCATCGTTTCACGGGCAGGCTGAAGACGTGCGCCGACGAAATCAACGAAGGGAAGAGCGATGCGATCCTCTCGAACGAATCGCGGGCAGACGGAGACACATGGGTCGATCCTCCCGGCGAGACGGGCGGGGGCGGCTGCTTCTTTCACCGGCTCGCCAAGCTCGACGAATCCGATGCGAAAGGCAGAAAGCAGTTGCGCGAGACGGTCGACAAGCTTCTGGTCGACTGGGCGAAGGCGCACGGACTCGGCAAGGGCGGCCGGCTCGCGGTGCTGGCGGACGCCGCCGCGCACCTCGGCAAGCCGTTGGAGGGGCTGGCCGAAGCCGACGTCCACGACCTCTTCGAGGAGCTGGACAAGTCGCGCATCCTCGCGGTCGTGCGGAAAGGCCCCTTCGGCGTCGAGCACGTGAACGACCTGCTTCTGAAGGAGCGCCTCGGCAGGAACCCGTCGGAGCCGCTCGTCGAGAGCGGCATCCCCGTGATCGTGACGAAGAACTCCCGGACGCTGGACAACGGCGACGTCGGCGTCACCGTCAAGCGTGGAAAGGGCGATGTCATCGTCCTCTTCCCGCGCGGAAACGGCGTCGTGGCCTGCCCCGTCTCGCAGCTTCCGGAGCACGAGCTCGCCTACGCGATCACCGTCCACAAGAGCCAGGGCTCCGGATACGGCGACGTCCTCGTCGTCCTACCGGACGACGAGGACCACCCGCTTCTCTCCTGCCAGCTCGTCTACACCGGGATCACCCGCGCGAAACAACGCGCGGTGATCCTCGGAACGGAGGGCGCCCTCACGCACGCCATCGGAAACCCGATCAAGCGCGACACCGGCATCGTGCTGGCTTAGCCAGAACCCATCCAAGGAGAACAACCATGACTGAAACAATTCAATGCAAAATTAACCGTTTCTATTCGCTGATCAATAAGTATGAAGAAGGAGCTCCAAACACGAGATACAAATCCTGGGAGTGGTGTCATCAAGCCTTTCTCGACCACATCAACGGCAAGAAGGAAAGCTCGCCCGAGAATATAGATTTTCTATCGCTTCATCTTGCCTTTTATCTAGCAAGCTGGGGGATGTATCGAGGGTCGTCCTATCTTCTCCAACGAGATTACAAGGCGCACAAAAAGGCCGTTAATGAAATGCTAAAATCGCAATATATGAAACTTTGGAATTTTTCGCCAACTGATGCTAGTTCTATCGACAATGCAAATGAGCTTCTATTTGGTTCAGACGGAATCTATTGGAAGGTAAAAATGTCTTATAGCGGCTATGATAACGAAGCTTCCGATGACGATGATGAAGCTTCCGATACACTAACAACGAAAATCCTTATGGGCACTTTCGGCTGCATTCCAGCCTTTGATCGATTTCTTAAACGTGGCATTCGCCAATATTGCGCCAACTATGGTTCGACCGTTCATGGTTTTAGATTGACCCAGTCCATTGAAAAACAAAGCAAAGGAAAAAGAGAGGCAACCGATAGTTTTAAGGCGTTGGCTTTTCTTGCATTGGAAACCCCAGCATCTTTTAAGGTGGATTCCGGC
>Ga0310697_10006379_pt1 | contig 11230 bp, 6 predicted proteins | sample 172DNAGHGlowgp2_FD_203883 | JGI IMG/M metagenome (GOLD analysis project Ga0310697, IMG submission 203883) | Sheep rumen microbial communities from Palmerston North, Manawatu-Wanganui, New Zealand - 1728 DNA GHGlow gp2 (v2) (version 2) | ecosystem: Host-associated > Mammals > Digestive system >... | reverse complement strand
GCGGCGGCCATCGCCGCCGGCAAGGGACACACCCAGAACTACTGGCGCACCTATCCCGGAACGGCGGAAAGCCCGCTTGTCGTCGAGGGGAACGGCTGGGTGGCCGCACTGGGCGACGCGGGGGTGATCGACTACGCGCGGATCCGTTTCGCCTCGGGCGGAAAGCCCGGCGAGCTCAAGACCGTCCTTGAAGGCCCCGCCACGGTTGCGCTGCCATACGTCACCCCTTGGCGGTACGTCCACTGCGCAAAGGACTGCGTGGCGCTCGCGAACGAGCAGCCCCGCTTCATGGACGCGCTCAACGCACCGTCACGCATCGCAGACACATCCTGGATCAAGCCGGGGAAGGTCCTTCGCGTTGCGAAGCTGAGCGAGGAGTACGGAAAAGCCTGCGTGGACTTCGCACGTCGCAACGACATTTCGTATATTGAACTGGACTCCGGATGGTACGGTCCTGAACGCTCGGGCGATCCCCTGAAGCCCAACGAGTACGTGAAGCCGGTCATCGATTACGCCACGCGCAAGGGTGTGGGCGTGATCCTCTACGTGAACCGTGACCCGCTCAAGAAGAACCGCGACGCGATTCTCGACCAGCTCGTTTCGTGGGGCGTCAAGGGAATCAAGTACGGATTCCTGCACGTGGGCGACCAGTCGTGGCGCAAATGGGCGACCGATGCGATCGTGGCCGCCGCGAAGCGGAAACTCATGGTCGACATCCACGACGAGTACCGTCTCACGGGCATCCAGAAGACGTATCCGAACGTGATGACGGTGGAGGGCATCTGCGGCAACGAGGAAATGCCGAACGCCGCGCACGACTGCGCGCTCCCGTTCACGCGCTTTCTGGACGGCCCGGGCGACTACACGCCGTGCTGGAATCAGGCGCGGGTGAAGAACACGCTCGCCCATCAGCTCGCCCTGCCCTGCGTGTACACGAGCGGCTGGCAGTTCCTGTTCTGGTATTCGCGTCCGGACCAGATCGACGACAAAGACCCTGCGCTCGATTTCTGGCGCGAGATTCCGTGCGCGTTTGACGAGACGCGCTTCCTCCAGGGGAAGATCGGCGAATACGCCGTTGTCGCGCGGCGGGTCGGTGAGAAGTGGTTCGTCGGCGGACTGAACGGGCTTGCGCGGCGCAATTTCTCAATCCCGCTCGACTTCGTCGGAGAAGGCGACCTCGACGTGCGCATCTTCATGGACGCCGATTCCGCCCTTACGAAGGGACTGGGCAAAGTCGCCGTTTCGGCACGGCGCATGAAATCGGGCGACGTGTTTTCCGTCGATGCCGCCGCCCGCGGCGGGTTTGCGCTGATCGTGGAGAAGGCGAAGACCGAGGGATGCCGGATTCCGACTCTGGGCGCAGGGCAATCTGTCGCGCCCTCGCCGGCGGAGTGGGCTGATTCGCGCCTTGGTACGGCGCGGGCCTTTGGAAGTAACGTGCTGGGTCCGTGCGTGCCGCACGGCTCCGCCCATCCGTCCCCCGACTCGCTCTGGCCGACGCCGCACCAGCGGGCGAGGGGATCGCATCACGGCTTCGGTGCGCCGACGAGCGGGTGGTGGCCGGGCGACAAAGTGGTGGGGTTCTCGCAGCTCCACGCGCAGGGGACGGGCGGGACGCCAAGCTACGGGATCTTCCGCTATGTGTGCGATCCGCAGGACATGGAGATACTCGAGGCGCATCCGTACCTTCTGAAAGTCAGGCTGAAACCGTCGGGACTGATCGTCGACGTGTCCGCCACACCCCACGGCGCCGTCTATCGCGTCCGCGACGTAAACGGCGCGCCGCGTACGCTTCCGCTCGACCGCCGTTGCAAGCTGGCGAAGGCGGACTGCGTGAACGCCGTCGGTGAGTTCACCGGCAACTGGAATCCCGCGCCGTACAGGTGCTTCGCCCACTCGGAGGTCGACGACGCGACCGGCATCCACCGCATCGCCGTGTCGTTCAAGTCCGACGAACAGGCAAGAGCGTACTTCGCCGCGGAACTTGCCGGACGCACGCCCGACGCCGTGGCAAAAGATTCGAAGAGCCTCTGGGACGAAACGCTCTCCTGCATTTCCATCGAAGGCGTCGACGACACCGAGCGCGCGCACTTATACTCGATCCTCGCGCAGACGTTCATCCAGCCGCGCGACCGCACGGCGGACGGCATCGGCTGGGACGACCACTACACGCTCTGGGACACCTGGCGCACCCACTTCCCGCTCAAGGCGATCATCGACCCGCAGACATTCGCCGGGAACGTCAACTCCTTCGCCGACCGCTTCGCGCGCACCGGCAGATGCGACGCCTGCTACACGTCGGGCAAGGAATACAAGGTGGGACAGGGCGGCGACGAGGCGGACTGCGTGATCGCCGAGGCGTGGGCGAAGAAAATCCCCGGCATCGACTGGGCGCGCGTGGCGCCGCTCCTCCGAAGCCGCTGGACGGGACGCACAAAAGGCTACCGCGAGAGAGGCTACGTGCCGAGCGGCGAACGCGAGGATTACTGCGGACGCATGAAGTCGGGTTCCGCCACGATGAACTTCGCATATCAGGACTGGTGTTGCGCGCAGGTGCTGCGCGGGCTGGGCGATGCGGAGATGGCGGAGAAATTCCTCGCGCGGTCGGGGAACTGGACGAATGTATGGGACGCCACCGCCTTCGACGCGCCCAGCGGCGTGCGCGGCTTTGCACGGGCGCGTGGCAAGAACGGACGCTTCGCGAAGACCGATCCCCGCCGTGGATTCAACACCGACTTCTACGAGGCGAACTGCTGGGAGTATTCGTTTTTCGTCCCGCACGACATGGACGGCCTGATTCGCCGCTGCGGCGGCAGGGACGCGTTCGAGCGCCGCGTCGCGTATGCGCTGGAGAACAATCTCGTCGCCTTCGACAACGAGCCGTCGTTCCTGATTCCGTGGCTCTTCGCGTACACGGGACGCGGCGACCTCGCGACAAAGTGGGCCCCGCGTGTCGCGACGCTCTTCAAGGGGCTGGACCTTCCGGGCGACAACGACTCCGGCGCGATGTGCGCGCTCTACGTGTTCATCCAGTTCGGATTCTTCCCTGTCGCCGGACAGGACCTCTACCTGATGCACGGAAGCACGTATCCGAAGATCGTCATTTCGCCGTGTGGCGGCGGCAAGACGTTCACGATACGTTCCGTGAACTATGCCAGGGGCCGGCGCGTGAAGTCCGTGACGCTCAACGGCAAGCCCCACGACCCGCTCTTCCTGCGCCATGCGGAAATCGCCGCCGGAGGCGAACTCGTGTTCACATACGAGTAACGGTGAATGTGACGCTGCAGGTTTCTCGGATATGGGCGAGATGTGGTACACTGGCAATCCCGGCGCGACGCTCCGCTTCACGTTCCGCGGCACCTGTTGCCAGATCTACGACCTGCTCGGCCCCGACGGCGGCCAGGTGTGGATCACGGTGGACGGCAAAAAATCCGCCAGCCCCGTCGCCCGCTTCGACAGCTACTGCACCTACCACCGCATCGCCACACTCGGCGTGTTCAACGGTGCCGACGGCGTACACACGGTGGAGATCACGGTCGATAAGGACCAGCCCTCGCGCCAGCCCGTCGCGTTTCGCCTGAAGAACCCCGCCGCCGAGCTTGCCAAGCCGAAATACCAGGGCACCAAGTTCTGGCCCGCGAAGATCATGCTCGTGGGCGATTTACAAGATTAGGTGATTGCGTGGGTGGCGCTGAGGGTGCCTAGCACTAGGAAGAGGACGCCGATTGCGAGGTAGGTGGCGCCGAAGGCTAGGACGCGCGACGGTTTCGCGGCACGCCATGTGAGCAGGCGGCGGAGATGCCACGGATAGAACATCCCAATCATGCCCGTCACCGCGCAGATGTATGCGAATACGACGAGCGTGAGCCGCCAGGGCGTATTGCACAGGCGCACAGCCGGGAAGAGTTCCGCCGGGAAGAGCATCAACAACGCGCTGAGGGCACGGAGCGAAAGCAGGTTCTCCATCCAGAGGCACGTGAGGACCGTGAGGATGATCGCAAGTATCCACACCATGCCCGGAATGTCGGATGAGAAGAACCACAGTCGACGCACGATCCTGTCGAACACCTCGATGCCGATCGTATCGATCTCATACGCCGTCCACAGCCACGCGGCGGCGCACAGCACTTGCGCAGCCGTGCGGTTGCGCGGGAATGCGAGCAGGAAGCGTGTTACCAATTGCGGCTTGAGTACAGTGAAAAGGCCGTAGCCGAACAGCGGCACGCCAAGAACGAAGAACCAGAATGTCATACCAATTTCTCCACTTTCAATTTCCAATGACTTGAATGTTCACATTTTGGGGCGCCTACAACGTAGGTACACACGTTGTCGCCCGTTACGTTGCAGCACGTCTCGAACATGTCGAGGATCGGGTTGATGCCGAGCGCTAGCGCGACGATCATCGCCGTCTGGTCCGGAGCGAGGCCCATGTTGTCGAGCACCATGAAGAGCAGGAACACCGAGCCGCCCGGCACGCCGCCCGCGCCGACCGAGGCGAACATCACGGAGACGACGAGCGTGAGAAGCTGCACGGCCGTGAGCTCCAAACCGAACATGTTTGCCGCGAGTATCGCGAACACGGGGAGATGCACGCACACGCCGTCCATGTTCACCGTGGCGCCGAGGGGAAGGGAGAAGGAGGAAATGGCGCGCGGTACGCCCGCCTCGTCCATCGCGCGGAAGCTCACTGGCAGCGTTGCGGCGCTCGAGCGCGTCACGAAGGCGGTCAGTATCGGTCCGCGCAGGCGCGCGAGCACGCGGAAGGGGTTTTCGCGCCGGAAAATTGCGATGGCAGCGGGGTACACGATGAAAATCATCACAAGCACGCACGCCAGCACACACGACACGATCCGGAGGTAGGGCCCGAAGAGCAGCGGACCGTTCTCCGCGAAGTTCGTGAACGTGAGCGCGAACACGCCGATGGGGAAGTAGAGCATCACCCAGTCGATCAGCTTGAACGCGACGCGCTGGGCGCCGTCGCAGACCGTGAGGAGGCCGCGCACGGGTCCTTCGGCCTTGGCGTCCCCGCTATCCAGCAGACAGCGCGCGGCGATGCCCACGAGGATGGAGAAGACGATGATCGGGAGGAAGCTTCCGCGCGCGAGCGCCTCGAAGGGGTTGACGAAGAGTCCGAGGAAGAACGACGCGAACGTGCCGCCCCCCTGCGACCTGCCGAGCATTTCCTGTGCGGCGGCGGCATGCGCGGAGGCAGCAGTGCCGGCCTGGGTCATGGACGGGTTGAGCGCGAGCGCGAGCGCCACGCCGAGCACCGCTGCCACGAGCGAGGTGAGCGCGTACCACACGAGTACGGTGCCGCCGACCTTGCCGGACTGTCTCAACGGCAGGCTCGCAGCCCCCATTACGAGCGAGAAGAAGATGATTGGGTAGACGACCATCTTGAGCATGGCCACCAGCACGCCGCCGAACGGCGCGAGTACTGGGAGGATGTGCGAAAGCGCGTCAGGGGATAAACTCCGCTGCGCCAGAAGCCCGCCGACGATGCCTAACACGAACCCGGCGAGGATACGCCAGACGAGCGGTACGCGACCTATGGACAAAATGAGTGCTTTGAACATGCGATAATTATACCATATCGCCGCCGGATTTGGTAGAATGTATGGCAATTTCACACGCCGCACGGTAGGTTCTCCAAGTGGCTGGGTGAAAAGGAGTATGTGAAATGATGAGAATCAGAGTGAAAATGCTTGTTGGCATTTGCCTGGCGGTCGCGGAGCTTCCCGCCGCGCCCGCCCAGGACGAGGCCGCCCTGAAGCGCCAGATCGGGTACGCGGACTACTACGTGCGCGAGTTCGAGAAGGAGGTGGCGCTCCAGCGCGGCGGCGAGAAGATGGTGTGGCGCAACCAGCGTACCGCGCTTGAGAAGGTGCGCGAGCTCAAGCTGGCGCATCCGGACGACCCGCGCGTGGACGCGTTGTTCCGGCGGGTGCGGTCCGCCCTCAAGCGCTCGAAGGGCGATTTCGTCGATATCCAGGCCGAGTGGACGCAGTACCTCCACAACGAGGACAATCTGCGCCAGCTCATCTCGAAGCTCGGCGAGGAGGAGTGGTCGCGCATCATTGAATCGCACCGGGAGGGGATGATCGCGAAGGCGTTTCCCGCGCCCGACTCGGCCGAGGTCCCTGTGGAGGACCTCGTTGGCAAGTACGTCCTTCTTGAGGACGTCGAATATCCCGCCAAGCAGTTCTACGGCGCGTCAGGCGAATTCATCTGGTGCGGGAAGCCCTCCAGTGGATTCTGGTTCATAGACCTGGCTGGTCGCGACTGGCTTGGCCCATACGAGGCGGCCAAGCGCTATCGTCGGACGGTGGACTCGTCAATGCAGGACGTGAAGAAATGGACGGTCCTCGCGGAGGTCGCGGGCATCACGGCCGAGAACCCAATCGGCGGCGAGGAAGGCGCTGGCGCTTTCTACTTCGGATGGATCGTGAAGCCGGTGGCGATCAAGATTCCCGGACACCTCGTGGCCGTGCGCGACAAGGACGCAGAAGCTTCGGGGCGTTTCATCGGCGAGGAGAAGGTCGAGGCGATCAAGCAAGGATGGTATACGGTCAAGGAGGTTCCGAAGGACGTCACGCCTGACCGCCTCATGGAGATATTCATGACTGCAATCAAGGAGAAGAACCACAAGCTCTACCTCCAGTGCATCGACCCCGAATACATGTCAGGCGGCGCGTATGGCGAGGATGAGGTTAAGCGCTACTTCTGGGACCTCCACCAGGAGCGTTTCCACGGCGAGTACGTGCACGCCACGTTCTCCAAGCCGAAGATCACCGTGCTGAAGGGCTTCGACAACAAGGACGAGCTGCAGAACTTCTTCCTGGACGACACCGACCGCAAGACCCTAGAGAAGATCGGTGGCGAGAAGGTGGAGGAGGCGGTGGTGGAGTCCATCGCCTACGACAAGAACGGCAAGCAGCTTGGATCGCCGCATCCGCACCGTCTACGTCGCAAGGGCGGCGGCAGGTGGTATGTGCTGGACTACCAGCAGCGTTTCTAAAAGGAAAGGGCAGACGAGATGAAGAAAATACTGATTCTTGCGGTTGCGGCAATCGCAGTCTGTGCGGCGAACGCAAAGGCCAAGATCCCCTCGAAGGCGGAGATCGAGAAGCGGGACAAGGCCAACTGGGGCGGCGTGGACTACTCCGCCGCGCCCGACGGCGAGAATTCCGTCGCCAACGACCTAGCGCAGATGCGTTCCATGGCAAGGGGCGAGGCGGCGACGATGAAGAAGCTGTTCGACTTCTGCAAGACGCTGGTCAACGGCGCGGCGATTGTGGACGTGGAACCTGAGACGGTTCTCGGCGACGCGCTGAAGCAGCTCGGCCGGCCCATCGACCCCACGCCGCCGCGCACGCATTCTAACATCTCCGCCACACCTGCGCAGAAACTCGGCTTCAAGAGCCTTCAGGGCGCCAAGCGCGCACTAGCGAAATTCGGCAAGGACGTGCGTCCAAAGATGTCAGCCCTTCTGAAGACGGAGATAGAAGATCGTCTCTACTCAGACTACAACCGCCTGGTGCGCGTTGTGAATCTCGACATCATCAAGAACGGGGCGCTGATCGGCAGCTTTGAGAAGGTGGACACGGCATGGGGCAAATACCTCAAGCTCTTAGACCAGATAAGCAGGGGCACGGACAAGTGGAAGTACTACCCCGGGCAACTTCGCAACCCGGAAACAAAGAAACAGCTCTTCGTAGCCGTCCTCAAGGAGTCGGAACTCGACTGTGCGCTCGACGCCGACGGCAGGTTGCATGCGAAGTCAAGCCGTATCCTCTACATGCTTGACAACTATTTCAAGCGCGCCACGGACGCCGACCTCAAGAAATTCGAGGATGGCATAGGACGTTGCTTCGATGCCCACAACGTAGCTGCCGCCGCGCTGGACGAATTCAAGGCCTGGTATGTGGAAAACGGGCTGTCCCTAGACCCCTATCCGCGCGAGTTCATCAAGGAACTTTACCATGCCCACGCAGAATACATTCACAAAAGCCGCGATCTTATTGGAGACTGCAGCAAGATACTGAGTGACCTGCGCAACGGATCCAAGCCCGTTGGCAAGCTGCGCAAGTGCAAGGGTTTTTCGCCCAACAAGGCATTCTTCTTGAGAAGCGGCCCTGTGTCTGAGCGGCCACCGTCGTACGTGCGGCGCATGAACGAGTTAGCTCGCGAGGCCAAGGTCCGCTTCGGGGATGCCGTCGAGAAGCGCATCAACACTGCTGGTCGTATCCAGCTCTGAACCCCGTCAAGAGTCCCAACCCAACACCGCGCACTAAGACATGCAAGATTTTCTTAATGTGACAGTTTTAGCCGTCCTGCAGGGCGTGGCCGAGTTCCTTCCCATCTCGTCAAGCGGGCATCTGGTGATCGGCCAGCACCTACTTGGCATGAACCCGCCCGGCATGAGGCTGGAGGTGTTCCTGCATGTGGGCACGCTCGCGTCCATCTTCGTGTTCTACCGCCGTCCGATAGCGTCCATTTTCACGGGGCTGTTTGCATCGGACGCGGAACGCCGACGCGAGGCCTGGGGGTACGTGGCGAAGATAATGGTCTCGGCCTTGCCCGCCATTGCCATCTACTTCCCGTTCAAGAAGTCAATAGACGACATGTTTGAGAACGCGCGCATGGTTGGTGCGCTCCTGATGTTCACGGGCGCGGTGCTGGCCGGCACGCGCTTCCTGCCGCGCGGTAAGAACATGGTGGGGTTCCTCCGCGCCTTTCTGATGGGGTGCGGACAGGCCGGCGTCTCCCGCAGCGGCATGACCCTTGCGGCGGCGCGCGCGGGACGAGTCTCCCCCGAGGCGGCGGCCGAGTTCTCGTTTCTCATGAGTGCGCCTCTCATAGCCGGCGACGCCCTGCTCCACATCCTCAAGGCCGTCAAGGCAACTCCAGATGAGCTGGTGGGCGAACCATCCTGGGGCATTGTCGCGTTTGGCGCGGTCATCGCCGCAGTCGTGGGCTACTTCTCGCTCGCCATCCTCCTGCGCACGTTGCGCGGACGCGGGTTCTGGCTGTTCGGGCCATACTGCGTCATCGCCGGACTGCTCGTCGTGTGCTTCTGCAAGTGAGGAGCCGCAATATCTTTAACAAAACAACCAAACAACTAAAGGACAACATGAAAAAGATTGTTCACAAATGGCAAATGCCACAATTGTTCACAAATGACAAATGTCGGTTCCGGTGGGGGCTGTGCGGATTGATCGGCCTTTTCGCGGGCGCAGTTGTCGCGGCTGAAATCCCCGACATGCCCGCCGCGTACCGCGCCGATCCGGCGGCGGTCATCGCCGCCGCGTCCAAGGCCACGACCGCGATCTTCCCCGACGCCGACCGCGTGGTGGTGGACGACCGCATCCACGTGACCTACGAGCCGGACGGCACGCAGGTCTCATGGGACGACGAATGGATCAAGGTGCTCACGGAGAAGGGGCGGCGTTCGACGGCGGCCGTTTCGCTTGATTTCTCGGAACGCTACGGCGACGCGAAGATATTCCTCGTCGAGATCGTCGGAGTGGACGGCAAGGTGCGCAAGGTGGATTTCGAGCAGACGCTTAAGGTCGCCACCGACAACTCCTCCCTCAGCGCTAACATAGTGGATCCGCTCGACAAGACGATGTCCTGCGTAGTTTCCGGGCTTGCCGTGGGCGAAGTCCGCCACATCCGCTACGCGCGCCGCACGAAGAAGGCGCGCATGACTGGCACGTGGGCCGACATGCAGCTCTTCGAGCTCACGTCGCCGATCGTATCTACTGTTTACACGGTCGACCAGCCCGACGCCAACCCGGTACGCCACGCCACCGTGCGCCACCCGTTCGGGAAGACCGTCGTGCGCGCGAAGGACCGTCCGCTCGGCAACGGCCGCACGCTCCTGCGGTGGGACGTGCGCGACGTGCCGCAGGCGTTCCCGGAGCCGGACATGCCGCCGCTTGCCACGTGCGTGCAGGCGCTCAGGATATCCACGGCCAAGGACTGGCAGACCGTGTCGCGCTGGTATTGGGACATCAGCCTGCCGCACCTCGTCACCTCCACGCCCGCGATGACGAACGAGGTGAAGCGCATCGTGAAGGACTGCTCCACGGGCGAGGCGAAGATGCGCGCACTCTTCAAGTTCGTGTCGCAGGAAGTGCGCTACATGGGCATCACGATGGAGGACGGCGCGCCGGGCTACGAGCCGCACGACGTACACATCACGTTCGAGAACCGCTACGGCGTGTGCCGCGACAAGGCCGCGCTTCTTGTGCAGATGTTGCGCATCGCGGGATTCAACGCCTATCCCGTGCTGATCCACGCCGGCGCGAAGATGGACGCTTCCGTGCCTTGGCCGTTCTTCAACCACGCGATCGTCGCGGTGGACGAGGGCAACAGGAAGTACCGTCTCATGGATCCGACGGACGAATCGACGCACGACCTCCTTCCTTCATACCTCTCGAACCGCTCGTATCTCGTCGCCCGTCCTGACGGCGAGACGCTCCTCACGTCGCCGGTCCCCTCTGCGGAGAAGAACACGCTGAAGATCGCCTCCGATGGCTCGCTCGAAGCGGACGGGGCGCTGCTCCTCACGACGTCGTTTGACTTCGGCGGCGTCAACGACACCATTTTCCGCCATTCGTTCCTCAGGCGCACGCCGCAGGAGCTCCGCCGGATGTTCGAGGGATACCTGCGTGCGGTCTCGCCCGGCGCGGAGCTGCTTTCGGTCGAAGTCAGTCCGCAAGACCTGCGTGACACCGAGACTCGCCTGTCGGCCAAGACGGTCGCCCGCTTCCCGGAGGCGGTGCTGCGCGGGAAGACGCGCAGTACGCTGTCGCTGCCGTTCGTCACGCGCCGACTCAACCTCGCGAACATGCTGCTGGACGGTTCCACGTCGCTTGAAAAGCGCCGTTTCCCGCTGCAGATATTCTCCACGGCGGGCACGGAGGAGACTGTGCGGATTTCGCTCGGCGAATCCGTGGGTGTACCCGTTTCGCTGCCCGGTGCGTGTTTGATCGGCAAGGACGGCTACCAGTTCACCCGCGAATGCAAGGTGAAGGACGGCGTGCTGCGCGCGTCCCGCAAGATGTACGTGAAGGACGTGACGTTCGAGGTGCCAGCGTACAACGCGCTTAGGCGCGACCGGCAGGAGACGGAGACCGTGGAGCGTGAGAACCCCGTCTTCGCGTCGCTCGAAAGCGAAAACGCCAACCTCCGCTGGATAGAGGATCGCACCGTGATGCACTTC
>Ga0310697_10006375_pt1 | contig 11233 bp, 13 predicted proteins | sample 172DNAGHGlowgp2_FD_203883 | JGI IMG/M metagenome (GOLD analysis project Ga0310697, IMG submission 203883) | Sheep rumen microbial communities from Palmerston North, Manawatu-Wanganui, New Zealand - 1728 DNA GHGlow gp2 (v2) (version 2) | ecosystem: Host-associated > Mammals > Digestive system >... | reverse complement strand
TCTATTCAGATGCCAGTTACTGTTAGTTATCACATAAATTTGGCTCCGAATTTATTTTTTAATCCATTTTTGGGCGAATTCGTAGCTTATAACTTTAATAATGATTTTAATAAGCAGTTTAATTATGGCGTGCGTATAGGATGTGGTTTAAATTTTGGACGCCTTACTTTTGATCTTTGTTACGATTTAGGTCTGGGAAATTTAGGAAATGATCGTGCTAAAATGCATACGGAAACGCTGTTCATGACCATTGGTTTCAACTGGGCAGGTAGACGATGATTTAATAAACGCAGGGGAGGTATTATCCTCCCCTGACAAAAACTTATCCAGAAATATTAGTTGCAAGGTATGAAAAAGATATTTTTCTCACTTTTATTGATAATATGTGCAATAAATATTGCTCAGGCACAAACGCCACAAGTTAAAGTGACTTTAAAAAATGGTGTTGTGGTGAAGGGTGACTTAAAGGAATTTAACCCATCAGAGTACGTCGTAGTTAAGATCGCAGGATTAGAAACGAAAATTCTAATGGAAAAGATTGCCTCAATTGAGAATCTAAGTTCTAATTTAAATGAGCAAAAGAGGGTAGAAAGTTTTTTTGATACCAATAAAATAGGTAATTACGAGATTACAGATCAAAATCAATATCCAGAATCATTTGAATTAAAACTTGAAGGTCAGACATTAAAGATGATTTTAGTTAGAGGCGGAAGATTCGTCATGGGATATGATGGAGATGGAAGCCTCAGGATGAAAAGTGAGCCTATACATCAAGTTACTATTTCTTCATATTATATAAGTAAAACATGTATAAACGATAAAACTGCATATTCTTTTTTGGGAAAAGACAAGAAGTCAAAAGATATATCTTATTCTTGCAGATGGAAAGATGCTAATCAGGTTGTAGAAAAAATAGCAAATAAGACTCATAAACCATACAGACTATTGACAGAAGCAGAGTGGGAATACGCTTCTTTGATGCCGTTTGCTGATGAAGTTTGGGGGACAGAAGAATACTTAGAATGGTGTTCCGACTTTTTTGCCGAGTATAGTCAAGAAGCTCAAACAAATCCCCAAGGCCCAATTTCTGGAAAACGACATGTATGTCGTTCATACAGGGGTGGTAAGAATAAGTGGGATAGAAGGAATATAAGAGGAGGAAATTTCTTTGATGCTGCTGATTTTAGAATAGCAATTAGTGCTGATGCAATAAATAAGTAAAAAGATAGAATGAGGAATATTTTATTCGCATTATTTTTTTTGAGCAGTTTCACGCTCATTGCTCAAACAAAAAAAGTAAAGGTTTCCTTGCGTAACGGGGTTACTATAGTCGGAGATCTTAAGGAACTGGATGCATTAGATCACATCACTCTTAGTGTGGCAGGCTCAGAAACAACTATTAAGATGACAGAAGTTGCATATATAGATAATGTTGAATCCCAACAAAATAATGCTCCTTCACATAGTGCTAATCTTGAAAATGGTAAAAATGTAGTTAAAGAGAAGGTTGAAGTTGTTGACAAATTGGCTAATTTCAAAGGCTTCTTATTAGAGAAGGGAAACCATGTATATGTATATGGTGGGAGAACTAACAGCGAAAAAGCTGGAGCTGATGAAATTAAAAGGCTGCTTATAAAAGATGGATTTTGGGTGGTCGTGGATAATATGATTGATGCTCATTTTACAATTAATTATTTGCTTAAATTTAAGGGAAGGGATCAGGCTGTTTTGTCATTGTCTTCATGGCGAGGGGGTAAAGAGTGTGTAGTTATTCTAGATATAAACACGGCTTTTAGACTTGAATATGATGACGTAAGTAGAGAGGAAGCCCGGGACATGTATTATGACACAATACTATCTTTCCAGAAAAAAATCGAGAATAATACTCTTTCCAAAACAATAAAGAAAAAGTTTTCAATTGAATAATAATAGATTCGGTAATAAGAATGTCCAAAAGAGTCGTAATTACAGGAATGGGCATATGGTCTTGCCTGGGTACAAATATAGAGACTGTTAAACAATCTCTTTATGAAGGTAAATCTGGAATAGATTTACAGCCGGAGCGATTAGAATATGGATATCGTTCTGGACTCACTGGAATAGTGGAAACGCCAATTATAACCAAACAGATGCTTGATAGACATACCCGTGCAGGAATGTCGGAAGAGGCGCAATATGCATATATGGCAAGTCGTCAGGCATTTGAGCAGGCTTATATAACAGATGAATATCTGCGTGAAAACGAGGTTGGATGTATTTTCGGTAACGACTCTTCTGCGAAACCTGTTATAGAGTCTTCCAGAATAATGGATGAGAAACACGACTCTGCAATGTTGGGTTACGGTCTTGTTTTTCAGTCGATGAACTCCACTGTGAATATGAACCTAAGTACTATCTTCCGCCTTCGTGGAGTCAACTTCACTATAAGTGCTGCCTGTGCCAGCGGGAGTCACTCAATAGGGCTTGGTTATATGCTTATCCGTCAGGGGTTGCAGGAGATGGTTCTTTGTGGAGGTGCTCAAGAAACCAATTATTACTCTATGGCTTCATTCGATGCTTTGGGTGCTTTTTCTATTCGAATGAATGAGCCGACTAAGGCCAGCCGACCTTTCGATAAAAATCGCGATGGCTTGATACCAAGTGGAGGAGCTGCAGCTTTGGTGCTTGAAGACTATGACCATGCTGTTGCTCGTGGTGCCACTATATTGGCAGAAGTTGTGGGGTATGGCTTTTCGAGCAATGGAGTTGGTATCTCAGAGCCAAGTGATAATGGTTCCGTGATAGCCATGTCTCGTGCTATGAAAGATGCTGGTGTTGACCTTGATGAAATCGATTATATAAATGCTCACGCCACATCGACTCTTCAGGGAGATATGTATGAGGCGATTGCACTCGACAGATTGTTTCATGGTCAGCGTGCACTTATCAGTTCTACAAAGTCAATGACTGGTCATGAATGTTGGATGTCTGGTGCTAGTGAGATTGTTTATAGTATCATTATGATGCAGAATAATTTTGTGGCTCCAAACATTAATTTTGAAAATCCAGATGAATATTCTGAGAAGATAAACATCACAGCTAAAACCGTAGAAACAGAGGTAAATACTGTACTTAGTAACTCTTTTGGCTTTGGTGGAACAAATAGTGCTCTTGTAATTAGAAAACTGATCCTATAAATTATGGATATGAAAAGATTATTATTTTATATACTTGCAAGTATAATGACTGTGACATCATTCTCGCAGACTGTGACTAAGAATGATCTTCCTAAGAATTTGAAAGGAATTCGAATGAATTTTCAAATGGATTTCTCTCAGGCGGTTATAATGGGTATGAGTGAGAATGAGTTTGCCGAATATGAAAAAGATTGGAATGATGACAAACCAACAATTGTTCGTAACTTCAAATCTGGCACAAACTTTACGCTTGGTAATTCTTATGGAGTCGGTGATTATAAGGATGCGAAATATACGGTGATAGTAAAAGTGAACACCATTACTGATGAAGGCTATTTCGTTTGTGATGTTGACATATTGGATGAAGATAATCAGGTTGTATTTCATCTTGATTATCTTACTGGAGGCGCAGAACCTTCTTTGGCAATTGGAACGAAACTTGCCAGAATGAAAGTATGGGCAACATTAACGGGGAAATCGTTGGGTAGTATTTTAAAGAGTGAATTATCAAAATAATAATTGTGTTATAACTAAAAATTATAAAAATGAAAAAGATTTATTTGACATTCTGTATGGCAATGATAGCCATGTTTGCTTTTGCTGGTGGAATAAAAGTAAGTAAAGGAAAAGCTTCTTTCATGAAGAAAGAATGTAAGATTGCTGTTGCGTTTGATTGGAGTAATGCCAAATGGAATAACGAGCAACCTGTGAAAGAACAGTGGAAGGATGAATATGATTCTTATGTAGAAAATGGAGAGGCACAGTTTATTGAGGGTTTCAACAAAAAGAGTAAGAAGGCAGAAATGTTAAAGGATGGTTCTCCTTCTGATTATCTCATGACTGTAAAGTTTTCAAATTTTGATAAGTTTTATAGTGTGACGAGTATCGTACCTGGTAATAAACACAAGATTTGGGCAGAAATAACCGTTACAGATAAAGAATCGGGTGAAGTAATATGTACATATAACGTGAAAGAATTCAAGGGAGGTCGTGATTTCTCAATCTTCGACAGCTATAAGGAAGCTATGCGAGATTTGGGCTCTGAATTAGCAGAAACAAAGTAATATGAATTTGTTCCCGTCTTTAGAAAAGGCATATACGAAAGAATCTCTGTCAGCCCGAGAAGCTCAAAGACTGGCAGAGTTCATCTCGTGGGGTCCTGTAGTTTTCCAGGTTTCCCGTATAATGGCAAAGTGGGGGATTTTGGATTTAATCCGAGATTCTAAGAATGGATTGACACGACAGGAAATCTGCAAGAAAACAGGTGCTTCAGATTATGCAATCAAGTGTCTTTTAGAAGCATCTTTGAGTATAGGATTAATCTTGATTGATGTAAATACGGATAGATATTCGTTGTCGAAAACAGGATGGTTCCTCCTAAATGATTCTGTTACTCGTGTGAATATTGATTTCAATCATGATGTAAACTATGTGGGATGGTTCCATTTGGAAGAGGCTTTGAAAGATGGCAAACCTGTAGGTTTGAAACATTTTGGTGACTGGCCTACAGTATATGAAGGCTTGTCAAGTCTACCACCTCAAGTACAGAAAAGTTGGTTTGGATTTGATCATTTTTATAGTGACTCTTCATTCCCTGAAGCTCTTCGAATTATCTTTGATGAACATCATGTTAAATCACTTTATGATGTTGGAGGAAATACAGGGAAGTGGGCGTTGCAGTGTGTCTCCTATGATAAAGATGTGAAGGTAACTATATTGGATCTTCCACAACAAATTGCAATGATGCAGGAAAATGTAAAAGGTCGAGATGGAGCAGATAGAATCAGTGGATACGGTATTAATTTACTTGATAAGGATTCTTTGTTCCCAATACTTGAAGATAATCTTGATGCGATATGGATGAGCCAGTTCCTTGATTGTTTTAGTATGGAACAGATTGTTGGAATTTTAAGTCGAGCAAAAAAGGCCATGACTCCAAGAACTCGTGTTTATATAATGGAAACTCTTTGGGATAGACAGAAATATGAACCTGCAGCTCTCTGTCTAACAATGACCAGTTTGTATTTTACTGCTATTGCAAATGGCAACTCAAAGATGTATAATACTGAAGATATGCAGAGTTGTATAGAGGAAGCTGGTTTGTCAATCGAGGAAATACATGATCATTTGGGATTAGGCCATTCAATAATAGTATGTAAAATCAAATAAAAATAATAATAAGCAATGACAAGACAAGAAATTGAAGAAAAAGTAAAAGCATTCCTTATTGATGATTTGGAAATTGATGAGGAAAAGATTTATGATGATGCGAAGTTGAAGGAAGACATGGGTATTGATAGCCTTGACTTTGTGGACATTGTAGTGATTGTTGAGAAGAACTTCGGCTTCAAAATTAAGCCTGAAGAAATGGTTGGTGTATCAACGCTTAGCCAATTCTGTGATTATATAGAAAGTAAGGTAGAATAATAGAAGTGGAAGATAAGAAGTGGGAAGGCACGACGTATGGTAACAGTTTAATGCATAAATGGCTAATCAAACTGTTGCATTGTATAGATATAAGAATAATCTATATCTTTTCATATGTATTCGTCATTCCGCCATGTCTGTTTCGGCCAGGATTCAAACCAATATATCGATATTTTCGCGAACGATGGGAGATGGGACCTTTAAAGGCGTTCATTAAGACTTACTATAACCATTGTATGTTTAGTCAAATGGTTATTGATAAATTTGCAATGTATGCAGGAAAACATTTTCATTTTGATATAGAAGGTTATGAGTTCTTTAAGGAACTTGCTAACCAACCTGATGCATTTATTCAATTGAGTTCGCATATTGGTAACTATGAAACGGCTGGTTATACATTGGTTTCCGATAAGAAAGCAATTAATGCATTGGTTTTCTTCGGTGAGAAGCAGTCTGTAATGGAAAAACGCTCAGAAATGTTTTCTGATAAAAATGTCCGGATGATACCTATCAAGGATGATATGAGCCATCTGTTTCTCATAGACAATGCTATACAGAAGGGAGAGATCGTTAGTATGCCAGCTGATAGATTATTTGGATCAAAGAAATCGGTAAGCGTGAAATTACTTGGAGCAGATGTGAGCCTTCCTATGGGACCATTTAGTGTAGCAACTATGCATGGGCTTAATGTGTTATCTGTAAACGTTATGAAGTGTTCTACTTCTGGTTATAAGATATATGTTAGGCCAATCGATTATAATAAAGAAGCCCCTCGTAAAAAGCAGATAGAACAGCTGGCTCAAGGATATGTTGCGGAAATAGAGCGTATGCTTTCTATGTATCCTACGCAATGGTTTAACTTCTATGATTATTGGAATTAGTTACTATGGTATCAGAAACTATATGGCCTACTGAGGCATTTCTCCGTGAAATAGATATTCACAAACTGTTACCACAACAGGAGCCGTTTGTGATGATAAGTAAACTAGTGCTGTTAAATAATGTGAGAACTGTTTGTGAAACTATCATTCATTCAGATAATATATTTGTTGAAGATGGAACTCTAACCGCATTGGGACTCATGGAGAACATTGCTCAAACATGTGCCGCCCGTATAGGTTTTATTAATTACTATTTATTTAAAAAGGAGGTACAAATAGGTTATATTGGTGCAATTCGTAATTTTGAAATAATAGGTCTGCCAAAGATTAATGAAAAGATAACAACGACCGTTGACGTAAAAGAGGAAGTATTTGGAATGACATTAGCTGAAGCTAAAGTTATGAAAGATGCGAACCTGTTGGCAACTACAGAGATAAAAATAGCAGTAAAGCAAGATAATGTGTATGGAATTAAAAGCGTCTAAAATATTGGATATACGATTTAGCGAAGTTGATTCAATGAATGTGGTTTGGCATGGTTCCTATCCACTTTATTTCGAGGATGCACGTGAACTGTTTGGTGAAAAGTATGACCTTACATATATGGGCTTTTTTAATCATGGTTATTTTGCTCCATTGGTAGAACTAAGTTTTCATTATAAAAAGCCGATTAGGTATGGTATGCATCCTCGTATTGATATTATTTATCGGCCAACAGAAGCTGCCAAAATAGTCTTTGATTACGAAATATATGATCCCGATGATGAGTCTTTAATTGCTACAGGCCATAGTGTGCAGGTGTTTATGGATACAAACTATAATTTAGTGTTATATAGTCCCGAATTCTATGAAGAATGGAGAAAAAAATGGGGCGTTTTGGAAGATAATAAATAAGTTATTATATGGTATATCGAATAGCTGATAATGTTTTATCGCCATTGGGCATGACGACTGCAGAAAACTTCCAGGCTTTAAGGTCTGGGAAATCTGCACTAAGTTGTCATAGTAGCTATTCTGGAAGGAAGGAAGATGATTATGTAGCATCAAAATTTAGTGAAATACAACGACATCAGCTGATGGTAATGGGCCTAACATGGTTTGAATCATTGGTGTATCAGAGCGTAAAAAATGCTTTGAGAGATTGCAGTGTTGATATTGCGAGTAAACGTACCTTATTAATTGTAAGTACAACCAAAGCAAACATAGAATACTTATTATTTGATAATTATGACGAGTTACAACCAGCAGAATCAGCTACTAGAGTTGCAGAAAAATTAGGTATTACCACGAAACCTTTGATAGTATGTAATGCATGTATCTCCGGTGTAGCTGCAATAATAACAGCTCAACGTTTGATAAATACTGATTTTTATGATACAGTTATTGTAGTTGGTTGTGACGTTATAAGTCATTTTGTGGTATCTGGCTTTCAATCGCTTAAAGCTATGTCTCCAGAACCATGTATGCCATTTGACATTGAACGTATAGGGCTGAATCTGGGTGAGGCGGCTGCTACCTTGATTTTAAGTAATAAGAATCCACATGAAGATAGCTGGCAAATTGTAAATGGTGCTATTCGTAATGATGCCTATCATATTAGCAGTCCGTCTCCTAAGGGTGAGGGATGTTTCAATGCCATAAGATATGTTTTGGAAGGCATCAACCCGCATAACTTGTCGGCCGTAAATGTCCATGGTACTGCTACGATGTATAATGACCAGATGGAATCGAAAGCAATAGAATCCTCTGGCTTATCCGATGTTCCCAGCAATACTTTAAAAGGCTATTATGGTCATACCTTGGGAGCTTCTGGTATACTTGAAACTATAATTACTTTGCATTCCGTTGAATGTGGTGAACTATTGGGTACTAGAGGATTCAAAGAGATTGGAGTTTCGGGCCAGATTAATATTTCTGCCAATCCTGTATGTATCAGTAAAGAATCTTTTGTTAAGGTTATATCAGGTTTTGGTGGATGTAATGCGGCTATTTATTGTCAGCGTGGCAAGACTAAAGATAACCCTGTAAGTCAATTCGATTATCATATCGAGCATTCTGTAAGAATAACCCCTTCGGGAATAATCGTTGATGGTTGCCAAATGAGTTTAGAAACGGGTGAAAAGGATATTCTCATAGAGTTATACAAGAAAATAATTGGCTCGTATCCCAAGTTTTACAAGATGGATAAACTTAGTCAACTAGGATTTGTTGCCAGTGAGCTATTATTAAGTCAAGAAACTCATCGTAAAAAACAATGTTCTGATAGGGCTGTTATTTTGTTTAATCATTCTTCCTCTGTTTGGGTAGATAGAGAATATGAACATAGTATAGATAGTAAGGAAGATTATTTCCCAAGCCCATCACTGTTTGTATATACTTTACCAAATATTGTTTGCGGTGAGATTGCACTCCGTAACGGCTATCATGCAGAGACGTCTTTTTATATATTGAACAATAAAGATGAGTCAATAATGAAAAGCGTATTAGTATCTGCATTCTGCGATAAAAGTCTGGAAAGTATTGTTACAGGTTGGATAGACTATAAAGACGAACTTAATTATGAAGCTGATTTTAAAATAATAAAAAAGTAAAATGGAAGATTTAATTTTAGAATTAAAAGAGAAGATTATTGATGTTCTGAATCTGGAGGAGATGACTCCTGATGATATTAATGCTGATGCTGCTCTTTTTGGAGAGGGCCTTGGCCTTGATTCTATTGACGCTCTTGAACTAATAGTGTTGATGGAAAAAGACTATGGTATTAAATTGGCAAATCCATCAGAAGGAAAATCTATATTTAAGAGCATCCGAACAATTGCGGAATATGTAAAAGATCATAGAACAAAATAAAGACAAGTGATGAGAGATATAGTCATTACAGGTGAAGGTGTCTTATGTGCTATAGGGTTAGACAAACCTTCAGTTCTTGCTTCATTAAAAAGCAAGCATACTGGTATAGGTACAATGAAACATCTATGTTCTTCCCATAAAGAGCTTCCTGTTGGCGAGGTGCCATTATCAAATGACGATATGCGAAACATGTTAGGTTTAACAGAAATAGGTTTCATAAATCGCACAACTCTTATGGGTATGCTGGCAGTTCGACAAGCATTGGAAGATGCTGGCATTGATAGTGAGATCATTAAAGAAAGATCCCTGCGATCGGTACTGGTTTCTGGTACAACTGTAGCTGGCATGGATATCACTGAGAGGTTTTTTAAAGACTTTGAAAATTCTGACGAAGTATTGCAATGCCTTAAAACTCACAGTGCTGGTAGTTGTACACGCTTGATAGCTGACTATTTTGGCTTCTTTACGAAGTATACAACCATATCCACAGCATGCTCGTCTGCGGCTAATGCATTGATGTTGGGTGCTCGTATGCTTACAGAAAGGGAGGCCGATATAGTCGTTGCTGGTGGAACTGAAGCATTATCTTTATTTCATCTTAATGGCTTTAACTCGTTGATGATTCTTGATCATGAGCCATGTCGTCCCTTTGATGCTAATCGTGCTGGTTTGAATCTTGGTGAAGGAGCCGCTTATGTTGTAATGGAAACTGTTGATGGTGCTTCCAGGAGAGGTCGCAAACCTCATGCATATCTTACAGGTTTCGGTAATGCCTGTGATGCATACCATCAGACAGCTTCTTCAGATAATGGAGAAGGGGCATATTTGGCAATGACTGAAGCTTTACAAATGGCAGGATTGAAGCCTGAAGATATACAATACGTAAATGCTCACGGTACTGGTACGCCAAATAATGATTTGTCTGAGAGTATGGCATTGAAACGAGTATTTGAAAGTCATATGCCTCTTGTCAGTTCTACAAAGGCATTTACTGGCCATACCACAAGTGCATCTGGTAGCATAGAATCTGTTATTTGTTTGATGGCGCTAAAATATCAGTTTGTGCCTGCGAATTTAGGATGGTCAAAGGCCATGGAAGACGGAATTGTACCTACAATGGGTATAGATTCCTACCCACTTCACAATGTGGTCTGTAATTCTTTTGGGTTTGGAGGAAATGATACTTCTCTTGTTTTCTCTCTTTCACCCCAAGATACAGATTCTCTTAGTCATAATACTAAGGATATAAAAATATTATCTAAGGTCGAAATTTCATCAGAAGAAGACTTGAAGGAGATTAGTAGTTATGTAAAGCCGCTGGAGGCTCGACGCATGGGCAAAATAATGAAAAGCTCTCTGTTAGCATCCTTAAAGGCTTTAGAGCAGGCTGGCATAGAATGTCCTGATGCTATTATTACAGCAACGTCATTAGGATGTTTGGAAAACTCAGAACAATTGCTTGTTCAAATGATAAATGAAGGAGAGACTATGTTGAAGCCAACGCTATTTATGCAAAGTACGCATAACACGATTAGTAGCAATATTGCAATTCGCCTTGGATGTCATGGATATAATATTACCTATACTCAAGATGAAGACTCTTTAGATTGGGCTATGCGAGATGCAAAACAACTTTTGAAAAGTGGGAAGTGTAAAACGGTGCTTGTAGGGAGCCATGATGAAACTTCTCCAATTTATAGGCAATTAATGGCACGATCAGGCTATAACAATTTACCAAGTATTCATTCTTTAGCAATTGTTTTATCATGTGGAAATTAATACCATACGCAATTTTGCAAAGCATACTACTAACTGGAGGCCAGGTGTTCTTGAAGTATGCTATGAAACGAATGCCAGCTTTTACTTGTACACGACAGTTCTGGACAGATGTGTTTACCA
>Ga0310697_10006374_pt1 | contig 11233 bp, 10 predicted proteins | sample 172DNAGHGlowgp2_FD_203883 | JGI IMG/M metagenome (GOLD analysis project Ga0310697, IMG submission 203883) | Sheep rumen microbial communities from Palmerston North, Manawatu-Wanganui, New Zealand - 1728 DNA GHGlow gp2 (v2) (version 2) | ecosystem: Host-associated > Mammals > Digestive system >... | reverse complement strand
TAGTACAGGTAATGCTCACAAACCTCAATAACAACAAGCACGCTGCTATCGGAACATACAAGTTCAACTTCGCGGACAGCACGACTTCGCTCCAGTCCGGCGGAGACATCGATTCAGCATTCCAGCAGGTAGATGGCTTCCCGCAGGAGGAGACAACTGCTGCAACAGAAGCTCCCACAGAGCCTACAAACGACCACCAGCCCGGTGTCAACGGTGATTATGACATCAACGGCAACTGGGTGCCCTACAATGCCGGCTCTAACGGTGACTGGAGAGGCGGCAGCTGGGAGTGGTACCAGCCCGAGGTCAACGGCTACTGGGGCAACGACGGATTATGGCATTGGGGTCAGCGTCCGACCGAACAGCCTTCAGAGCAGGGACAGGAATGGTAAGCGCTGAAACAAAAAGCGGAATAATAATCAAATGCTTCGGGGGACTCTACACTGTGGAGTCCCCTGACGGTATTTTAGAGTGCAAGGCGAGGGGAGTATTCCGCGCCAAGGGTATAAATCCGGCAGTCGGCGACAGCGTTACGCTCACCGACGGCATCATCACTGAGATAGGCGAGCGCCGGAATTATATCGTAAGACCGCCCCTTGCAAATCTCGACCAGCTCCTTTTCGTAGTGTCGACCGTCAGTCCGGCACCGAATCAGCTCCTTCTCGATAAGTTCATCGCTATCGCCGAATATAAGGGCATCGAGCCGGTCGTTATCATCACAAAAACAGACCTCTGCGACGGAAGTGCCGTCCGCGAGGTCTATGACAAGATCGGTATAAAAGCGATAGAGGTCGATTACAGCAACGAGAGCACCGTTGAGAGCGTCCGTGAGCTGCTGAGCGGCAAGATAAGCGCATTTGCCGGCAACTCCGGAGCAGGGAAGTCCACGCTCCTCAACGCTATCGACCCGAGCCTCAGCCTCGAAACAGGCGAGATAAGCCGCAAGCTCGGCAGAGGCAGACATACCACCCGTCACGCTGTCCTGTACAAGCTCGACAGCGGCGGATATATCGCTGATACTCCCGGATTTTCCGCATTCGAGACGAACCGCTATGACATTATCCGCAAGGAGGAGCTTGCCGGCTGCTTCCGTGAATTTGCGGAGTATATCGACAAATGCCGCTTCCGCGACTGCTCGCACACCTGCGAGAAGGGCTGTGCAGTCGTCGGGGCAGTGGAGCAGGGCATCATACCGAAGGTGCGCCATGAGAGCTACTGTGCGATGTACGAGGAGGCAAAACAGCTGAAGGAGTGGGAGCTGAAATGAATATCTGCCATATCTTCGCAGGCGGTACGCTCGGGAATGTACGCCGCGAATGGCTGGAAGAGCAGAGCGGACTTGTGATATGTGCGGACTGCGGTCTGCGGCACGCGGAAAAGCTCGGGATAAAGCCTGATATTATCGTCGGCGACTTCGATTCCTACTGCGGAGAGCTACCCGATGAGCCCGAGATACATCGCTCTGTGCCTGAAAAGGACGATACGGATACGATGCTCGCAGTAAAGCTCGCGATAGAGCGCGGCTGCGGACTCATTTACCTCTATGGAGCACTCGGCGGCGAGCGTTTCGACCACGCTGTTGCAAATCTACAGACGATGATATACGCCCGTGAACACGGCGCAGAGCTTGTCCTGAGAGGAAATGAGACAGTGCGGCTGCAAGGCGAGGGCGAGCGCAGCTATCCCCGGGAGGACGGCGACAGGTATTTCTCTGTCTTCGCGGTTACGGAAACGGTGGATATAAAACGTCTCAGCGGCGTGAAATATCCCCTTGAGGACTACACGATGAGGCGCTCATTCCCTATTGGCGTCAGCAACGAGATAGCGGACGATTCCGCGTTCCTCGCGATAGAGCGCGGTCTCGCGCTGGTCATACAGTCATAGTAACGAAAAATCCTCCTGTGAATATAATGGAGTATATCACAGAAGGAGGGATACATATGAAGATCGTTGTCATAAAAAGTCCGAGATTCATATCAGGAGTATTGCGCGCAATATTCGGTATGAAAAAAGACGAGGACTGACCGGATGATCAAAACAGCTTACTGTTGCTGCGGTGACGAGGCTGAGACATTGTGAGCACTTATTGAGGAAGCCCACTTCTGAAAAGGTTGGCTTCCTCAAACTCGTTTTATAGATCTTTTTGTCCTGTTATTGTGCAGATCCCCCCGGAGCTTATCAGTAAGTCATACTGATATGTTCCGGGGGTTATTGGTGTAGAAACAAAGTGTGAAGTCAGAAATGATCCACCCGGTAAATGCTCACAGCACAGCCGCTAAGACAAAGCAGCTATACTGCCTCATTTTGGTTCTTCCGCGAGATGATCGCCATTGCGGCGAGCGAGAGCAGCATACCGACAAGTGCGCCTGCCGAATCTATCATTACATCGCGCAGCTCACAGGAGCGCCCGGGTACGAAATACTGGTGCAGCTCGTCCGAGCAGGCGTAAAGGATACATATCCCCCACGAAACAAGGCTTCCGACGCTGAGGAGCTTGCGCTTCCCGACTGCACAGGATGTGCAGCAGCCGAGTGCAGCATATGCACTGAAATGTGCGCATTTCCGGACGATAAAGCTTACGCTGTCTCTGATCTCCGCCTGCTTTTCAGAGGTGAAGTCAGCATAGCCTTTTATGAAGTGAGCAAGGATAAAATCAGTTATGATACCGCTCGTTTCCGAAGATTCATCTGAATTCTCGCAGGACAGATAAAAGATAGCTGCCATTATCAGGACCGAAAGTATACAGAAAATGATGCGTGACGGATAAAATGATCGTTTCTTCATAATTATTCCTTCCTTTCATCGACCTTACTATTATACATCTTATTCGTCATGCTTGCAAGTCAGGCGAAAAATCAGCACATAAATCCTCTCACGCCGGAAACTGTAACCATTTAGTAACCTTTTCTTTGCGAAATGACTTGTATCTTCTTTCCAAAAATGATATAATAATTCTATATGGACAAATTTTGAATGTCAGATTATTCCTATCGGAGGTTATAATGAAGGATTTCTTTGATAATATATGGACCAAGCGCGTTGTCTCCGTCCTCGGAGTGCTTTACACGGTCTGTGTCTGCTTCCTGTGCTATTACTCTATCTACTATAATATCCACGTTGAATCCGCAGTGTCGGTCTGCCTGATAGTTTCGGCAATATCGCTCATCGCGCTCGTAGTGATGCTCTACACGCGAAAACAGATACTCACGCGGATATGCAGCTTCATCATACTTCCGGCGATGCTGCCGGTCGTGCTGATGTACTTCGACCACAAGGAGATACTTATCCCCGTCATCGCTGTCGGCGTAATAATCCTCCTCCTCTCAGGTGCGAGCGAGGGTGCAAAGACTGCGATAGGCACAGTGATACTCCTCCTCTTCATCTTCGGTGCTCTCGGCTACTTCCTCTTCACCTCATTTTTCGTTACCACCTCTAAGGAGACGACCTTCGCCAGCGGTGTTTCACCTTCGGGTATGTACCGCTACAGGATAGTCAACACCGAGGACAGCTCAAACGGAAGCACAGCTGTTTACATCGAGCCCAACTACGCAGATGTGACATATCCCTTCGTCACCTTCACTCTCAAGAATATGGAGCGCGTCGTTTACAGCGAGCGCCCGAAATGTGAAGACATACAGATCTCGTGGGATACTCAGACCCGCGAGCAGGTAACGAGTGAGCTCATGAATATCTCTGACAACATCTCTGTACACGTTACAGGCGCGGAAATGGCTTCACTCGGCTATCGCTTCGATTCAACGCTCGAGGTGAGCGATGTGAATATCTATGAGCTCCTTGAAATAGGCAAAACAGCCAAGGACGTAGATGCCATAAAGCTCGACGACCTCTCGGATGAGCAGCTTGCTCATTTCAGCATAAGCAGAGACGGCTCCGGCAGATATTCTATCATTGACCCGTCAGAGGAAGTCCTCATAGACGCAGGAAAGAATGCCGGCGAAAAGGTCTACTTCAGCGACCTCAGCGCAAAGGGATTCGAGGCTTACGCGGATATGAACCCTGACAGATGGGGAAATCCCCTCTGGATCGTCTCGGCAAACAACACAGTCAACCTGAAGGATCTCAGCGATGCTCAGCTCGAACAGCTCGGCGTTTCTGATTCAGGCGACGTACTTACCTTCAACGGAAAGGTCTGCTTCCGCTATTACGTGGCAGAGCTCGAGGACTACTTCGATACAGAGTCGCGCTCGCTCTCGATAGACCTTCTCAATAACTAACGTATAAAATGCCTTTTGTAGGGGGCGATGCCTACATCGTTCCGTTCTGATAATATCGTTTGTGCGGGCCGATGTGCGCGTCGCCCCTTCTCATATTATCACGGACATTGCTTCCGCACCGACCCTGCAAAGGCAGAAAAGGAGTGTATAAAAAATGGGCGAATTCTTCAAAGGCATAGGCAAGATAAGGTACGCAGGAAAGAACTCAACCGACCCTCTCACGTTCAAGTACTACGACCCCGATGAGGTCATCGGCGGAAAGACGATGCGCGAGCAGCTCCGCTTCGCTCTCTCATGGTGGCACACCATGGGAGGTGACGGCACCGATATGTTCGGCGTGGGAACTGCCGACAAATCATGGGGCGAGACTGACCCTGCCGCAAGAGCAAAGGCTAAGGTGGACGCAGCCTTCGAGATAATGGATAAGCTCTCTATTGAGTTCTTCTGCTTCCACGACCGCGACCTCTCACCTGAATACGGCTCGCTCGCTGAGTCAAACGCAAAGCTCGACGAGATCACCGATTACATCAGGGCAAAGCAGGCGGAAACCGGCATAAAGTGCCTCTGGGGCACGGCTAAGTGCTTCGACCACCCGAGATATATGCACGGCGCAGGCACTTCTCCCTCCGCGGACGTTTTCGCTTTTGCCGCAGCTCAGATAAAGAAGGCTATCGAGGCGACCGTTAAGCTCGGCGGAAACGGCTACGTTTTCTGGGGCGGACGCGAGGGCTATGAGACCCTCCTCAACACGAATATGGGCCTTGAGCTCGACAATATGGCTCGTCTTATGCGTATGGCTGTAGAATACGGACGCTCTATCGGCTTTAAGGGCGATTTCTACATCGAACCCAAGCCCAAGGAGCCCACAAAGCATCAGTACGATTTCGACACCGCAACTGTCCTCGGATTCCTCCGCAAGTACGGTCTCGACAAGGATTTCAAGATGAACATTGAAGCAAACCACGCAACTCTCGCTCAGCACACATTCCAGCATGAGCTCCGTGTGGCACGCGACAACGGCTTCTTCGGCTCTATCGACGCCAATCAGGGCGACCCGCTCCTCGGCTGGGACACCGACCAGTTCCCGACAAATGTCTACGATGCGGCACTCTGTATGTATGAGGTCCTCAAGGCAGGCGGCTTCACAAACGGCGGCCTCAACTTCGATTCAAAGGCTCGCCGCGGCTCGTTCACTCCCGAGGACATCTTCCACAGCTATATCGCCGGTATGGACACCTTTGCCCTCGGACTGCGCATCGCTCAGAAGATCATAGATGACGGACGCATCGACAAGTTCGTTGCCGACCGCTATGCTTCGTGGAATACAGGCATAGGCAAGGACATCATCGACGGCAAGGTAGGCTTTGCTGAGCTCGAGAAGTACGCACTTGAAAAGGGCGAAGTGACCGATTCGCTCGGAAGCGGACGACAGGAAATGCTCGAATCCATTATGAATAATATTATGTTCAGCCTGTAAGCGCTGACATATCACACTCATACCATATCTGAAAGCGACGTTCGGACTCTGCCTTCGGGCGGAGCTCCGGACGTTTTTTGCAACGGAGATGAAAACGATGTCACCAAAAAGGAAACCGAAACTCAGACCGAAAATCAAGATAAAAGCTCCGCCTGCGCCTGCGTGGGAGAGGGTGAAAACGCTCAGTGACCTTGAAAAGCACTGGAAATACAAAGTCTATCCGCACGGGAGCATTCTGATAGGCTACCACCGCGACCACGAGGGCACGATGATATGGACGGACGGCAGCAAGTTCTTTTACGGCTACGGCGAAAGAGGTCATGTAACGGTACAGCAGACCTTCGACAGCGAGCAGGACGTTGTCAGATATGCGTTAAAGCGACATTCAAAAAACGAATGAATAATATATGGAGGTGCAGGCGATGTCATATGTAATAGGTGTGGACTGCGGTACGAGCGGTACCAAGACAGTCCTCTTTGACGAGACGGGAGCAGTCATAGCTTCCGCAACTATAGAATACCCGATGTATCAGCCGAAAAACGGTTACGCTGAACAGGAGCCCTCAGACTGGGCAAACGCGATGAAAGACACGATAAAGGCGGTAATGGCGAAGAGCGGCGTGGACAAGCACGACGTCAGGGGTATCGGCATTTCCGGTCAGATGCACGGACTTGTTATGCTCGACAGGGACAATAACGTCCTCCGCCGCAGCATAATATGGTGCGACCAGCGTACTGCCGCCGAGGTAGAGCAGATGAACACGCTCGTCGGCAGGGACAGGCTTGTGGAGATAACCGCAAACCCTGCTCTCACAGGCTGGACTGCGGCAAAGATACTGTGGGTAAAGAACAACGAGCCGGAGATATTCAGCCGCGTTGCGCATATCCTTCTGCCGAAGGACTATCTCCGCTTTATCCTAACGGGAGAGTACGCAACAGAGGTCAGCGACGCTTCCGGAATGCAGCTTCTCGACGTTCCGAACAGGAAATGGTCGGACGAGCTGCTCAGCGCGTTTGAAATAGACCGCAGCTGGCTCGGAAAGGTATACGAATCATGCGAGGTCACAGGCACGCTCACAAGGGCTGCCGCAGACGAGCTCGGGCTATGCGCGGATACCGTCGTTGTCGGCGGTGCAGGCGATAATGCCGCAGCTGCTGTCGGAACAGGCGTTGTCGAGGACGGCAAGGCTTTCACTACGATAGGCACGTCCGGCGTTGTATTCGCGCATACCTCCGGCATCTCCATAGACAAGCGCGGCAGAGTCCACACCTGCTGTGCTGCCGTACCCGGAGCGTGGCACGTTATGGGCGTTACTCAGGGAGCAGGTCTGTCGCTGAAATGGTTCCGCGACAACTTCTGCACAAGCGAAAAAGAGACCGCAAAGCTGATGGGCGTGGACGAATACAGCCTTATGGATAAGGCGGCGGAAAAAGTACCTGTCGGCGCGAACAGACTGCTGTATCTCCCCTACCTTATGGGCGAACGCACACCTCACCTCGACCCCGATGCAAGAGGTGTGTTCTTCGGGCTCTCAGCGATACACACACGCCGTGATATGCTCCGCGCAGTCATGGAGGGCGTTACGTATTCGCTGCGTGACTGCGTTGAGGTGTTCCGCGAGATGAACGTGAGCGTGAATGATATGATGGCTTGCGGAGGCGGCGGCTCATCGCCTCTGTGGAGGTCGATGCTCGCTGACCTGTACAACTGCGACGTAAAAACAGCCGCTTCCAAGGAAGGTCCGGCTCTCGGCGCAGCTATCCTCGCAAGCGTCGGCGCAGGTATCTATACGAGCGTGCAGGAGGCTTGCGGCGCGGTAGTACGCACAGATAAGGTGCAGTCCCCGAATGCCGGGAATGTGCCGGAATACGAGAAATACTACCAGCTCTACCGCGAGATATATCCGGCTCTCAGAAACAGCTTCTCCAGACTCGCACAGCTGTGACATAATGCGAGCCCCTTGCCGCTGCTGCGACGGAGACGGGGGCATTGTGGGCGTTTACTGGGTGAAACCTTTCTGAAGAAAGGTTCCGCCAACAGCGGCGGTCCCCTCTGTCGCTGTGCGACATCTCCCCACACTGTGGGGAGTCACCCCCAGACCCCCTTCCAAAGACTTCCAGCTTTGTTTTTCCCCTCCTATGGGGTCACGTCAGCGAATTAAGCTATGACATTTAATCTGTCAGCGTGACCCCATAGGAGGGGAAAAACGGAGTTAAAAGTTTTAGGAAAGGAGTTTGAGGAAGAACCCTTTTTCAAAAGGGTTTTCCTCAATAAGTTCACACAAAACAGTGCAGGGGGAGAAGCAGCTGTCCTGCACCTTCTCTTATTGTTTCAGCTCGCGCATGGGATCGACGTAGTCGCCGTTGTGGAGTATCTCGATATGCAGATGCGGAGTGAGCGAGCTCTCGATGTCGGCGGTGTTGCCGACAGTTCCGATGAGATCGCCGCCGGATAGCTTGTCTCCCTGCTGTACCTCAAGTGCCTGCGACATACCGCAATAGCGTGTGACGAAGCCGTTTTTGTGGTCGAGAGTCACCGTAACGCCCCATACGGGGTCATTTTTTACCTCTGCGATCTCTCCGCCGGAAACGGCGTAGACCTCCGCTCCGACCTCTGCTGCGAAATCGGTGCCGTTGTGGGTCTGCCACGAGCCTGTTGTCTCATTCCGGACGAGCTCGCCGCCGGAGAAGCCGGCTATCACCTGAGTCATATCCTTGAGCGGCGGCTTAGGGTCGCTCAATACAGCGGCTGCTGTCTCTTCTGCCGGCTGCTCGCTTACGGTCAATTCGGCGGCGGGCAGAGTTGCGGCAGCCTTTGCTGCGGCGGCAGTCACAGTTGTCTGCGGGGCAGCGGTACGTACAGGCGCGGTGGTCCTAACGGCGACTGCTGTAGTTCTGGGCACGTTGTATGCTCGCTTGTTGACTGGAGCTTCCGGCTCGGAAACGCTGTTCTTAGCTGTCAGCTCGTTCGAGAGCTTGCGGCTCTGACCGTATGCGAAATAGCACGCCGAGCCGATCATCACAGCGCTTATGCCGAGTGCCGCATAGAATCCCTTTGAAGCTTGTTTGTTATCGGAAAACAGATTTTTCTTCACGTATAACACCTCCGCAAGTATTATTGACGAAAAAATGCGGATTATACGCAAAAAACTGTCCGCATGTTCTGCATTGACATTGCAGAGCTTTTACGTTATACTTATAATAATACTATGCAATAAAGGAGCGAAGCATATGTGGAAGGACTTATCCGCTGAGTGGCACATCGTCTTTGAAGAGGTGTGGCTCGCGTTCAGAAGCGGAAGCGTTCCAATCGGAGCAGCGATTTTCGATGAAAACGGCAGTCTTCTCGTCCGCGACCGCAACCGCGCGGCTGAGCCCGGAACCGTGAACAAGCGCATCTCTCACGCCGAGGCGAATGCTCTGCGCAGGCTCGATAATACGGCGTGCAATGTCAGGAACGCTGTGCTTTATACGTCTATGGAGCCGTGTCCGATGTGTATGGGAACGGCTGTGATGTCGAATATCCGGCACCTTCGCTATGCTTCGTGTGACCCCTACTGCGGCTGTGTACACCTCAAGGATGACGAGCCGTATATCAGGAGCAAGGGGCTTGATTACACGAACGAGGGCGGCGAGCCGGAGTTCGTTCAGCTCGTCATACAGAGCTATTACGAGCTGTGCAGTATAGATAACGGCAGCAGCGATAAGGTCTTTGTGAGATTTGCGGGATTCCTGCCGTCTGCGGCAGAAACTGCAAGGCAGCTGTATGCGGAAAAGCGTCTCGACAGGCTTGCTGCGTCCGGCGCTGGTTTCCCGGACGTATACGATGAGATAGTGAGCCTGATGAAAAAAGGCTGATACCGTACAGACAGCGGCAGTATGCCGCGGAAAGAGGAAATGAATGGATACAGAGATAACAGCGGCGGAGCTGAGTCAGCTCCGTGACGGCGACTATGCAGTTATAGATATACGCGATGCGACAGCGTTCGATTACGGACACATCGGCGGTTCGGTGAACATTCCGCTTCCGGAACTCGCTTCGGCGGAGCTGCCGGAGGGAAAAAAGCTTGTGCTCTACTGCAAATCAGGCGTGATAAGCATTGATGCGGCGGAGAAGCTGCGCGAAAGGGGCTTCGAGGCGTACAGCCTTGCCGGCGGATACGTGGATTGGCTGCGCACGCGAATGACTGACAGGAATCTCACAGAGCAGGTCGAGCTGAGTCTGCGGAAAAAGTTCAAGAAGAGCATATGGTGCAGATTCACGAAGGCGATAAACGAGTATCAGCTCGTGCAGCCGGGCGACAGGATAGCTGTCTGTATTTCGGGCGGCAAGGATTCGATGCTTATGGCGAAGCTGTTTCAGGAGCTCAAGCGCCACGATAAATTCCCGTTCGAGGTGGTGTTCCTCGTTATGGATCCCGGCTACAGTCCCGAGAATCGCCGGATCATCGAGCAGAATGCCAGATCAATGTCGATCCCGGTACAGATATTCGAGTCCACTATCTTTGATTCCGTGTTCCATATCGAAAAGAATCCGTGCTACATCTGTGCAAGAATGCGCCGCGGCTATCTCTACAGCAAGGCTAAGGAGCTCGGGTGCAATAAAATAGCGCTCGGTCACCATTTCGACGATGTCATCGAGACGATACTTATGGGTATGCTCTACGGCGGACAGGTACAGACGATGATGCCTAAGCTTCACAGCACCAACTTTGAGGGAATGGAGCTGATACGTCCGCTCTATCTCGTCCGCGAAGCCGACATCAAGCACTGGCGCGATTACAATGACCTTTACTTCATACAATGCGCGTGCAAATTCACCGAGAACTGCTCATCGTGCAGCGAGAACGGACAGTCCGAATCGAAGCGGCTTGAGGTGAAGAATCTCATAGCAGAGCTGAAAAAGCTGAATCCGCAGGTCGAGAAGAACATCTTCCGCAGCGTCGAGAACGTCAATCTCAGCACCGTAATCGCATACAAGGAGAGGGGAGTGACTCACCACTTCCTCGACACCTACGACAATAAATAAAAAAACAGCACTAAGGGGAGCTTCACCTTTAGTGCTGTTTTGATTTTATGTGTTTTACTGCATAGCAGCTGCCATGCTTGAAGCCTCAGCGATAGCCGCATCCGCCTGTGACTGAGCCTCAGCGAGCTTTTCCTCAGCCTCTGCGATACCTGCGTCTACAGCCTCATTGATAGCGGCTTCGGTGTCTGAGCTGACAGTTGCTCCTTCTGCTGACTCGGGAGCAGCTTCGGAAGCCGTCTTCTCTATCGGGAGCGACTTGCCGTCCTCGTCGTAGAACACGATGTTATCGACGTACATATTGCCCTCGTTCTGAGCGCCCCATCTCATAATGAGGAACACAGCCTCTTCCATTGTCTCGTCCCAGCACTGTCCGCTTGCTGCGAGCACGAACTTGAATTCGCCGTGAGCTGCACCGGACATCTCGAAGTTGTATTCGCCGCCGCTCCATTCGCCGAACTGATACCACTTGTCACCGGCAACGTTAGCTCCGCC
>Ga0310697_10006373_pt1 | contig 11234 bp, 13 predicted proteins | sample 172DNAGHGlowgp2_FD_203883 | JGI IMG/M metagenome (GOLD analysis project Ga0310697, IMG submission 203883) | Sheep rumen microbial communities from Palmerston North, Manawatu-Wanganui, New Zealand - 1728 DNA GHGlow gp2 (v2) (version 2) | ecosystem: Host-associated > Mammals > Digestive system >... | reverse complement strand
CGTTACGAAGATACTCGGCTATGAGCCGCGTGAGATAAGCGGAATCTATATCCGCACGACCACGATCGTTACGATACTCTCGTTCCTGCTGTGCATACCGCTCGAATCAGCTGCACTGGACGCTCTCTGGCGCGGTATGATGACGCAGTATTCCGGCTGGCTCGCTCCGGATATACCGCTTTCAGCCTATGTAAAGACGATAGGTATGGGCGTTGTGACCTACCTTGTAACGACACTTCTGCTGAAGCGGAAGATAAACAAGATCCCGATGGACGAGGCACTGAAGAATACAGAATAAGCACAGATGAGCTTCCTTTCAGAAAAGGAAGCTCATTTTCTGTTCCGAAGCTGTGTTCTGTCAGTAATAGATGTGCAAGAATGTACAACTTGTATAAACCGAAGCGTTTAAGATTTGTTTACACTATTTTTTATCAAAGTTATTGACTTATAATATCACAAATGGTATAATTTATGTATATTGATCTTTTTATGATCATTGAGGGGAGAAATCATAATGAATATCAGAAAAATCGTTGCAGCAGCGCTTTCGCTCGCTGTAATGTGTGTCTCTGCGCCTGTAGAGATGCACACGCCGGAATTCTCCGGCATCACTGCTTCGGCGGCTGGCACTACCGTCACGCAGAACGGACTGACCTTTAACGTCTATTCCGACCACGCCGAGGTCATCAGGGCAGAATCCGGCGCAAGCTCTATCCCGTCAAGTGTGGACGGGGTCCCGGTAACAGTCATTGCGGATACATCATTCGCAGGCTCGTCTATCGGCTCGATCAGCATTCCAGATACTGTAACAGTTATCGGAAAGGGTGCGTTTTCAGGCTGTGTGAGCCTCGGCTCGATAACCCTTCCTGCTTCGGTATCAAGTATCGGCAACAATGCATTCGGCAACTGCAAGGCGCTGAAAACGCTCACGATCATGAATCCGTCCTGCTCGATCTATGACAGCGATGCTGTTGTATGGAGCAGCTTCACCTATAAGTTCCAGTTTGCCGGGACGATATGCGGCTATTCCGGCTCTACAGCTGAGTCATACGCGAGGAAATACGGCTACACCTTTCAGTCGATAGGCGGTGCTCAGCCGATCGTAACAACTACCACGACTACAACTACAAGACCTACTACGACAACAACTACCACTACTACAACGACTACCACAACAACAGCTCCGACAACTACGACCACCACGACTACGGAAATACCGTGGTGGCAGACTACTACGACTACCGAATACATCCCGTGGTGGCAGACGAGCACGACCACAACTACGACCGAGATACCGTGGTGGCAGACAACGACCACGACAACTACCGAATACATCCCATGGTGGCAGACCTCAACTACGACCGAATCCACCACAACAACGACTTCTACAACGACTGCTCCCGAAAAGGCTGTCCGCATAAAGATAGTCAGCTATCCGACCAAGACGGTCTATGCCCTTAATGAAGAGCTCGACCTTGAGGAGCTCGCTGTCAGAACGTGGTATACCGAGGGAAGCGGCAACGAACGTGCTGATAATTACGGAAATGCGTATTACCTTACCGATTACCGTGAAAGATTTGATATATCGGGCTTCGACAGCAGCATTCCCGGTGAGCGAACGGTGACTATCACCTACAGAAGATACAATTCCGCAGGTCAGCTCCTCACGGACAGCGCACAGTTCACGGTAGTTGTGCTTGCTCCGGAGACTACGACCACATCAACTACTACAACTACAACAACAACTACCACGACAACGACCGAGATACCGTGGTGGGCAACAACTACAACAACAGAGAGTATCCCGTGGTGGCAGACAACTACTACCACTGAATCTACTACAACAACGACAACAACAACTCAGACTACCACGACAACAACAGATTTCGGCGTTCGTATGCAGATAATGAGCTATCCCACAAAGACTGTTTATGAATGGGGCGAGCAGCTCGACCTTTCGGGTCTTACGATACAGGTATGGACACGTGACAAATACGGCAGCGAAACAGCTGATAACGGCGGTTATCCCTACGTTGTCAAGGACAGACAGGACATCTTCTCTGTTACAGGCTATAACAGCAATGTTGCAGGCGAGCGTACACTCACTGTGATGCTGAGATACTACAGCAACAATGCGCAGAGATGGCTCTCGGCAAGCGAACAGATACGTGTTTTCGTCAACGAAAAGGCTGAGACTACGACGACTACGGTAACTACCACAACAACTACCGAGACTACAACGACCACGACTGTGACTCCGCAGCCCGATTTCGAGCTCGGTGACGTGAACCGCGACGGAAATGTCGATGCAAAGGACGCGACCGATATTCTGAAGGCATACGCAGTATATTCGACCGGAGGCGAGCCGGCTCTCGCTCCCGACCAGAAGTCCGCAGCCGACGTGAACGAAGACGGAGCCGTCAATTCTAAGGACGCTTCAATAATCCTCGCGTATTACAGCTATCTTTCAACTGGCGGAAATATGAAGCTCCGCGATTTCAGATACCGGTAAAACAGCATAAGAAAAGACCCGCTTTCAAGCGGGTCTTTTTTTTTGACTTTATTACTTGTCGTTCTTCTTGTCCTTCTTGGGAGCCTTCTTGCTGCCCTTCCACCATGACCATGTTACAGGTGCAACGAAGAGTGAAGAGTAGGTACCGGAGATAAGACCGGCCATAAGCGGTACAGAGAAGCTGAGGAGCGAATTGTAGCCGCTGATGAGGACAACTATTGTAACAACGAGCATTGTGCCGATAGTTGTTACCGAGGTCCTGATAGAACGTGTGAGAGACTGTGAGCAGCCGGTGTTGATGAGCTCATTGAGCGAAGCCTTCGGCATAAGTGTTCTGTTCTCACGTATCCTGTCGTAAATAACGATAGTGTTGTTGATAGAGTAACCGAGGATAGTCAGGATGACCGCAACGATGTTCGAGTTGAACTCAAAGCCGCAGATGATAGATACTGCAAGAGCTGCGAGAATATCGTGGCAGAGGGCAAATATCGAGCAGATACCTGCCGACCAGCCGCCTATCCTGCTGAATCTGATAGCGATGTAGATGATAATGAGGATCGCTGCGAATACCATTGCGAGGAGGCACTTCAGAAGGAACTCGCGTCCGGAAGAAGGGCTTACGTCGTTGGAATCGAAGAGCTCAAGCTCATTATCGGGGAATGCAGCGCGGAGATTCTCGGTGAGCTCGTGCTGACCGTCCGCATTGAGACCTTCCTTTGAAGTGAAGGAAATGGTTATCTGATAGCCGTCGGAGTCGAGGCTTTCGCCGCGTCTGACGTTTACATTTGAGTCGACAAGCTTTTCTACCTCTGCATCGACTGCATCGGTATCGAGGTCGCCCGTGTAGGAGTAGGTCAGCAGTGTGCCGCCCTTGAATTCGATAGCGAACTTTACGCCTCTGATGAGAGCACCGGCGATAAGAGCTACAACGACGCATATCGCGATAATGAGTATCATTTTCTTCTTGGAGCAGAAGTCATATACCTTTCCGGTATAAGCCTGTGCCTGAGAAGCTTCCTGTTTCTTCTTGCTCATTTGCCGTCACCTCCGTAAAGTGCTTTTTTATCAGACCATTTAGCCAGTGATGTGACCATAAGTCTGGAAGCGAAAACTCCGAAGATGAAGTTGCAGATAACGCCGACGAGGAGCGTGAAGCCGAATGAATAAACAACGCCTTCAGCAGTTGCGCCGAACATAAAGAATACAGTTCTGTTGAGTATCTTCGAGAAGAAGCTTGAGGGAACGCCGAACGCACCCATAAGAATGATAGCGATGATAACGTTTGTGATGTTACCGTCGAGGATAGCAGAGAATGCTCTCTTGTAAGCTACGCGGATAGCAGCGTCAGTGGACTTGCCTGAGCGGAGCTCTTCCTTGATACGCTCGCCTGTGATGATATTTGCGTCAACGCCCATACCAACTGCGAGGATGATACCTGCGATACCGGGGATAGTAAGAGTTGCGCCGGGCTGGAAGCCGAACCAGCCTGATACAGCTGCGAGCGAGCCGGCGATCTGTCCGCATATAGCGATAACAGCAACGAAACCGGGAACGCGGTAGAGGACGATCATATAGATCGCGATGAGAGCGAAAGCGATAATCGCTGCAAGAAGCATAGCATCGAGCGAGCCCTCACCCATTGTAGGTGAAATGGTCTTGAAGCTCTTGGTCTCTATCTTGAAGGGAAGCGCACCGGAATTGATCTGGTCGGCGAGCTTCTTTGCGGATTCGCTTGTGAAATTACCTGTGATGACAGCATTTCCGTTTGTGATAGCGTTGTTTACGGTCGGAGCTGAGATCATGGTGTTGTCCATCCATATCGAGATAGGTGTGGATGTGCCTGCGAGCTCGGAAGTAGCGCTGCCGAACTTGCTTGTTCCGTCTGTATTGAGCTTGAGGGTAACTACCCATTCGTAGTTGCCGGAAGCGTCGGGCTGCTGGGTATAGCCGGCTGAGTCGATGTCTGAGCCGTTTATAACGATGTCACCTGTAGGGGTTATGTTGCCCTCTGCGTCGGTGTCGTATTCGTCGCCCTTTCTGAATGTGAGCTCTGCCATTTCGCCGAGCTCCTTTACAGCAGCCTCGGGGTCGAAATTGCTTTCGCCAGCCTGCCAGGGGAAACGAACGATGATTCTGTCGCTTTTGCCGTCGCTGTAGAGCTCGTTATCGTTGATACCGAGTGTAGCGAGACGGGTCTTGATTACCTCGGTAGCCGCATCGAGCTGTTTGTCTGTTGCGTCGTAGTCGCCAGCCGGAGCGAAGGTAACGTCAACGCCGCCTTTGATGTCGATACCGAGACGGATATCGTCAACGCCCTTTACTACTGTTTTCGTGTTATCACCGTAGATATAATCGAGTCCGGTGACAGTTGAAACAGCGAACAGAGCGATCAAAGCAACGACGATGAAGAAAGTGGATCTGCCGGTCTTTTTCACGGTCATGTGCCTCCTATACTTATGAACGTCCGCCCTCTGTGCGAAGGCAATGGACGCATTTGATATTCCACGGAAACGCCTTTCGGGGCAGGAAATGACCACCGGTCCGAGTCTCCGCGACAATTACAATTATTGTACTATATTTACGGATAAAAGTCAAGTATATTGGGAAATAAATGCCCATATTTCTTAATTATGCACAATGAAATCTGTTTTCAGTAATGCACAATGCATAATATATGATGACCACATAAGCCCTTTATCGGATACTGTTATTTGAAATGCTTCTGTGATTCCTTCAGGCGGCGGATAGTGCGGTTGAGGTTAGCCTGTGTCTCGTAGTATTCGCGGATACTCTGCTTCTGACGCGCTACCTCTTCGGAGCGTATCCGCTCCTCGTCCGCGAGCTTCATAGCTATCTCCTCGGGAGGACCGCAGGCGTCCGCGAGCAGTATCGCCCTGTCAGGCATTATCTGTATGAAGCCCTCGGAAATGGCAGCATAGTGCCATTCGCCGTCTATCATATATTTAAGCTCGCCGGTCGGGAGTGCCGTTACGAGCGGCTCGTGTCCGGGGAGCACACCGAGGAGCCCGTCTATCGCGGTGATGACGAGGTGCTCGGTCTCGCCCTGGAAGAAAATGCCGTCCGTAGCGATTATCTCGAGGTGGAATGTCTTAGCCATAGGATCACTCTCCGTCCCCTATCTGCTTTGCCTTGGCGAGAACATCGTCGATAGTGCCAGCCATAAGGAAGGCAGCCTCGGGGTACTTGTCCATATCGCCGTTGATTATTGCCTGGAAGCCCTCGATAGTGTCCTTGAGCGGAACGTATTTGCCCTTGAGACCGGTGAAATTCTCGGCAACGTTGAAGGGCTGTGAGAGGAACTTCTGTATCTTTCTTGCACGGTAAACGGTCTGCTTGTCGTCCTCGCTGAGCTCCTCCATACCGAGGATAGCGATGATGTCCTGAAGCTCCTTGTACTTCTGGAGCAGCTCCTGTGTGCGTCTTGCAACCTGATAGTGTTCGTCGCCGACGATCTCCGGCTCGAGGATACGCGAGTTCGATTCGAGCGGGTCAACGGCGGGATAGATACCCTGCTCGACTATCTTACGCGAGAGAACGGTAGTTGCATCGAGGTGGGCGAAGGTTATTGCCGGGGCAGGGTCCGTGAGGTCGTCCGCCGGCACGTAAACAGCCTGAACCGACGTGATAGAGCCGTTCTTGGTGGAGGTGATACGCTCTTGCAGCTCGCCGACCTCCGTTGCAAGCGTCGGCTGATAGCCAACGGCAGACGGCATACGTCCGAGCAGAGCCGAGACCTCAGAGCCTGCCTGCACGTAACGGAAGATGTTGTCGATGAACAGCAGAACGTCCTTGTGTTCGCGGTCGCGGAAGTATTCAGCCATAGTCAGACCGGTCTGAGCGACTCTCATACGCGATCCGGGCGGCTCGTTCATCTGACCGAAAACGAGAGTGGTCTTGCTGATAACGCCGGATTCCTGCATCTCGTTCCAGAGGTCGTTGCCCTCACGCGAACGCTCGCCGACGCCTGTGAATATCGAATAGCCGCCGTGCTCGGTAGCGATATTGCGGATAAGCTCCTGTATGAGGACGGTCTTGCCGACTCCGGCGCCTCCGAAAAGACCTATCTTACCGCCCTTAGCATATGGCGCGATGAGGTCGATGACCTTGATGCCTGTCTCGAGTATCTCAACGACAGGGCTCTGATCCTGAAAAGACGGAGCCTTGCGGTGTATGCCCCATTTTTCCTCGGTGACAACGTCGCCCTTCTTGTCGATAGGCTCGCCGAGAACGTTGAACATACGTCCGAGGGTCTCCTCGCCGACGGGCACCTGAATGCATGAGCCGGTCGCGGTGACCTCCATATTCTTGCTGAGTCCCTCGCTCGTTGCGAGCATTATGCAGCGGACAATATGGTTGCCCATATGCTGTGCGACCTCCATAACGCGGCGCTTTCCGTCGACCTCGACCGTGAGCGCGTCCTTTATCATCGGGAGCTTTCCGGCAGGGAACTCAACATCTATAACAGGTCCGATGACCTGAGTTATCTTACCTTTTTCCATTTTTGCGGTATACCTCCAAGCAGTATATCAGAGGAGGCTTTCGCCCTCTCCCATAACAGCGATGTCAACAGCTGCTGCTTCCTCAAGGTGGAATGTCATTAGCTTGTTTCCGGTCGTTTCATTGTAGATAGCCTCAAGACCGGAAGCCTTTATCATTTCCTCGGCATATGAAGGGTCTGTCTCGAAGACAGCCTTTCCCGTGTATCTCAGCCAGTGACCGTCCTTTTTGCAGGCAGCTATCTCGCAGAGCGGGTCAGCTTTGAGCTGCTTGTAGACGTCCTTGAAGTCGCCGACGCCGAAAATTATCTTGCCGTCCTTTTCGAGGAATGCTCCGAGCGGACGGAGCTTTGGCTGTTTCCCGTCAGCAGTTGCGAGGAAGAATACACCTGTTTCTCTCAGAAAATCGCCGATTTTGCTCATTATCTCGTCCTCCTTTATAATGTATGGGCTGATACAGACATCAGCCCTCTGTTATTTTTCGTTAAGGCTTGCAGCGCCGCCGCAGACCTCGGTTATCTCCTGTGTTATCGCAGCCTGACGCGCGCGGTTGTACATCAGCGAAAGGTCCTTTATCATATCCTTTGCGCTGTTCGTAGCGGCGTCCATAGCGGTCATACGCGAGTGCTGCTCACAGCAGAACGCCTCGACCATCGCGCCGTAGATGATGCCCTTTGCATAGTTGGGTATGAGATACTCCATTACCTCCTCGGGCGAGGGCATAAATGAAGCCTTGGGCAGCTTTTTCATCGTTCCGTCGGGAGCCTTTCCGAAGTGGCGTCTCTCGAACGGGAGAAGGCGGACGGTGCGCGTCTCCTGCAAATTTGAATTTATCATATCCGTATACAGCACATACACCTCATCAAGCTCGTGGTTCTCGAATTTTTCGATGACGAGCTCGGCTATCTCCTTTGCGCGGTGGATAGTCGGATTCTGCGTAGTATAGAGGAATTCGCCGTCTACAGAGGCTGTGTTCCCGGAATTCATACGCCGCTGGAAGTACATACGTCCGACCTGTCCCATAACGAACAGGTAGCAGTTGTTGAGGTCAGGAGCCTCGTCAAGTGCCTGCTCGGCGTATTTAAGGATATTGTGGTTATAGCTTCCGCAGAGCCCCTTGTCGCCTGTGATGATGATATAGCCTTTTTTACGCTTTTCATCGGGTATATCCGAACGTCTGTCGAAGAAGAGCTGGCGTGTATGCGGAGTGTGCTCGAGCACGCTCTCGATAGTCTCCTGGAGCTTATAGAAATATGGCTCGGTGAGGTCGAGGGCAGCTCTTGCCTTTTTGAGCTTTGAAGAGGATATGAGATACATCGCATTCGTTATCTTGAGTATCTGCTGTATGCTCGCTATCCTTTCACGTATCTCTCTTATGTTGGGCATAGACTCACCCCTTACTCCTCAAATGCCGTGACGATGCGCTCGATACGCTCGCCGAGCTCCTCGTCGAGGACCTTCTTCTCCTCTATCTCAGAGATGATGTCCTGACCGTATGATTCGATATACGTCATAAGGTCGCTGATATACTCCCTGAGCTCATTGAGAGGGATACCCTCGAAGAGCCTGTGCTGAGCTGCGTAGAGCAGTATTACCTGCTTATAGTGCGGCATAGGGTTATAGAGCGGCTGTTTGAGCAGCTCTGTGAGCATACGTCCGTGCTCGAGCAGCTCTGTGGTGGACTGGTCGAGCTCTGATGAGAACTGTGTGAATATCTCCATTTCCTTGAACTGTGCAAGGTCGATACGCAGATTTCCGGCAGCCTTCTTCATCGCCTTGGTCTGAGCCGCACCGCCGACACGCGAAACGGAGAGTCCGTAGTTTACAGCCGGACGCTGACCCGAGTTGAAGAGCTCGCTCTCGAGGAATATCTGTCCGTCTGTGATAGAGATGACATTTGTCGGGATATATGCCGAAATATCGCCTGCGAGCGTCTCGATAACAGGGAGAGCCGTGAGTGAGCCTCCGCCGTGCTCGTCATCGAGGCGGCTCGAGCGTTCGAGAAGTCTCGAATGGAGATAGAATACGTCGCCGGGGTAAGCCTCACGTCCGGGCGGACGGTGGAGCAGCAGCGACATCGCACGGTATGCAACGGCGTGCTTTGAGAGGTCATCATATACTATGAGGACGTCCTTGCCCTTTGACATAAAGTATTCGGCAATAGCCGTACCTGAATACGGCGATATGTACTGGAAGGGAGCAGGGTCGCTCGCAGAAGCGCATACAACGACTGTATAGGGCATAGCGCCGAACTTCTTGAGGGTATTTACTACCTGTGCGACGGTCGATGCCTTCTGTCCGATAGCGACATAGACGCAGATAACGTCCTTGCCCTTCTGGTTTATGATAGTATCTATAGCGATAGAGGTCTTGCCGGTCTGTCTGTCGCCGATGATGAGCTCACGCTGACCTCTTCCTATCGGGAACATCGAGTCGATAGCGAGGATACCGGTCTGGAGCGGCACACTTACGGGCTTACGCTCGATAACGCCGGGAGCCTCGCGCTCTATCGGGAAGTAATCGTCTGCGCGGACAGGTCCGAGACCGTCGATGGGAGCACCGAGCGCGTCAACGACACGTCCGAGAAGCTCATCGCTCACGCCGATACCTGCGCGCTTTCCTGTGCGTACAACGGAAGAGCCCTCAGTGAGACCGCTGTCGTCGCCGAGGAGTACGACGCCTACTGATTTTTCTTCAAGGTTCTGTACGATGCCGCGGATACCGGTCTCGAACTCAACGAGCTCGCCGTACATAACTCCGCTCATACCGTAAACTGAGGCAATACCGTCGCCGAGGCGCGTAATATAGCCTGTTTCGGTAGCGCCGGACTTGACAGTGAAGTCCTTTACCTCTGTCTTGAGGACAGAGATGATGTCGCCGGAGGAGAGCTTCTCCTTGCCGCTTTCGGCGACCTCTGCCGCCTTCGACTGCATAAGCTCGCGCATTGAGCGGAGGCTCGTGCGGTAACTGCGGTCGTACTCGACATCGCCGGCATTGAGGATGAAACCGCCGATGATGTCGGGGTCATGTCTGTATTCGATGTCAACGTCGTCCTTGACGAAGCGTTCCATTATGAATTTGCGCAGGTCAGCCTGCTGAGACTCAGTAAGCGGTGTAACATAGCGCACTACAGCTCTGATAGCTCCCTGCTTTTCGAGGAGTATCTCCTCATATTCACCGAAGATCTCGCCGAGGTCGCCGACCGCGCCCTCTCTTACGGCAGAAGCCATAAAGCGTTCGAGCGTTTCGGGGAATATCTGTCTGATTATGCTGTGCTTCTCATCGTAAGTTACGAGGGGATTAGACAGCGTATCAGCGACGTCGGGACAGGTATCGAGGACGTTTTTTGCCGTGATTATATCCTCGCGGGATATATTGCGGCGGACGAGCTCCTTTACGAGCTCTTTTCCGTTATCTCTCATTGCTTGTCACCCTCCTCGGAAAGGAACTCGTCGACAAGCTTCCTGTTCTTATCGTCATCGAGGTTCGCACCGACTATCTTGGAAGCGGCTTCGATAGCGAGGTCTGCTATCTGTGACTGTGCCTGCTGGAGCACACGTCTGCGCTCATTCTCGATAGTTTCGCTTGCGGCGCTGACGATCTCGTCAGCCTCCTCGTGGGACTTCTGTATGATGCTTGATCTTTCGGTCTCTGCATCATCGTGAGCCTTCATAATGATCCGGCTCGCCTCTTCCTTAGCCTCGCTGATGGTATCGGAATACTGCTGGCGGAGTGCTTCTGCCTCCTGCCTTGCCTTTTCGGCATCGTCGATGTCCTTCTGAATGGACTGTGTCCTTTCGTTCATCATCTTGTTTATGGGCTTGAAGAGGAATATCCTGAGCAGAATGAACAGTATGATGATATTGGCAACTGCCTCAAAAATGCTCCAGAATTCAAATTTAAGCATTATTTTTCCTCCTTATGCAGAATACTTTGCTCAGATTCACTTGCTGCCGAGCATGATTATAATAAGGAGCGCTATAACGAAGCCGTAAACAGCGGTAGCCTCAGCAAGGGCACATCCGATGATGAGCGATGTTCTTATATCGCCCTTTGCCTCGGGCTGGCGCGCGATAGATTCTGTAGCCTTAGCGGTCGCGATACCGATACCGATACCTGCGCCGATACCTGTGAGAACGGCAACAGCAGCACCTAATGCGATAACTCCCATATTTATTTACCTCCATGAACTTTCTTGCGTTTTC
>Ga0310697_10006372_pt1 | contig 11236 bp, 10 predicted proteins | sample 172DNAGHGlowgp2_FD_203883 | JGI IMG/M metagenome (GOLD analysis project Ga0310697, IMG submission 203883) | Sheep rumen microbial communities from Palmerston North, Manawatu-Wanganui, New Zealand - 1728 DNA GHGlow gp2 (v2) (version 2) | ecosystem: Host-associated > Mammals > Digestive system >... | reverse complement strand
TTGTATAGTCCCTCAAGATGTAAAGGAATGTTCTGGGATAGGCAGACATTTTGCCTTTCCGTGAATATCTGCTGAGCCAAATGGTAGAGAGATTGAAGGTCAACGGAGAAGGTTTCGTTGTCTTGTTCATAGGCAGGCTCGAACTCCAAGGCTCCCATGCTCCTTTTTCCAATGAAGGCCAGACGGTCAACTGCAGTGAGATGTCTTATGGGGATTTGACGAGCTGTTGCCCATTGGCGAAATACATCATTACCCCAACGGTCAGGCAGTGAGTCGGCAATGAACTCGGGTAGTCCGGCATATAGTTTGTCAGTGTTGCCGCTATGGGCCATACCCCGTTGACTTAATGGGCTGTAGATGGAGGCTGTCAGCGGAGCAATATCCAGACCTTTCTGCAGGAAATCGTTCGAATAGGTAAAGAATGCTTTTCTGCGTTCTTTGTTCCAATAGAGACGGCCAGCCTCCATTCCCCAAATCATCACCTTCAGTACATTATTTTCCATTCTTAATGCGTTTTGGCTTGTTCTTGTTCATTTTTTCTATCATCTCTGGGGTTGGAGGTAATGGAGGTAGTAACTTCTCTACTTCTTCAAGAAAACTGATAGCACGAAGCATGGCCAGAAAACTGCCCATGGTAATATTGTATGCTCTGCCACTTTCAAAGGCCTTGATAGTAAACAGACTGACACCCGCTTGTTCCGCCACTTGTTTTTGAGTAAGTCGACAGACTAGCCGATATTCTTTAAATCGGCTGCCTAACTCTATGATGAGTTCTGCATTGGTCTTGGCGTAGATGTCTTCTGAATAATTCATGTTGCAAAGGTAGTTATTTCTTCTCTTATTTCCAAATTTTTAGCATAAAAATTGATATTTCAACCCTTATATGTATTGTTATCCGTTGTCTTATGCCTTTTGAAAAGGGAGTGTATCGGGCTGAAGAAAGCAGCCAATTCATAAACACAACAGGCGGCTATATGATTTCATGCCAGGCATTGGCAATTGTTTCGATGTTAAAGCGATGGGATATTTCCAGGGCTTGACGCGATTTTTCTTGCCAGTCTATTTTGGTTGCCTCAGTCATGCATCGTGCTATTCCGTTCACATCACCATTGGAAAAATACATGCCGAAGTCACCCATTATCTCCTGACTCGTTGGCAAATCCGATGATATGACAGGAAGTCCGTGAGCCATGGCCTCTACGGCAGTAACTCGTTGAACTCCTCCAATTGAGAAGATAGAATCGGTGAGAAAACAAATCTTTTTCATATTAATAGCCACAATCTCATAAGTTGGTCAGCAATAAAATACCCCCCCGAGTCGAATGATACTAATCCTGTTCCTATTAATTTCTTAATTGAACTTTGAACGCTACTTGCCGATTTGAGACTATGTCTGCGAATAAAAGCTCCGGAGGTAATTTGACTTGCGCGATGTTCCTTGGCTATAGCATATAGTAGTTCTTTCTGAGGCAAGGGCAACCTGGCCATGATTTCACTGTAATGCCTGTTGGATTCCTTTATCATTAGATGGAGAATATCCTCAGTCATTCCCTTTGTACAACACGCCCCCACAGATGTAGTGGCAAAAGCCTCACGCATAGTTTTCTGATTGTAATAAGTATTACCATCGAAAGTGGTGTATACATAGCTGATTGCCTCGTCATCTATTTTTTTTCCGTTGGCGAGAAAGTGATGTCGAACAAATTCTGCGTATTTTTCTTCTGCTATAACTTCGAGACTCTGAATGTCTGCACTATTATAGAATGGTCGTGAAGAATCTCGGAACATTTGTTCAAGCAGATGACGTTCACTGCCAGAGAATATAAATTGCGTGTTGGTCATTTTCTGAATATGTGAACGGAGTTCCGCCTCGATATTTTTCTCTGGATAATATGTGATTTGTTGGAATTCATCAATAGCTACTATACACTTTTTACCAGCTTTCTCCAAAGTCTGGAATATCTCTTCAAGAGAATAACTGGGATTTTGAATATCACCAATTGAAATGCCGAAAGTAGGAAGAGTCGTAACAGGGTCGAAGCCGATGTTTCCTGTCAGTGAACGCATGGTGGCTAATGCTAATTTCTGCATCTTCTGACCACGAGTAGCGAGGGTATTAAAGACAGCCTTTCCTAGTTCGAAGGTAAATTCCTGAAGTGTGGATGTTTTAAGAATATCTATGAAAAATGTAATATAGTTGTCGCTTATAGTAGTTTTATCGAAGCAGTAATACATCAGTTGGGTCTTCCCGACTCGGCGTGGGGCCATCAAGACTACATTTGCCCCATTGCTCAAACTTTGTAGTAGTCGTTTTGACTCTTGTTCCCTGTCGCAGAAAAACTCTGCTGGTATTTTTCCCGTTGTGATAAAAGGGTTATTCATAATGCTTTGGATAGTGTTATTTGTACTTGCTATTTGCCTGCAAATATAGTCAATAATATTCGAATTAGCAAGCAATTGTTCCCAATGCTTTATTTATTTTGAATTATTTAACGTCAATTATGCAAATCGAATAATGCAAATGGGATTATTGTAATTGTAATAAAATAGTTCTTCATTCAAAGATTACGAGTTCCAGTTAGCCTTGTTTTAACCAAAAAACGATGGTAGATTTGAGACCAATATATTTAATGTATCCTGAACGTAAGGCACGCCAGAAGACTGCAGGTTTCTCCTTCAACGGAATTTGATGCCCCGTATAGAAAACTTTGCTCAACGTATATCTTAAGAACTTATGAATGATGGGGGTGTGGCGAAAACGTAACAACTCATCGGCTACTGTGAGATAGCAACCTAAATTGCGTTTGGAGAAATTAGTAGTCATTGTGGACGATTGCCTGAGACGATGACCAACAAAACTGCGTTTTAGGCAGAAAATGTTGTCACTGCTCAGGGTGAGAATGGTAGTGTACAATTCATCTTCATGAATAATACCTTCATAGAATTTTAGTCCGATTCGATCCAGAAAATCCTTGCGAATGAATAGCAACCAAACAACACAATTATGTGTTTGCGTGTCAAGCACTAAATTTAGAAGATACTCACCATCATATTTTTTGTTTTCATCTACAAGATGAGTCCTTTTGGTGTTTCTGGAAATGCGGTCGACTCCTTTTTCGGAGAAAGAGTCTCCGTCAAAGAAGATAAAATCTGCCTGATTATTCTCTATGTAGTCATAACATGTCCGCAATGCATCAGAATCCTTCAACACATCGTCAGAGTCCATCATATAGATGTATTTCCCTGTTGCATGTCGGAGTGCCAGATTCCTGGCTGCGGACTGACCTTTATTCTCTTGGGTAAAAGAAATAATTCTGTTATCTTTTTGCTGATATTTTTTGATAATGTCCCCACTATCATCTGTCGAACCATCATTGACGGCAATAATTTCTATTTCTCTTAAGGATTGGTGAATAAGAGACTGAAATGTATCATCCAAGTATGGAGCAACATTATAAATAGGTAATATGACACTGACTTTAACCATAGAAGTGTAATTTGATGCAAAATTACACATTTTCTATGAATAATCAAAGTATTTCGACTTTTTGTTTGCAAATGTCAATAATATAGCTTATCTTTGCAGTCAAAAGATTACTTACAAGCTAAAAAGCATACTTATGAGTTGTTTATCATACAAAACCAGGATGCGCCTTTGGTCAGTATTGCATCCTATCAGAACATATAAAGCATGGTATTTTGACCGCTATATACTATATACAGATAAATGGCGTGAGATTGTAGCAACAAATCCAAAGAAAGCTTTCGAAATGAAGTGGAACCGATTCTATAGAAGGAAATTCCCTTGGAAGAACCCGCGTACCCTGAATGAGAAGCTTACCTGGATGGAGGTCTATACTGACACGTCAGAATGGACGGAATATACAGATAAGTATGAGGTGCGTAAACACATTGAAGAACTTGGTTTAAAAAATATTCTTACGGATTGTTATGGAGTGTGGGACAAAGCCGACGAGATAGATTTTAATAGCCTTCCTGAGAAATTCGTTTTGAAGTGCACCCATGACTGCGGTAGTACTGTTATTGTTCGCGACAAGAGTCAGATGGACAAGCAGTCAGTCGTTGATTTCCTGAATAAACATGCGGCAGTTAGGTACGGCTATGACTCCTGTGAGCCACACTATACTTCCATCAAACCACGTATCATGGCCGAGAGTCTGATTGAGATGGATAATACGGATGAATTCTCTTCTGAGACTACCGTTGACCACAAAATTCGTTGTATTGATGGCAAGGCACAGTACGATATGGTGTGCTACGACCGCAACTTAGAGAGTGGCAGTGGTGGTACGAAGACTATTTATGATCTGTATGACATACATACTTGGCAACCTATGCGTCAGTATCTTGCTGATAGAGGGGTAAAGTACCGTGATGTGCCCCGTCCGCAGAATTTGGAACGTATGATAGAGATTGCAGAGATAATAGCCAAAGGTTTCCCGCAGGTACGAGTAGATCTATATAATGTCAAGGGTAGGATATATTTCGGTGAGATGACCTTCTTCGCATTCTCAGGTATGAACAATCATTTTACGAAGAGGTTCCAGCGAATGATAGGCGGCAAAATCAACTTGCCGAAGCCATCAAAGTCTCTCTAAGGCAGCAAGAAATTTCTCTGCAAAGCTTTCCTTGTCGAATAGCTTGGCACGCTGAAGAGATGCGGCTGCCATCCGTTTCTTCTTTTCAGAATCTTGGTAGAGGTCAAGAATGGCGTTAGCAAGGTTGTTGACGATATTATTTCGCTCTACAATAGTAGCAACGCCTTCACAGATTTCAGGAATACCACCACTTCTAGTTGTTATAAGCGGTAAACCTACAGCCATTGCTTCAACAATAGTCAAACCGAAAGGTTCATCCCACATAGACGGTAAAACAGCAATATCTGCTAATTGCAAGTAATCTGGCACTTGATTGTAAGGAATGAACCCCGTGAAAACGATTTGTGTTTCAATCCTCTTTGCTTTATTCTTTAGTGACTGTATAAAAACATCCTCATTTCTAGCATTGTCAAAGAAAGAACTACCAAGAATCATGAGTTTAATGCATGGGTTCTTAAGTTGGAGCATGGCATCAATTAGTTCTGATATACCTTTCTCCCTATTGATACGTCCACTATAGACTAAGACAAAGTCTTCTTCAGTGAAACCCATACTCTTGCGGTTGATAGACAGATTTTTATGGGGAGAGAATGCGTTAAGGTCAATTCCATTGTAAATTGTCTGGATTTTGTCGCTTTGTTGAATTGTTGAAACCCTTTCTTTGATATAATCTGAAACGGTCAATATCTTAGAAAGACTATTAAAAATGATATCATGATAGCGGGATTGGGAATGAAGCAAATCGTTATGAAGATGCAATATGAGATTTTTATATCCTCTTTGTGACAACTTGTAGGCAAGACCTGCCCCGTTCTCGATCAAGATAAGGTCAGAATTATTCTTCTTGAGGTCGGCATATACTTTTTCAAAGTAGTATTCAATGAAATGATTATAATATTCATTATGGTGGAAATATCCATACAATCGCCTTGCCAACCTAGCTTTGAAACTGGTGACATCAATATAGACATAGTGATTAACATCAGAGGAAATCGCAGGATGTTCTTCTACTTTTGGATCCCATGGACTATACACGGTAATGTCATGAAGTTTCTTCCTGTTATTATAATCGAGGTAGAAATCTATTAGATTCTCTACTGCTCCTCCTTGTACGGCTGGGATTGGGAGCATACCGCATGTTAAGACTGCAATCTTCATCTATCTTCTGTTATTTTGTTTTGCTTAAGCCTAATTTCCAAATGATGCGGTCTTTCCACTGATAGTATTTGGTCATCAGGGAGCGATTACGACAGTACCAACGAAGCCGGAGGTTAACGAAGTGCTTAGGATAGTCTATAATGGCATTGGGTGTTACGAGGAAATGAGTATAGTCCGTGACACGGTCTTTCATAAAACCTCTATGCTGGAAATGGGCATACATCGATTCTTTCTTTTCTAGTTGTCCGTTGTTGAATCGCAGCATAAATAGTTTGTTATCTATATGTTCAAAGATAACTTGCTGCCAACCGCGTGTCAGACTATTAAAGTGATAAGACTGCTTGGGCTTGGAGGCATTATCGAAAGGCCATTCTAACCAACATAGCTCAGGATGGCAGCCACGCCACTTGTCTCCGAATCCTTTGTATTCATACTCATCAAAATACATGGACTTTTGTTGAGTATAGGCATCTTTGTAGTCAACATAACCATCGACCTCTTTCATGAAGAAAGTATTGGTGTACTCATCGTTGCTATATAATGTAAAATGTCCATAACCAGAGATCATCTTGTATTGAGACAATATGTCATCAGTTACGAAATGGCGGATGTCACCATAGACGACATCAAGGTCGCCCCATCCCCAAAAATCATACCCTTTGATGTAGTCTGACAAGATATAGGCGAAGCCAGGGCGGTAGTCGCAGATTTTGTACGGACGGTCAAGTATAATAGGGAAGTCAAATTTGCTTTGTACCATCTGTCTGAAGTCAGCAAAAGACATCTTATGAACGATAATATTTTTGGCGGGCTTCACATCACAGTCGGTAAAGAACATAAAGTCTATGTCTGCATTACCAAGTGCAGACTCTCGCCACATCTTATATTGTGGTGGCAATGTGCCAAAATGTGGTAATATGACTATAATTCGTTTCATTTTTTTTTCAGCAGAATTTTAGTGAAGAGATGGATACGTGGGCGTAATGCATAAAAGCCTTTTGCTTTCTTGAGAAGTGTAAGTCCTTCAGAGAATCGTCCTTCTTTGACAAGTCTTGATGCGGTGCTGACAATTCGGTCTGTCGTATACCTGTACAAACTATTTTTAGGCGTATAGGGATAGGAGTACCATTCCCAAAAAGGATATGTCTTGCTTATGTTTCTAATTAATGATAGATTGTTCTCTGTGACATCTGGGTGGATGAGGAATGGTTCGTTAAGATAGATATAGTTATAGTGGCATCCTATTCTGAGCCACATGTCAAAATCTTCGCCAATTTGGATGCCTTGCTTAAATAGACCGACTCTTTCAAAGACCTTTTTTTTAATTAATAGGCTACCTGTACAAAAACAATAAAAATAGGAGCAAAAGTCTTTAATGACACTTATTCCAGAAGGCAATGTGGTGATTGGACGATTTACTTGTGCTACGCCGAAAACGGATTCTTGAGGATATTGTTGCGCAAGATCATACATCGCTTTCAAAAACCCAGGTTCCCATGTGTCATCAGCATCAAGAAAAGCAATAAACTCTCCTTTAGACACTTTAATTCCGTAGTTACGCGCAGAAGAAACTCCTTGGTTTTCTTGATAATAATACTTAATCCTTGAATCATTAAAGGTTTTTATTTCCTGTGCACTGTTGTCCGTTGAACCATCGTCAATGATGATAATCTCATAATCATTTAAGGTCTGTTGTAAAACAGACTGAATTGTCGATGGAATATAATGCTCTTTGTTATAAAGAGGAATGATGACGGAAATCATTGGACTATATTAATTGTTTTGTTTGCAAAGTTATTATTTTTTTTTTGAAATAGACAATAATGATATATTTTTCTCTGCTTTTTTATATAAAATTGATTTTTTTTTTTGATTTCTCAATTTTTATTTCTAAATTTGCAATTAATAAGTAAATATAGCCATTCATGAATGAGGTTTCGCGTACCCAAAGAGTGTTACAAAATTCCAAGATGTCTTTGTTGTTATTCTTGGCCCAGCTTATTATTGGTTTTCTTACTCGTAAAATTTTCCTAGATCATTTAGGAGCCGAGGTACTTGGCTTAAACACGACCCTTGGGAATATTCTTGGCTTTTTGAACCTTGCTGAGCTTGGAATTGGCATGGCAATGGCTACGTCCTTGTATAAACCTCTTCATGATGGTGACTATGAAACTATCTGTGAAATAATCAGCGTACAGGGATTGTTATACAAACGGATTGCAATGTTCTTGGCATGTTCGGGTATATTGATAATGTTTTTCTTTCCTTTTTTTTATGGAAATACTGATTGTGGTCTATTATATGCATATGTAGCTTTTGTGGTTTTTTTATCGGGGTCTCTTAGTAGCTATTTGTGGAATTATAGAGTAACCTTAATTAGTGCTGATCAGAAAAACTTTAAAATAATGCCGTGGATACAAGGAGTACGTTATGTTAAGATCGGTTTCCAGGTATTCTCTCTTGTTGTGGTCCATTGGGGCATTTGGGGATGGATTTTCTGGGAATTCATTCATAATATAGTATCAGTGATAGTCGTTAATTATGTGTTGAACAGAGAGTATCCTTGGCTTCACAAGGCTGCTCTTTCAGATACTGAATTGTTGAAGAAGTATAAGTCCCTTTTGACCAAGACGAAACAGTTGTTTGTACATAAGGTATCAGCTTTTGTCTTGTACCAGACAACCCCTCTCATTATTTCCATGTTTGTTTCCTTATCTATGGTAACTTACTATGGAAACTATCTGCTCATCATAGGATATATCTCAGCATTACTAAATACGATATTTAGTAGTATGGGAGCTTCTATAGGTAATTTGATCGCTGAGAAGGATAGCCAACATACTATAGATGTTTTTTGGGAGTTGTTGACATCTCGTATTTGGTTTGTTGGAGTTGCTTGTTTTGGTGTTTATCTTTTTATGGATCCTTTGATTAGTTGGTGGTTAGGTTCACAATATATTCTTCCTGACAAAACATTTGTACTTATTTTGGTTGGTGCATTTGTCAGTTTGTCTCGATCAATAGTTGATTCCTTTAAAGATGCTTTCCAATTGTTTGGGGATGTAGGTGCACCAGTTGTGGAAGCTATTGTTAACTTGGGTGGCTCTTTGTTATTTGGCTATTTGTGGGGACTGAATGGTATTTTACTGGGAAGTAATCTTAGCCTAGTTTTGATAGTCCTTTTGTGGAAACCTTACTATTTGTTCCGTTTTGGATTAAAGCGTTCATGTTGGAGCTATTATTTACAATATACTATGCTGTTATTCATATTACTTTTATGTGTATTTGTATCCCTTAAAATATCTTTTTCTATGGAACATACAGATTACATAATGGATGCTTTATGTAAAATGCCCTCTTTCATTGTTTTTGCAGTATTGTCATATTTGTTATTTTCACTGACAATGAGTGGTATGAGAAGATTTAGTCATAGAATTATAAAAATATTATTCCATAAAAGATGAAAGTTAGTATCATTATTCCAGTATATAACGTTGGGCCTTATATAAAACGTTGTCTTGAGTCTGTTACCAATCAATCATATTCAGGCATCGAGTGTATTTTGGTCGATGATTGTGGAACGGATAATAGTATGGAGATTGTAAGATCTTTTATTGATAGCTATAATGGGGCTGTTGAGTTCGTTATTACGCGTCATGAGAAAAATAGGGGATTGTCTGCTGCAAGAAATACTGGAATCATAAAATCTCAAGGTGATTATCTTTTTTTCCTGGATAGTGATGATGCCATAACACCTATGTGTATAGAACACCTTGTTCTTTTAGCAAATAAGTATCAAACGGCAGATTTTGTACAGGGAAATACGGTTCAGGGGATAGGATGTGTTCCTAATTATTGTTTCGCAAAAGATGTGCCGGAATTTATTAATAACAAACAGTTCTTGTCTCAAGTGATATATACGAGGGCAAATATCAGTTCTTGGAATAGACTTATAAAGCGATCTTTCATTATTAGTAATTCTCTTTTTTTTCAGGAAGGAATTGTCCATGAGGATGATTGTTGGGCTTATTTTTTGGCAAAATATGCAAATGCCGCGGCATTCACAAACGAAGGTACTTATTGGTATTATTTGAATTCCAATAGCATTATGACATCAAGTTCGAGGTCAATGATTCGCAAACGTTTGGATAGTTGTTATGTTATTTCGGATATAATTATCGATGATATCTTAAAGGAGGGTGAGTCTAATTCCTATCAGCGAATTCATCTTGCGCATATCCTTGAGAATATCCCAAAATTGTTGTTACATCGTTCTGCCCTTTTCTGGTTCTATTATTGGAAGTACTTGTGTCGTAAAGCTATCTGTCTATGTAGATTTGTAACTTTATATCGACTTCTGTTTCTTTTTGCGATGTTGCCTCCTTTGTGCTTTCTTCTAAAATGGAAAACTTGGAATTGGCGATTAAACCATTATATTATATCAAAAGTATAATTATTTTGGTTGGATTGTACTCATGAGATAATCTCATGTTACCTTATTTGTCATGTTTGGTATGGATAAAATCCGTATTCTTATGGTCAATCTTGAGGATATTCATCACCATTTTCCATACGAGGGATGGCAAAGAAAGAATTTTACCAAAAACAGATTGTTTGCGCAATTGATGCGGTGTCGCAATATATAAAGAAATACAAACTGTCAAGAAAAGAATCCACCATTTAATGCTCCATATTCGAGAAATGACAGTTACCAATAGTGCCATTCCGAAGGTAAGAACCACTAACATCGAACGAGGAATCAATGCTTGCTGAATAGTCTTGTCAATAAAGTCGATATTGCCAGTAAGGATAGCCTTAGGGATATATGGCAACATGCGGAACAGGCTTTGTATCTGTGCGGTCATCCAACGAAGGCGTTGCTTCTGGAAATTATCCTTGTTGCTGACTTTTTCGTCAAAGACATGGATGTCAGGTTCATATTGAATATATATTTTTTGTTGGAGTAAAAGCGCTTCCAACTCCCGATCTTCACCAGCAGTGGTGAGTTTGTAAACATTTTCCTTGAACCAATGGAAATCGAAACACATGCCTGAACCAATGAGCGCTGACGAAAGACCAATGCGATTATGGGCTTTACGGAAAATGGTATTGTTGATTTCCTCACTGACACCATCGAGTACGGCAATATCGTTATCATTGTTTTTGGCACAACGATGGCATTGGATAGCTTTGTAACCTTTGGCACATTCAGTATTCAGTTGCTCTAAGAAATGAGGCTCTACCACATTGTCGGCATCAAGGATGACGACATAATCGAAATCTTCAGACCTCAGACCTCTGACCTCTGGCTTCTGAAAGTAGTCCATAGCAAATTGCATGGCCTTGGCCTTGCTACTCTTTTCAAAGACCGGTTGGAGCAGGGTGATGGGTAGTGCAGCTAACTTTTCATTGGTCTCGGGCTGCATGTGGTCGGAGATGACAGCAACATGGAAACTGTT
>Ga0310697_10006370_pt1 | contig 11237 bp, 6 predicted proteins | sample 172DNAGHGlowgp2_FD_203883 | JGI IMG/M metagenome (GOLD analysis project Ga0310697, IMG submission 203883) | Sheep rumen microbial communities from Palmerston North, Manawatu-Wanganui, New Zealand - 1728 DNA GHGlow gp2 (v2) (version 2) | ecosystem: Host-associated > Mammals > Digestive system >... | reverse complement strand
CAGTTCCCATTAGTACTCCTAATGGAAATTTGATATTTAATAGTAATGGTAATGTTGTTCCAGATTCATCCCTATATTTCAAGGATGGGGCAGGTAAAACTCAAGACTTGCCCCTTTTACTTGAAGGTGATGAAATAGAGGTGAATTTCAGAACCATGAAAGCTAAGATAACCCACAGATACAGATTAGTTAAAATAACAGCAACCATGTTAAGGGCATCTGGCAATAATAGAGGTAGTTTGTATGTTCCAAGCAGTTCATCTATATGGGATGATACAAGATTTTTACCTAAATGGAATGGTAAAATATTTTGTCCTTATTGTGTATACAAACCAACCTTTGCTTATGGTGTTTGTAAAGTAAGTACTACAAATAATGTCTTAAACTTTTGGGTGTCAGAAACTTCAATTACACCGTCTGACTGGATGACAGCACACCCAGATTTCTATTGTGTATATGAACTTGATACACCTTGGGTTGAAGAAATAGACCTTACAGAAAAACTAAGAAACCATCCTTTAATGGAGTATGGTAATGGGATTGAACACAGAACACTAACTTTCAGCCAGGGGTATATAGATAACACTGGTTCTCTTGTTAATGATTCCAACTATATCACCTCGAATTTTATAGAGGGGAATTTCAGAATCAACTGTAATACTGGATATAGGATAGTGGAAACCCATTTATTTGATTCTTCAAATAATTTGGTTAGCTGGAAATTTTTTGAAAACAACTATCATTCGGCGGAAGATTATGGTTATGGCTCTAAATATGAGTATGAGATTCCAGAAGGTTATAAAATGAAGATTACAGTGATTTCCAATGCTAATTCACAATATAATAATCCAGAAGCAGTCATCACCCCAGACACTGACTGCATAAAAGACTATTCACTGATTATCACCAAGTATTTCCAAAGACAGTCTATAACAGATACCAACTTCAAAAATGCCCGTAAGAGAGCCGAACAGTTGACAAAATTGATTTGGAAACCTGTAATAGATAAGGCCTATAAGAGAGCTAATGACCCACCAATACTAAGAAAAAATCAGATACAAATCGGTGTTCCTTACAGTGAGGTCGGAGACCAGAATAAATTCGTGGGAAAACAGGTCGGATTTAGAACTTTCTTGAGTGCCTTGAAAAATCCTATATCTTTATTCTACACTGAAACTCCTTATGATAGTGTAAACCAGTCTAGAACATCTGAGTATGGGATAACTTATATAAGTAATGAAAATGACACTACTTTGTATTACGGAACTGTTTGTGCCTGTTTTGCTGATTATGTCTATGGATTTGATGTAAATTATACTGCCAAGTACTATCTTTATAAGAATTGGATGAATGCCCAAACTATAACTCCTAATTCTGATTGTTCTAATATAATGCCTTTAGATTGTATTGCTGGAGCTGAACATGTAATTATAGTGATTGATATATTAAAAGATATAAATGGAAATATAAGATTTATAGAAACTGCCGAAAGTAGAACTGTAAATTGTAGGATTCATTATTATACTCCATCAGAATTTATTGCTAAACTTGGTACTTACTACACTGTAAGGAGATTCAGTGGGATAACAGTTCCAGAACCAGAAGAAATCCCAAGTGAAGACTTTGACAATGACATATACACCTTTGCTGGCGATTATGCCACTTTCTTACAGGATGAACCAGTGCATATCTCGGTTAAAGACAATAACTGGACTGGAATTAAAGTTAAGAAAAATGGAACCGTGATAGGAACTTATGATTTTACCAATGCCAGAACCTTCAATATTGAGGGCCAGACATGGTATGATGTAGATATAAGTGACTTGTTTGTTGGAGTGGCATATGAAGAAGGGGAACACGGAGTTTACACTTGTGTCGCATACAACAGTACCGCTGAGTCTAACCCGACACACTTTGAAGTTTTGTACAGTGTATCTAAGTTATATTTAGTGTCAAATGTATACAATTGCTGCTTCAAGGGTGACAATCCTTATGCTGTGATTAATGGAGGTAAAAATGGCTATCCTGTATATACATCAGAAAGTACTTCTAGTAATGATTATCATTTAGCTAATATCTACACTACCGCTGAAAAGAATATCAATTCTTATGGCGCTGCATTATCATCTTATTGGACTGGAATGGGAAGTTGCTTAGTTGATACCACAGGTGCCTATTTCCGATTTATGCTCAAAGGTCAGTATGGATATGGGACTATACGAATACCAAAAGAAAATGCGGAAAGAAGAACTCCATATGATTGGATTAATGGAAAATATTACAATAATAATGGTATTTTGAATAGCGGAGCAAATGGTTGTTATAAAGATGGTATTACCGCTAATCAAAGTTACACATACCAATTTTCGTACAAAGATACCACTACAAATGATTATCTTGTAAGAGTGGTGGAGTTTGATGGTAATAACAAACCAATAAATGTTTTTAATCTTATTCCAACACATCCTGTTAATGACGGCCTATATAAAACAGTACGATACAAACCGACACAATCTGCTGTAACATTTGGGATAAGTTGTCCGAAAAATTTAACATATAAAGTATTGTTTGTATTATAAACGCAATTTCCAACATGTGGTTTGTGACAGTATAAACAGCTAAGCTAGAATAACTATCAGGCCAGCGTAAACATGGTATGTCCGATGCTTACGCTGGTTTTCTATTGCCAGACAAAAAAAAAATACTTTTTTGTTTTTTTAGCCACATTGCGGCATATTGTGTTATATGTATAACTTTGTGAAATACTGTCTGTCGAATGGGGCCGTCATACGGCCCATGGCGTTCGACGCCAAGCTGGCTGGGTACACTGGAATATGCAACCCGTCGGTGCTGGTCGATACGGACGGCAGGATAAAGACCGTCCTCAGGAACGTGAACTATGCGATGTTCAAGAACGAGGACGAAGCGTTTGTAAATGATACCTACGGTCCGCTGTGCTACATAACCCCAGACAGTTACAACAAGCTTGCCACCAGGAACTTCGTCATGACCTACGACGGAAATGTGACGGAAGTGGACACCAGCAGGCTGGATGTGGAGCCCAAATGGGACTTTGTCGGCCTTGAGGACGCCAGGATTGTCCGCTGGGACGGAAAGCTGTACTTGACTGGCGTGAGGCGCGATGTGGACGACATCGGGACTGGCAGGATGGAACTGTCCGAACTGGACGAAACCACGTTCGCCGAGACCAGAAGGGTCAGGATTGGGGTTCCGAAAGGGCTGGAGGGCAGCTACTGCGAGAAAAACTGGATGCCGATACTCGACATGCCGTTCCACTATGTCAGATGGTGCGACCCACTGCAAATACTGAAGGTGGACCCAGAGACTGGGGCGTCCGAGATTGTCCTGGAAAAAAAGTCCAAAATACCGTGCGAGGGCATCCGCGGAAGCTCGCAGGTGATAACCGTGGGCGACAGACGAATGGCAATCGTGCACAGATGCCAGTTATGGTTCAACGAAAAAGGTGAGAGGGTTCAGTCCGAATATACTGAAAAATTCATTGTGTGGGATATGGATTGGAATGTGTTACGTCTATCCGATGAATTCAATTTCGCTGATTTTGATATTGAATTTACAAATGGCTTGGCGTATGTCGATGGAAAATATATAATACCTTTCGCGTTGCAGGACAACCTTAGTTTTATTATGGTGGTTGGAAAAGATACTGTCGAGAACTTCATATACGGCAAGGCTGGCACGTATGACGCTGCCCTAGACCCTGGTGACGACATCCTGCTGAACTTCTTCGGGGACACCAAGAACTCGTTCTATTGTTCGGACATGGCGGACTGGTACTACGAATCCGAACAGTATGCCGCCGCGATGGTCCTGTATTACAGGGCAGCCCAATATAACACACTAAACAACATGGATTTAAGGTACAGGAACCTCTACATGGTCGGGATGTGCCTGGCCAGGATGGGCGACAGGGATAGACACGAAGCCAACATATGGTGCAGGCTTATAGAGATGTACCCCAACAGGTCCGAGGCCTATGTCGCGATGTCCAGGTTCTGCTATTACAGGGAAAGGGTGTTCGAGGCCTTTATGTACAGTTCTATTGCCGAAAGAAAACATTGTTACAAAGACCTTGGCAAATTTTCCACCATAAACGAAACTAGTGGTTTCTTGGACTATATAAGAGCTAAATATTCTACAGAAAGGTATACCGAATGTGAAAGAGAATTGGAAAAGTATCTGGATAATAATAAAGAAACCATGAGTGATAGTGAAATAAATTCATATATTGCGGTATTATTTGAGATTGAGAATAACAAGAAAAAAAGAGTGAGAATATTATGAACAGCCTGAGCGCATATGCCAAAGCAAACGGCGGGACGTTTACTGTGCTAAAACAGCCGAGCAAGATACGTGACACTAATAAGACGGACGCTAATCCGTCCGTGGTGTTTTATAACGGGAAATATTACGTCAACCAAAGAATTATAAATTACAATTTAGTATATTCAAACCCTAGGTTTGAACTGTTCACCGACAGCGTCGACCAGGTTATTCAACTGAACCAGGACGAAGGCAGCTATGCCACTGAGAATATCATCACGGATGCTGAAACGGGAGTCCAATACGAAATAGAGTTTCCAAAACATGCCGAAAGCGAGTTTGTTGGTCTTGAGGACGCAAAGTTCGTGACGTGGGATGGTAGGCTCTATATGTATGGCACGAGATTGGATGTATACTACAGCCAAGGTAATATCTGCATATATCTCATTAACACTGATAATTTTACAGTTGAAAAAGAATGGGTTATCAAAAATTTTCCCCTGTTTGGACTGGAGTCATTGGAAGCGTCGAACTGGATGATACAGAAAAATTGGATGGCCATTCCAGACAGGCCATTCCATTTCATGTATTCTCCGAGTCCGACAGTGATAATCAGGGTAGACCCAGACGACTGTTCGTACTCCATGGTAATGCCTCCGTCAGAGAATGGCCTTGGCCATGATGTGAGAGGGTCGGCCCCGCTTTGTAGGATTGACGATGACACATATCTTGCGTTGGTACACACAAACAACGGAGGCTTTGATGAAAACGGACGACATGTCCGTAAGTACAAATTCAAAGTGATACTGTACGATAACGATTTCAATATCAAAAAAGAGAGTGACTGGTTTGTGTTCATGAACGATAAGACCGAATTCTGTTGCGGTATGTGTGTCAACGATGGAAGGATAACATTCGCGCACAGTTCATTCGATAGTTCGTCTTACATTACAGAGCTTGAACTTGGGAAGTTCCTGGCATTCGTAGATGGGGAAAGAGTCAAACGGAATTTTTTCGATGAAAGGTATTTATATACCACGGCTGTCAATATGGAAGATAATGGGCTCAACGCGATATCCTGGTTCAATTACATTGCATGTGCGACAAAACAGACGGATATAATACACTATGAAAGCGCGGTCAGGGTGTTGGCGTTTTGGGCTTTTAACAAGAAGGTTGTTAACGTGTGTTTGGAAAATATGCGTTTACTATCTTTTAAATATACCAAACTGTTTCCAGACAGGTGCGAGGCATTCTACCTTCTATCTACGTTTGAAGCCTTGAGCGGGAATTTGGAAAAAGCCTCGGAACTGAAAGCCAAAGCCGACAGCGTCAGGGACGGGAATAGAAGCGTAATAGACAGATACCTCCCGTCATGCTGCGTGTAACATTTTAATTTGGCGCACTATTTATATTTATAATTAAATAAACACAATATCAACTATGGCAGATACAAGAATTCCAATGGACCAGAGAAATCCGTTCGCCCCTTGGGGATTTGAGGAAGTGAAATACGGTGTCGAGGCCAGCGAGGACGGCTCAATCGTGGAGCTTGATAACAACGGCTTCGAGGGCCAGCTGACCAATGACAATATGTACAATGAGATTGCCGTGAACAACAACTACGAGGCAAACCCTCAGGAATCGTTCTTCACCAACAACGACACCCAGAAATACGAACCAGTGGCAACCCACGCATATGGTTTCAAGAAAGAATTGCAACCTGAGCGCGAAGCTGGCGAGCCGCTGAACTACTACGGCATCCAGGCCGTGGACCTCAAACTGTACGAGACCGAGGAAAGCGAAGGCGAAGATGAAGACGACGGCGACAACAACAGTGACGGCGGTAACGGAGAGAACGAAACTCCGACCAACAACACTAACACATCAGAGTCTGGTAGCACGGACAATTCTGGAAACACCGAGAACCAGTCTGAGAGTACCGATACGACTACTACCGAAGAGCCTAACGGCAGCGAACCAAATGGCGAAGAGCCTGGTGACGGAAACAACGGAACTGAATAAGCTGGAGATTCGCGAAAACAATAAAACACGGCCTTGTGACCGTGTTTTTTTTTTTGATACTTATTATTTAGAATAAACAAATAATCACAGGCTGTCTGATAGCCGTTTCTTCTTCTGCCCGAATGGGGATGTACGTGCCGACGGCAGTTTCTTGGTGTTGTCATTCGTATGTATTGGGTTGTCCCCTACGTTGGCACTGGACGAGCTTGTCAGCCTGAATCTGGCCATTTCACCTTCGGACATGCACTCCACAGGCTCTTTTCCGTAAATTCTGCATATCCTGGCCTCGATATACTTGAACTCTTCCGTGGTCCCCCCTTCCCCGTCGAACGCCTTTGTCGGGGGGAATTCGGCTTCCGAAACATAGAACAGCGTGTGTCTGGCCCTCGTGACCGCGACATATACCAGGTTGTTTTCCTGCTGTATCTCGTCCTGGGTCTTGGCCGACTTGCTGGGCATCAGGGAACGGCAGAGGATATGCACCCTGTCCGCCTCAAGCCCCTTGGCTTTGTGAACCGTCGAAAGGCATATGCCAGTGTCCGAAACAGAGAAAATCCTGTTAATCCTGTTCAGCAGCTCGGTCTTTGTCCTGCAATTCTTGGCGATGACAAGCAGTGATGTAATTGTATCGTACTTGGCTTGTACCGACGGAGAATTGTTAGCGTCGGTGATGTCGAGGCCGTGCAGCATTTTTTTGTTCCTCTCTTCAAGCATATTGTCGTACAGTCTTGGAAACAGGCCGTCTCTGTCGAGGTCCTTTCCAAGTTCCTCTCCGAGAGAAAATCTATCAACCGTTTCAATGAGGTGTTTTTTATTGTCGTCTTTTCCCTTGATATAACACGGTTTGTTTCTATCGATTAAAGTTGTAAATAACTTGAAAAGCGGCGCATTGGTGCGGCATAAAACCATGTCATCGCCTTTGATGTCCCGTATTCGGGAGTTCAATACGACGTTTCCTGGCCCAGCGTCGGGCCTGGCTTCGATATCTTCCACAAGCAGCCTAGCCTCGTTGATGATTGCCTTGTCGCAGCGGTATGAGATTGGGAGGGTGAACAGCGCGGTGTTCCTGTAGTTCACCATTTCGTCGAAAGCTGTGGCGGATGCCCCAGCGAACATATTTATACTCTGGTAGTCGTCGCCAGTGGACATGAAGCGGGTGCCCCTTTTGAAACATCGCATGAACAGCTTGACGTAGGCCTCCGAGTAGTCCTGGGCCTCGTCGTTGAAAATCCAGTCGAACTTGAACTGTTTCGGGTTGAGGCCCAGTTCGTTCGGCAGCCACACCATGTCGGTGTAGTCCAGTTCCACAACACATTCCTTGCCCCATTCCATGGCGGCCAGGGCCACGTCGCACTCGTCGTACTTGATGTCGATGTCGTGTTTTGCCGCGACCTTCATGAGTTCGTTCCTTGTCTGGCACAATGCAAGCCTTCCGAAATTGATGATGAGGAGGATTCTCTCTATGTACTCCGAAAGTTCGGCTTTGTCCTCTGGGGCCTGGCTGGATAGTTCCCTGATGTTGGATTTCAGGAACTGGGAGTATTTGAAGTCGTTAATTTTCGGCTTTGACCTGTAGTTGGACATAATCATCCTGCAACCGAGGCCGTGCACGGTCATCACACTACAGTTGTCGTAGCCAGCCAGCTTCTCGGCAATCTCGTCCCTGACCGAGCGGTTGAATGCGAGGAACAGGCACCTCTTCTTTTCTGGAACCAGCCGCATCGACGTTATCAACGTCGCCGTCTTTCCGCTTCCAGCTCTAGCCTTCACCACTGCGTTCCCAGTCCCGTGCAGGACGAAATCGAAAATCTTCCTCTGGTATTCCGACGGCTCGTACCCGAGCAGCTCTTTATATCTTGCTTCGTCGTTTTTCATAGGTTAAGAAAGGGCTCCCGATTGGCGGCCAGGAGCCCTTGCTATTGGTTTTACATCTAGGAACTAGTTGGCCAGTTTGTTAATACACTCGCTCCATTTCATTATGGCATCTTCGAGCGAGATTGGTTTCAATTCGCCGTTTTTGTCTGTGTAATAAACCTTGGCTTTCACACAGCAGTTGTTGGGGTTTTCCTCGTCTTTGTGCTCGTGTTTCTGGGTGGAATCCGATGTGGCGGATGTTGTCTTGATAACCTTGTCTATCGTATCCCTTGCAGCTTCATCTAAGGCTTTGGTCGCCTTGGCAATTTTCTTAACCGTTTCGGCGGTTTTCTTGGCGCTCCTGTACTTTTCTTCAACTTCACGGAGAATCTGGGCGCCCCGTTCCTTGTACTCGTCATACTTCTTCCGCATGGTTTCCTGGAACTCAGAATCGCCGTCGAAGATATCGAGAAGCATGTTGAAAATGTCTACGTCTGGCTCGTCGTCGGCCTGTTTTGGCTCGTCATCGCAAAAATTGAAAGGACACAGGATTTTGTCAAATTGGTTGTCGATGGTGTCGATTTCCACCTTGCGCATCTGGCAGCCAGGGAGACCGAACACGCCGCAGCTGAGGAGCTGGAGTTTGATGATGAGTTTGGTCGATACGTGGCCGTCCCACGTTTCGTGAAGCATGCTCTCGACCTTGGTCTCAGGAATTCCGAGAATTAAACCGAGCTCTTCGTTGGTGAGATTTCCTTTGGCTTTGATGTTCCACATAATTCCACGAACCTGGTTCGTGTACTTCGCATGGTACTTGTCGGAAAGGCTGTCGATATAGTCTTTCAGTTCAGTCAGTTGTTTTGTTTTATTATTATCCATATTATTATATAATTGGTTTGTTTTCAAACTCAGTAAGCGTTGTCAGCTTGACACTATCATCCATCTCGCAGGTGTACGGCAGCTGGATACTTTTCAGGAGGTTCATAATCGAGACCTCGCCCTCGATGCCCTCAAACACCTTCACGCCGTTGCGCTCCACAATGAAAGCGCCAGTCTTGTTGTTCAGGCGCAGGGCTATGTTCATCGAGGTGTCGTTGTCCATCTCAACGAACCTGTTTTTCATTGCTTCGAGGCTGTCGAGACTCGTGTCGTCCTGTTTGGTGGTCGGGTATTTGCGGATATACTTATTGAAAGCCTCGCCGTTTGACTCGGCATGCTTGAACAGCAAATACACGTTAGGGTCCACATCCCTGTAAAGATATGTTCTGCCACCCTTGAATATTATTTTCAACGAACTGTTTCCATAGTTGTCGAAAAACTCGCTGTATACGATATTTGAACTGTCATACCAACAATGGTCTCGCCTGTCAAAGTATTTGTTGTAGGTTATACTCATATGCGGTTATTTAACGGATTTATTTCAATTTTATTACCAATAATATACAACAATTTTTGGTATTTCTGAAAAATTCCTCCATATTACCTGAAATATTGAAACTAACATATGGCAGCGCCAATTTTATCATACGAGTTCAAATCGCTGTTAAACAAAATAAAACAGGAAACTGTCAGGGAGTTTCCAATCCAGGTGATTTCGGTCAACTACCTTATGTATGCCATCCTGAACACAAGGTCGCACGAGGTCACCAGCTGGCTGTCGTCGAACATGATTTCTTCCACTATCGAAGAACTCAGGCAGATAGTCATAAACAAGATGACCGTCGATTCCAGCATGAGCGTGCAGGTTATGCCAGACTCGGTAAAGTTCTCGAAAGAATACGACAATATCGCCGAGAGGGTGTCGAACGACGGCGAGTTCATCGTATCCAGCTCGGCAATGTTCGTCGACATCGTAAGGAACGACAACGACTACAAGAAGTTCTTCGCCAAGAACGGGTTCACGCCAGACATGATAGCCGACGGAATGGCCAGCAAGCAGGGGGGAGGGGATATAGTGAAATTCGAATCCGAAGGAGACGGCCATCCAGAAGAAAAGAAAAAAAAGAAACCCAAGGCCAAGAAACTTACCCAAAAGGAGGTAGAGAACGGTGAGAAACAGTTCAAAAACGGCGTCAGGCTGATACCTGAGGACAACAATATAGTGGAATCCAGTTCGGTGAACATGGTCAGGGAGGCTGGAAACGGCATGTACGGGGAATATGTAGGCCTGGACCAGACGATTGATTCGGTTTTCGACATTCTCGGAAAGTGCGACAAGAACACGGTGGCCATTGTCGGCGACAGGGGTGTCGGCAAGACGTCGCTGCTCAGGAACCTCGCCCAGAGGCTGTATGACCAGAACTGCCCGAAACAGTTCAAGGAGATGTACCTTGTACGCTTTGACGACCATATCTCGTCGGTCATCATCAACGAGATGAACAAGAGTCGCAAATACATATGCTGTATCGAGGACTTTGAAAAAATGTTCCTGGTGAAAGACTATGAGCAACAGAACATGGCGGTCCTCAAGGAACTGATGAACGCAAAGAACGTCTGTACTATATTCACCGCGAACGACACGGCATACGCGAAAAATATCGAATCCAAACCTGAATTTTCCAGGTACATAGAGAAGATAACGCTCGGTGAGTTGTCCGAGGAAGACATGTTCACAGCGGTAAAGAACGGCACCAGGCGCCTGTCGGAATACCATTCGGTGAATGTCGGCGACGACTGTATCAAGACCAGTATAAGGCTGGCAAAAACACATATATCCTCCGAGAAGCTCCCAAGTTCCGCCCTGGACCTGATTGACGCCGCCTGCGCATACACCAGAATACACCAGCAGGAGCCTGACGAAATTACGGACATGAGGCGCGAACTGAATGACATCGCGCTCAAGAAGTCCAGGATTTCCAACAGTTCGGATGCTGAGGCGTTCGACGAGAAGGACAGACTCATCAGGGAGGAAATCGAACTGAAACGGAAACTCACGGCCCTTGAAAACAAGCACGACGAGGAGTTTGTAAACCTGACAGAGGGTGACATAAGGCAAGCTCTTTCAGTGAAGACCAATATCCCAATGAGCGAGCTTGACACTGATGAGAAAACCAAGC
>Ga0310697_10006369_pt1 | contig 11237 bp, 12 predicted proteins | sample 172DNAGHGlowgp2_FD_203883 | JGI IMG/M metagenome (GOLD analysis project Ga0310697, IMG submission 203883) | Sheep rumen microbial communities from Palmerston North, Manawatu-Wanganui, New Zealand - 1728 DNA GHGlow gp2 (v2) (version 2) | ecosystem: Host-associated > Mammals > Digestive system >... | reverse complement strand
AGAATCCTACTTAAAGAGGTATAGGTGGGATAGCCCGGATTGGGCACCAGCACCTCGTCGCCGGGGTTGACGAAGGCCAGCGTGACGTGCAGAATACCCTCCTTAGAACCTATCAAGGGCAGCACCTCGCTCTTGGCATCAAGGTCTACGCCATACCAACGCTGATAAAACTGAGCCATGGCCTCGCGCAACTCGGGTGTACCCTGTGTGGGCTGATAGCCGTGGGCGTTAGGCTGCTGGGCCACCTCGCACAATTTGTCGATAGTCTGTTGGGAGGGCGGCATGTCTGGACTGCCAATGGCCAAGGAGATGATGTCTTTGCCCTCGGCATTCAGCTGTGCCACCTCTTTCAGCTTGCGGCTGAAGTAGTACTCTTGTACTAAGCTGAGTCTTTCTGCTGGGTGTATCATATTATAATTCTTAACTCTTAATTTTTAACTCTTAATTCGTCTGTCTTCCGTCCTTATATTCTCCTAATATTTTGAAGTCCTTAGTCAGCGGGATGATGGCATCGATAGACTGGCGATAGCGCGTCAGGTCGTTGTACATCACATCTATATAGAATAGGTATTCCCACTCTCGCCCAATGATGGGCAGCGACTGAATCTTCGTGAGGTTCATCTTGTAGAACGACAGGATAGCCAGGACGTGCGCCAGCGAACCCTCTTCGTGAGGCAGCGAGAACACCATGCTAGCTTTGTTGGCTTCTGTCAACGGGCGCAACAGATCGGCCTTGTTGGGGTTCGACACCACAAGGAAACGGGTGAAGTTGTGCTTGTTGTCCTCAATGTGGTTCTCCAGCACCTTCAGCCCATAGAGTTTGGCGGCCTCGGCGTGACAGATGGCAGCCCAGCCTCTCCTACCCTGTTCGGCAATCATCTTGGCGGCACCTGCCGTATCCTCAGCCTCCACATTTTTAAGCTGTGGGTGCTGCGACAGGAACTGCCGGCACTGCATCAGCGCTACGGGGTGTGAGTGGACCTCCTGAATGCTGTCCCAGTCGTCGTCAGGCAGACAGCAGATGCAGTGCGAGATGTGCAACTTATGCTCACCGACAATCGTCGTACCACTGTCGCGTAACAGTTCGTAGTTGTGCAACAGCGAACCTGCTATGGTATTCTCGATGGCCAGCATGCCAATGGCCGTAGGATCTTGCTTCATCTGCTGAAACACCTCCTCAAAGGTGGAGCAACAGATCAGTTGTATTTGCTCATCCTCGAAATAGAGGTGGGCGGCAATGTCGTGAAACGACCCTATCAGTCCTTGTATGGCTATTCTCTTCATTTCTGTACCTTATTATATTATTTAAAAGAAATCCCGCTTTCACTTGTCTGTGAAGCGGGACTGTATCTTTTTTTATTTTCTGATTGTTTTCTTACATACGGCCTTCCGCTCCACAGGTTGCTGTAAAGTAAAAATAAAAGCCGTAAAAGTAAGCGTTCAACATGTTCATTGTCTCTGTATTTTTGTTTATCGACTGCAAAAGTATAACTTTTTCAGCAATTCACCAAACATTTTGACAGAAAAATTAGCATTATGCTTTCATTTTCAACAATCAGTCAACTTTTCACCACGCCTTAACGGAGTTTGGAGACTTTTTAGGTTTATCACCTGTTTGATGTTACTCGTCCATCTGGAACAGAGGGTCTTCGGGCATCACCATGACGGGCTTCTGTTCGAAGTCGCGCAACAGTTTGTCGCTGACATACTTCTTGTCGACCACCAGACGGAACATATATTCACGGAACCAGCGTGCCGACATGATGAGACAGCCCTGCTGACCCCAACTGCCGCCCCACGAATTCTCGACCTTCCACTTCAGTGGATTGCCCTGAGCGTCGAGGTCGACAGCGGTCAGCGTCATGGCGTGGGTGGAGCCGCTGTCGAAGGTGGAGATGCGCTCGGCCTTCGTCATATTAAAAGAGGTGTTAAACAGTGAGGCGTAGTCGTAGTTCTCCAGGTCGCAATAGCCACGCTTACGATCCAGCTGTTTGGCAACATCGTAGGAACTGTAGAGCTTGCGACCATCTTTCAGCGAGGCAATAGCCAATTGCTCAATATCCTCCATAGGCAGGTTCAGATACTTCCAGTTGTGGCCGTCGTAGACATGGCGGTCGTACTCCACCTCGTAGGTCTTGTAGTATTCGCGACGCGGGTCGTTCATCACCATGATGAACGTGCCGTTGAGGGGTCCACCCACCGTCTCCTCATAGAACGACTTAGGGGTATACTTCTTAGCAGGTGTGAGGGCCTTGCCGTCCTTGTCCTTGAAGGCATAGGTGAACTCCTTGACTGGTTCGCCCAGTGTGATGACGAGCATGTGGTATATCTCGCTGAGCATCTCTGTCTTGCGCTGTTCGATGGCTTTGGCTTTCTTGCCCTCGCTGACCATCTTGCGCAACTCTAGACCCTGCTCGCGCAACTTCGACTTAATGATGCTCGACATCTTGGAAGTGTTGTCAGCAGAATAGGTCTCGGGCTGTACGTCAGCAGGAACCAGGCCATACTTCTCAGCCAGGTCGGCAACGCCACAGAAGGTGCCGCCATCATTCAGCGGGTAGTGGAAGAAGAACTGCACGCGCTGGTCGTCGATGGGCTTCTTGCTGGTGTCGATGATGCCCTGCAACATGAGGTTGGCCTTCTCCAACTGGTCCCAGAAGAAGAGATAGTCCTGCGAAAAAAGTACGCTGAGCGAGTCAGTGCGCTGGGCAAAATTGGCACGCAGCACGTTGAGTCCGCTGAACATCCAGCAACGGCCGCTGGACTGCTGGTCGGTGATGGACTGTTTCTTGGTCTCTACGCTAAAATAGGTATCCAAGGCTCCCGCATTCTGGCGGTTCTGTGCCAGATTATCAATAGCGTTGGCTGCCAGCGCATTGCGCAGGGCACGGTCAGTGGGCGTGGGGGCATTCTGCTGTTCTATCTGCTGCAGCATCTGTGGACTGATGCCACCCTGTTTTTGCTGTGCTGAGAGACCGAGGGTCATCATCAGCGACAGACTGCATACGATTGTTCTCATGTCGGTTTATTTCTTCTTTTTAGATTTCTTACTTGATATGTGGAAGGTCTTCATATTGCTGCTATTGCCATTGCCCAGGCGTGCCTTATAGTACTTCCGAGCCTCAGGCAGCCACCCCTGTATCTGTTTGATACGCGTGGCATCGCTGGGGTGCGTGCTCAGCCAAGAGGTAGATCCGCCGCCCGTAGCCTGCGACATGCGCTGCCAGAAGCTGACAGCAGCCTCGGGGTCGTAGCCTGCCATAGCGGCAAAGATAATGCCCAGATGGTCGGCCTCGCTCTCATGGTCGCGCGAATACTTAGCACTGGCTCCTTGGGCACCTAGTCCGAAGACGGTGCCTGCCACCTGCTGTAAACCGGAGCTGGCACCAGCACCAGCCATCAGCACGCCCAATGCCTGGGCACCATACTGCTGTTTGATGGCTGTCGACATTTGCTCGGCAGAGTGCTTTGCAACGGCATGGGCAATCTCGTGACCCAGCACGATGGCCAACGACGTCTCGTCACGCGTGACGGGCAGCAGTCCCTCGTAGACCACAATCTTGCCGCCAGGCATGCAGAAAGCATTCACCTGCTGGTCTTGCACCAGGTTGAACTCCCACTTATACTGGGAGACCTCGCTGCCCAATCCGTTGGCGTTGAGATACGACACGACGGCATTGGCCAGGTTCTGCCCTACCCGCTTGACCATTGCCGTATTGGCAGCATTCGTCGAGGGTTTGGCACTCTGCATGTACTGCTGGTACTGCTGGTTGGACAGGCTCAGCACCTGTTCGTCAGACACCATCAGCGTTCTCTTTCTGCCCGTAATGGGCACTGTCGACGACGTACCGCACCCCACCAGGATGGCGGCAACCAATGCCAACAATACGATTCTCATCTTTCTCATCTGACTCTCTTTTTGGTTAGTGTTGTCACTAAGTATGATTTCAAACCGCAAAAGTAACAATTATTTTGCAGCTAACCAAATTATTTGGCATAAAACAAAGAAAGAGGCACTGCCTCAACGGCAATGCCCCTCACTTTTTCATAACATTAATACTACTAACTAAACTATCTATCAACTATCTCAAACCACGGTTGGCGAGTGTAATGTTCAGCAGCATCACGTACTTACGATACTGATCCTTGTTGAGGATGTAGTTCATGTAAGCCAGATCCTTGTTGACAGCCTTCTCAACCATCTTTGAACGCTCGTCCTTGCCATACTGAGCAGCAAACATCATCTCCGTAGAGAAAGTCTTGTGAACCTCAGCAACGCTCTCTACCTGATCGTTGGTCAGGCCCAGTGCATGTGCCAGTGACTTCATGTTGACTGTCATGTTGTATGCCTCGGTGGTATTCATACCTTCGTTTTCTGCAAACGTTGTTGTCATGCTCATCAGAGCAACCAGTGTCAATAAAATCTTTTTCATTTTTGTTACCCTTTCTTTAATCTTTAACTTTACCTTTAATAATGTTATCCTTTTTTCCTTTTTGACGATGCAAAGGTACGACGTTTTTCGATACCTTCCAAACTTTTCAGGGTATTGTGTGCGCAAACACCCCTAATTCTTGACCTTTGTCAAAGAAACCCAAGAATCCTTGATTTTCGTCAAAATGAAAGAAAAAACCCTTATCGATGGCATTATTTCATTGTTTTTCATTACCTTTGCATCCAAATTTTAATAATAAGGTATATGGACAACAAAACAAACAAGTACATTGCCGTCTCTTACAAGTTATATGTAGACGGCGAAAGCGGTAAGGAACTCATCGAGGAAGCCCCCGCCACACGCCCTTTCTCATTCATCACAGGCTTCGGCTTTGCCCTCGACAAGTTCGAGCAGCAGATGATTGCCACAGAGCAGGGTCAGAACTTTAATCTCACACTGAGCAAGGAAGAAGGCTATGGCGAATATCACGACGAGTATGTCCTGGACCTCGATCGCAACATGTTCTGCATCAACGGGCACTTCGACCACGAACATATATACAAGGACGCCATTGTTCCTCTGCAGAACGACCAAGGTGAGCGCTTCAATGGTCGCGTGCTGGAGATTGGCGAAGAGAAAGTGAAGATGGACCTCAACCACCCATTGGCTGGCGAGACGCTCTACTTCGAGGGTACTGTACTGGAGAACCGCGAGGCCACCAAGGAAGAGGTTGACCACATGATGAAACACCTGACAGGTGGCTGCGGAGGTCATTGCGACAGCTGCGGAGGTGGTTGCGACCACGATGACTGCGGCTGCGGTCACGATCACGACCACGAGCACCACCACGACGGTTGCGGCTGCGGTCACTGCCACTAATTATCCCATCAAAAACCATTATACCCCAAAGGCCCAAAGCCCCATTAGCCCTATGAACAGTATAGGAAGAATCTTCAGAGTGACGACGTTTGGCGAGAGCCACGGTGACGCCATAGGTGGTGTGGTTGATGGTATGCCTGCAGGCATCGCTATCGACACCGACTTCATCCAGCAAGAGCTGAACAGACGGCGCCCAGGACAGAGCAACATCACGACAGCACGCAACGAGTCCGATCGCGTAGAACTGCTCAGTGGCGTCTTTGAGGGCAAGTCGACAGGCTGTCCTATTGGCTTCATCGTACGCAACGAGAACCAGCACTCCGCTGACTACGACAACATGCGCGAGGTCTTCCGCCCCTCACATGCCGACTACACCTATACACAGAAGTATGGTGTGCGCGACCATCGCGGTGGCGGACGCTCTTCGGCTCGCATCACCATCAGTCGCTGCGTGGCTGGTGCCTTGGCGAAATTGGTATTGCGCCAGCTGGGCATTGAGATTGCTGCGTACACGTCGCAGGTGGGCCCTATCGCACTGGAGCGCGACTACCACCGCTACGACCTCTCGCTGACAGAGAGCAATGCCGTACGCTGTCCTGACCAGCAGAAGGCAGAGGAGATGATACAACTCATCCAGCAGGTCAAGGCTGAGGGCGACACTATTGGTGGTGTCATCACCTGTGTCATCAAGGGCTGTCCCGTTGGACTGGGCGAACCGGAATTCGGAAAGTTGCATGCCCAACTGGGTGCTGCCATGCTGAGCATCAATGCCGTAAAGGGCTTTGAATATGGCGATGGCTTTGCTGCCGTCACCCAGCGTGGCTCTGAGCAAAACGACATTTTCACAGTGGACAACAACGTGTGTCGCGATTCCTTCGCGACATCTCATTCCGTCGTTACCACGAAAACCAACCATAGCGGAGGCATCCAGGGAGGCATCTCCAACGGACAGGACATCTTCTTCCGTGTGGCTTTTAAGCCCGTCGCCACCCTACTCCGCGAACAAGAAACGGTGGACATCCACGGAAAAGCCACCACACTGACCGCCCGAGGACGCCACGACGCTTGTGTCTTACCTCGCGCCGTACCTGTTGTAGAAGCAATGGCTGCAATCACCATATTAGATGCTTATCTAGTTTATAAAAGTGTAAAAAACGGAGATATTTGCATCTAAATGCAAAAAAAACAAAAAAATAATTGCAGTTTAAAGATTTTATACTATCTTTGCAGGAGCTATTAGGGATTTGTGAAAATCTGAAATAGCTTTAGTTAAGTCTAGTTTAGTTTTTGTGTTGGTTAAGGGCGACCGTATGGCCGCCCTTAAATTTGTCTTTTCCACTCTTCACTAGCGAAGTGCTACACGCATCCGATAATCTCGTGGATGTCTTGACACCCGTGTACATCGAGCCACTCGTTGATACCGTCTCTTACCTTGATGGTGACAGCAGGATCGAGGAAGTTGGCAGTACCAATCTCAATGGCCGTAGCACCAGCCATCAGAAACTCCAGCGCATCTTTAGCGGTAGAGATACCTCCCAAGCCTACCACAGGGATTCTGACAGCCTTGGCAACCTGATTGACCATACGTAGGGCAACAGGTTTCACGCAGGGGCCAGAGAGTCCGCCAGTACCTATCGACAGTACCTTCTTGCGTTTCTCGACATCAATAGCCATACCCATCAGCGTATTGATGAGCGACACACTGTCGGCACCCTCAGCCTCTACTGCACGGGCTATCTCCGCAATATCCGTCACATTGGGTGACAGCTTGACAATCAACGTCTTATGATAAGCCTGACGGACAGCTTTCACAACACTTGATGCTCCTGCACAGGTCACGCCAAAGGCCATGCCGCCGTCTTTCACGTTCGGACAGGAGATATTCAGTTCAATGGCAGGAATCTTGTCCAGCGCATCAATACGAGCAGCACACTCCGCATAGTCTTCAGGAGACGAACCACTGACGTTGACAATCATGTTGGTATCGATGTCCTTGATTTGCGGATAGATGTGTTCACAGAAGTAATCGACACCCTTATTCTGCAGCCCCACACAGTTCAGCATACCGCTGGCAGTCTCTGCCATACGCGGATAGTCATTGCCCTGACGAGGTTTCAGCGTGGTACCCTTCACAATGATACCACCAAGACCACCGAGGTCGATGAAATCCTCAAATTCAATGCCATAGCCAAACGTACCGCTGGCAGTCATCACAGGATTCTTCAGGCTCAGCGCCCCAATATTTACGTTTAATTTTGCCATTTTCTTTTCGCTTAACTCTTAACTACGCCCAAAGTAACTTTTGGATATCAAATACGGGGCCATCCTTGCAGACACACAAGTTGCCTTCAGTGGTCTTCTCTACGCAGCACAGACAAGCCCCCAGTCCGCAGGCCATCATATTCTCCAAAGAGGCCTCGCAGTCGATGCCTTTTTCAGTGGCATAGCGTGCTACAGCCTTCATCATAGGCGTAGGACCGCAGGTAAATATCTTATCGAAGGGCTCGGCAAGTACACTATGGTTAGTAACAAAACCCTTTTCACCCAGTGTGCCGTCTTCTGTCGTTACGCACACGCGCCCGTACTTATTAAATAAGTCAAGCTCCAAGAGATCTTTCGCACTGCGGCCTCCCAACAGGAAAGTAACCTGACAGCTCTGCTGCTGAAGAACTTCGCCCAGATACAACAGAGGAGCCACCCCTACACCGCCACCTACAAGAAGGACTGACGGCTGACGGCTGACGGCAGACTTCAAACCTCCTGTTTCAGACTTCAAAGAGAAGCCATTGCCCAGTGGTAAAACGCAGTTCAGCGTGTCACCAGGCTGTAAATGGCCTATACGGCGTGTACCGTCACCAATCATGGCAACCATCAGCCAGAGTTCGTTGGCACTACGATTCACAAAATTAATAGAGATGGGGCGACGCAGGAAGGTAGTCGACGAACCATCTACGCGTACCTCAACAAACTGTCCTGGCAGCATTTCCGGAAGAGGATGATCATCTGTCAGTCGCAACAAAACGTGCTTATCACTCAGGCGTTCGACGGCCTTTACGGATAAATCAAGGATATGTTTCTTCATAACGACTGCAAAATTACGAAAAATCCGCGTAATCCGTGCAAAGAGTGAATAAAAAACAAACTATTTCTTGGCAGGAACAAAAGATTCGTATGTCTGATCGTCGTAATAAACCCTGATTTCTGTTACTTTTCGTGGCTCTTTGTCAATTATTTTGATTTCTTCTCGAGCCATTTCCTGGTGTGTACTTTTTACACCATGCTGAAAAGTAGTCGGTTGAGCGACTGACTGACCACCAAAAAGTGAAGGTTGATCAAAATTCAGCATCTGATCTGACCCTCCAACAGGGAGTTCAGCAGGCATTTCTGAAGCACCAGAATCAGCGGTAGGGTGGGTCATATACATTTCACCAGTACCCCACAACAACCAATCGGCACTAATGTCAGGAATTTTCGTTTTGATGGCTTCGACAATATTCAGGGTAGGACGGGTACGTCCATTGAAAATACTCGAAAGAGTAGCGGGGGCGAGTTGGAGGAAATCAGCAAACACCTGTTGGGTCATGTGCTGGTCTTCCATGATAAGTCTGATGCGATCTTTTAGTTCCATAATGAATCAAATAGGGGCCAAAAGCCCAGTTTTCAATGATTTTACAAAGGTAAAGAGAAAAAATGAATTGTGCAAGAAATCTAAAGAGAATTTTAAGATGTGAAATTTAAATTTGCGATTTAAAACTTTAAATCTGTAGTTTTTAAAATGTATATCGAATACTTCGAAAATACAAACCCGAATTATAGAACAAAAAACGAAATTAAAGAAATCTTCAAATCAATAAATGCAAATAATTGGGTATAAATGAATTAATTATGTAATTCTGCTGAATATCTCATGCTATATGCAGTTTTGTATGGAACGTTGAAAGGTTATAACTCCATCTAGCTACAATAAAAATACATAAAGTATTGGTTTTTAGAGTATTATATTTCGAAAAACGTCTTGTATATGCATGAATATCCAAATCTGAATACACCAATTCGCGTTTATGTATTCAAAGTTTACGACCATATTTTCGCTTTACAAATTCTGAATATTACGTTTTAGTATCCGAATTGAGCGATACAACCATACACATTTAGATTTTGAAATCAACAATCATAAACCATAAAAATCGTTAAACATAAATTTCGGACTCCAAAATGAAGTCACTTTTTTCATTTTTGCGTTATTCTGAATCAGCGGTCACGAAGCGAAAAATACGCGAAATATGAGGCGTTATAATTCGCTGAAATCCCTTTGCAGACAGGTGATTGAGCCCCAAATTTTATGTCTGGGGAAAATGAGCAACGAGAAAAAAAATGGAGAAAAATTAGTGGAATATAAAGAAAATTAACTCCCTCATGAGCTCTCCTGGGGGTGTATTGGGGTTGTCCAGACCCTTACTTTTGGCATCAATTTCGCGTATTTTTGCAATAATCTGCATCACTTTCAGACCTGTGTAGTTTTTCATACCCGTCAAGTAGTCTTTAGCACCCCAGGGTGACTTCATATCGAGCCACTGTGCCAATGCTTCCTGGCTACCTTTTTGAGGACAATAATAAGCAATCATCAGGTTTTGGAAGTAATTAAACACCAACGGGAGTAAAGCATACAATCCCCCAGCCTTCGGATTTTCGTCAAAATATTTTACTATCTGATTTGCCTTCAGAATATTTCGGTTTACAATGGCATCACGCAACTCAAAAGGATTATAGTCTTTGCTGACACCGATTTGGTCTTCTACAATCTGTGGCGTCACTCTCCTATCCCCTTCCGGCAGTCCCAGAAGCACCTTATCAAGTTCACTGGTCAGCCTGCTGAGGTCAGAACCGATGGCGTCAGCTATCATCTGCGTCGACTTGGTGTCGATACTGGCATTTTTAGTTTTCAGATACTGCTGAATGAAGGCAGGAAGGTCGCGATCTTTGAGTTTCATGCTCTCAAACAGCACGCCATGCTCGCGGATGGCCTTCACCAATCCCTGCTTACGACCGTCTATCTTGCCATTTTTGTGGCAGAAGACTAACACTGTCGAGGACATGGGCTGATGGAAATACTTCTCCAGAGGCTCCGTATTCTTGATGTTCTGTGCTTCTTTGACGATGACGACCTGTCGTTCAGCCATCATCGGATAACGCTTAGCAGCGTCAACAATCTGCGATGCGTTAACGTCAGAGCCAAACATAATGGTTTGGTTGAAGTCTCTTTCCTCCGGCTGCAGCACATTGTCAGCAATCCAGTCGCTAATCTTATCGATATAATACGACTCGTCACCCATCAGATAATAGACGGGTTTATAATTGCGAGCCTTCAATTCGCTCATCACGCTGTCGAATGTTACTGCTGCTTGTGCCATTTCGAGTATTACTTTCGTTTACGCATCTGCGAAGACTTTTCCGTCATCCAGAGTGATGCGGAGCTTGGTGTATTCGCAATGAAAGTCATGCTGGAGACGGTCGAGATAGCGGCGACTTTCCCAATGACACATAGGGAGGTCGTGAAGCAGGTAGTTGCCACAAGCCTCAGGACGCGTGGCAGGTACCTCTTTCTGGGTGAGAATCCACTGCAGACACTCGATAGTCAGACGGCGCATATCCTCGACGGTATAGTTTCCTGTCATGATGATGTACATGCCCGTGAGGCACCCCATCGGTCCTACGTAGACAACGTCGTCCTTCACCTCGCTATTACGGAACCATGTCGCCATGAGGTGTTCCAGACTATGCATGGCCGCAGGAGCCACAGCAGGCTCTTTGTTAGGTTCTGTGATACGCAGGTCAAAAGTGGTGAAACCCTTGTCCTCACGCGATACGTAGATGCCTGGCTTCAGGCGAGTGTGGTCGATAGTGAAACTCTGTATGACTTCCATT
>Ga0310697_10006367_pt1 | contig 11238 bp, 6 predicted proteins | sample 172DNAGHGlowgp2_FD_203883 | JGI IMG/M metagenome (GOLD analysis project Ga0310697, IMG submission 203883) | Sheep rumen microbial communities from Palmerston North, Manawatu-Wanganui, New Zealand - 1728 DNA GHGlow gp2 (v2) (version 2) | ecosystem: Host-associated > Mammals > Digestive system >... | reverse complement strand
TGCAACGAGCAGATGGACTACAAGGAGTTCAGCATCTACGACGAGGCTTATATGCAGAAGAAGTTTGAGCGTGCCGGTGGTTTCCTTTCGACCATCTATGCCGACCTCGACTCCGATTTCGGCAACTATAGCGGAGCCACGCTGGCTTCAGCCACTGACGAGGCTGTCTACTCACACGACGGCAACGCCATCGAGAGTTTCTTCAATGGTGCCTGGAGCCCCACCAATGCCAACAGCTCCACCTGGACAACCTGTTATCACGGCATTGCATATTGTAACTTGTTCCTCGACGAGTTCACCGGTCTGACCTTCGATGACTATAAGCTCGACAAGAACTTCAAGGCCGAGATGTACCAGTATAACAACTACCAGTGGGAGGCCCGCTGGGCGCGTGCCTACTTCTACTTCCTGCTGGTTCGCCAGTATGGTGGTGTGCCCCTGATTACGAAGAACCTGCCTGCCGACGAGGCTAACGTTCAGCCCCGTGCTACGGCTGAAGAGATTTTCAAGTTCATCGACGACGAGTGCGTAGCCATCAAGGACAGCATCACAGCAGACTATGGTAATTTGGGCGACCTGGCTATGACTCCCGCCAACAATGGTCGTGCCAACAACTTGGCTGTGCTGGCCCTGCGTGCCCGTGCTGCCCTCTATCATGCCAGTCCCCTGTTCAATCCGAACAACGACCAGAATCTTTGGCGCGCTGCAGCCGAGGCTAACAAGGCTGTCATCGACGCTTGTACCGCTCGCGGCATGAAGCTGTCGAACGACTACAAGGGACTCTTCATCGGCAACACCAGTTGGAGCGATGCCGCTGCTGTAGGCGAAATCATCTTTGGTCGCCGTATGCCGACTGAGAACCGTACCTTCGAGACCTACAACTTCCCCGTAGGCATCTCGGGAGCCGGTGCTGGTGGTGGCGGTGGCAACTGCCCCTCACAGAACCTTGTGGAGGCTTACGAGAATGGCGACAAGCGTTTTGCCGTGACTGTTGCCTGCAATGGTGACTCTTGGCCCAATGCCAATACGCAGCCCCTGGAGACCTTCATTGGCGGTGTCAACGGACTACCTAACACTTATGCTACAACTACGGGTTACTATCTGAAGAAGTACGTCACTGAGTCGGTTCAGATTGCCGGTAATGGTGCCAACACCTGCAAGCACGTATGGGTCACCTTCCGTCTGGCTGAGTTCTATCTGAACTACGCTGAGTGTCTGCTGAACCTCTCCGACAAGTCGGGCTTCGCCTTGACTGCCGCAAGAGCTATCAATACGGTTCGCAAGCGCGCCGGACTGGCCGACCTCACTGATGATCAGGCCACACTGGAAGCCTGCAAGAAGGAACGCTTCGTTGAGCTGGCCTTCGAAGGTCACCGTTTCTTCGATGTCCGTCGTTGGAAGGAAGGCGACAAGTACTTCAAGACCATCTATGGTATGCAGATTACGAAGAATGCCGACGGCACGTTCACCGAGACGAAGACTGTCGTCCAGAACCGCCAGTGGGATGAGTCGAAGATGAACCTCTTCCCCATTCCGCAGAGCGAAATTATGAAGTCTGGCGGCATCCTGACCCAGAACCCTGGTTGGTAAACCAAATAGTGTAGGCAGGGCATAAAGTGTCCTGCCTACATTTAAAAAAAGTAAAAAAATAGTAGGATTGTTTGTATTTTAGCGAATTATTCTTACCTTTGCACGTAGAACAAATCTTAATTTTATTATTTACTAACAAAAACCAATTAATTATGAGAAAATTTTATCTCCTTTTCGCTGCGTTGTTTGCTTCTACAATGATTGCAACAGCCGGTACAAAGAACCTGTACAAGCAGGATTTTGAGTCAGCAGGCACTCCTGCCAATGCTGGTTGGAAATCTCCTAACCTCGCTGGTGGTATGTCACTGCAGTCTACCGAGTATGGAACATGGTTCCGCTTCGATCTTGGTGGCAACAACAATCGTAATGCTGTTCTGGACTTCAACTATGGAAGAGAAGCCGGTATTTTTGAAGGTCAGGATGTCAAAGAGTACACTGTGAAATTCCAGTGGGGTCTCGTTCGTAATCCTAACGATGCTTCTAAACCTCAGGAAGTTCAGTACTCGACTGAAGTTGCATTATTGGGTGGTAACTGGGACAGCAATCTGAAGTCTAAGGGCTATTTTATCAACAATGGCCAGTACACGAATGCTGACTCATTATGCATTTTTGCTATTACTCAGGTCAAGGGTGCTTACGATGCCAAGAATCCAGACGCTAACCCACTGTTCCTGGGTCCTGAAGACACCGATCATGCTTTCGATTTCGTTGTTAACAGAGATACCGCCAACGCTACTATTACACTGGCAGAAGGCATGTGGTACGACATCGAAGTGACCGTTAATACCGAGACTAAAGAGACTTCTTGGAAAATCTCTGAACTGGAAGGCGCTGAAGTAAAGTCTGGAACAACCAAGCTGGCCGACAATTGCGATCCTTTCGTAAAGGGTCTGAACGTGCTGCTGGGTCGCCGCTATAGTACTGCCGACATCGACGAGGTGAAAGTACAAGCTAACACAGAGGGTGACTATGCCAACACTCCGACCATATCTCTGACAGCTGTTGACATGAAGAAACGCTCATTCGATATCTATTTCGAGACTGGCGAGATCCTGCACGTCAAGAAGACCGAAGGCGGCGAAGATACTGCTGTTGAGAGCCCTTACAAGTACGAGACTGAGACCTCTGGTACCTTGGAGGTTTGGACCGAGTCTGGTACAGCTACTTCTGAGCATGTTACTTATGACATTGTTGCTGAGCCGATTGCTCTGCCCGCTGCTAAGATTGACATCACCAAGGTGAATGCCGGTTATGTGAAGACCCTGCTGATGACTGTTGACAACACAAACGTTCTCACTCAGCCCACTATTACTCTGACATGGGAATACAGCAATGGTGACAAGAATCCTGGCGACGAGGTTGCCAGCGGCGCTAAGTACGAGGCTTCTGAAAAGGGTACTCTGAAGGTGACAACACATGCTTATGGTTTCGTTCCTACTGAAACAACTTTCGAGAACAATACCGAGTTCGCTGTAGATAAGACTATCGACTTCCAACACATGGAAGAGGCTGCTCTGCTTGAGAAGGGCTTCACTGAGATTGACCCATTACAGTCTTCCGCTACGAGTGGTGAGACTAACTGGACTGGCCGTAAGCGTCTGTGGTTCGGTATCGAGAATGGTGAGTTCAACGAAGATGGCACACCTAAGTCTGACACTTATGTAGTTTATGGTCCTGAGGGAGCCAGCGAGTGTGTTGAGGCTATCCGCCGCTTCACTCTTACTCCTGATAAGCTCACTAAGGAAGTTGCTTCTACAATGTTTGCTCCTGTTGTTACATGGTACACTGGTCTGGCTGATCCCGCTGTGGCTGACGGTACTGACGTCGGTGGTATGAAGATGAACTATGGTATTGGTCTGATCAACGATGGTATCACTGGTGGCCAGGAGGCTGGCAAAGAGAAAATCAACTATGCTAATGCTCCTATTACTATCGATGGTCTGACTGACAACGACTACTTCATCGTTTATGTCATCAGCGACTACGGTTCTTCTTCTATGCACCCCGTTTATCCTCAGGGAACAACTGTTGCTGACGGTAAGGCTCTCTACAAGGCTGAGAACCTGGGTGACGGTACTAATGTTCAGGTACTCCGTGGTACTGAGACCTTCAGTCTCTATCGTATCGACACTGCTATTGCTCGCATCGACATCTTCAAGGCTGTTGGTGGCACTGGCATCGAGACGCTGCCTTACAACCAGGTCGTTTCTGACCACAATGCTCCTGTTTACAACCTCAATGGTGTACAGGTTACTACTCTGAAGAAGGGTATCTACATCAAACAGGGTAAGAAGTTCATTGTTAAGTAAGCGAACGAACTTATATCTAAATATTCCCCACAGCCTCTGTGACTGTGGGGATTTTTAATCCAAACAAACTACCAAATCCATCATAACGATGCACAGAATCCTTTTGCTGACAGCCCTGGCGATGGTAATGAGCACCATGCAGGCCAAAACAATCTATGTGGCTACCGACGGCAACGACGATGCTGCGGGCACCATCGAAGCCCCCATGGCAACACTGCCTGCAGCCTACAAGAAGATATCGAATGGCGACACCATCTGCTTTCGTGGCGGAACATACCACGTGACGGACGAACAGGTGATGAAGACCGACAACACCTACGCCTACGTCTTTGCTTTGGAAAAAGCAGGAACATCCAGCAGGAGAACCTGCATCATGGGCTATCCCGGCGAACGGCCCGTGTTCGACTTCTCAGCCCTGCAACTGGACGGGGCACACCGTTTCTCGGCATTCTATCTGGGTGCCAACTACCTGCACCTGCGCAACTTCGACATCGTCGGTCTGCCGGTAAGGATCAAGGGACATACCCAGTCGGAATGCGTATCGGCACGAAAGGGCTCCCACTGCATCGTCGAGAATATTGCCATGCACGACGGCATGGCCATCGGCTACTACCAGACGGCGGGTTCCGACAACCTCGTGCTGAACTGCGATGCCTACAACAACTACGACGCCTATAGCGAAGGGGAATATGGCGGCAATGTCGACGGCTTCGGCATCCATGTACAGAAAACCACCGAGACGGGCAATGTCATCCGCTACTGCCGAGCGTGGCGCAACAGCGACGACGGCTTCGACCTGATCAACAACAAGGCGCCGGCAGAGTTCGACCATTGCTGGGCTTTCTATAACGGCTACCGTCCTACCGACGATGCCAAGAACACGACGACCTTCCAGTCGGCAGGCGACGGCAATGGCTTCAAGGCCGGTGGCTATGGCATGAGTGCCGGCACGACGAAATGCCCGGAAGTCTGTCCGCAAAACTATGTCCACCATTGCGTGGCCTATCGCAACAAGGCTCATGGTCTCTACTCCAACCATCATTTGGGCGGTTGCCGCTGGGAGTACAACTCCTCATGGTACAACCGTTCGAACTACAATATGGTCAACCGGAAATCCAACGAAGAGGCTGTCGACGTGCCAGGCTATGGACATATCCTGAAGAATAACGTGTCGTTCACCTTCACCGACTCGTCGAAGGGCGGCCACCTCATCAACTGCGATGCAGCACAATGTACCATCGAGAACAACACCTTTGCCCCTGCCGAGACGGCCATCACGGTCACTGCCGACATGTTCGTCTCCACAGACCCCGCCACGCTCTTCGCTCCCCGCGATGCCGACGGCAACCTGCCCGAGATGACTTTTTTGCGGGGCAAGGAAGGCAGCCTGCTGGCCCAGCGACAAATGGGTTGGGCTTGGGTAGGATCCGACGACACCGCCATTCATACCCTACCCGACGTGAACCACCACTACGACTCCCCCTTCTACAGCCTCAATGGCATACCAGTGCCCTCCAACGCGCTCGAGAAGGGAATCTACATCCAACAAGGTCGTAAAATTGTGGTAAAGTAATTCCTACATGCTGATACATACAAATCCCGCCCCTTATGACAGGAGCGGGATTTTTCTATTTTGGCTGCAAGGCTGCGATTAAGCGAGTACAAAGTGAACTTGCTCACTTTGTCGAGCGGGAGCAGGCTCGAACATCGTTCATGTCGGCATACTCCTCGGCGATGCCGGGGAAGCCCGGACAGTCCTTCGTGGGATCCTAGTCGCGGTGACCGACAATCAGTGCGCGGGGGTAGCGCTGGTGCAATTGTTCGAGCAACATGCACATAGCCGCCTTCTGTTCAGCCGTTCGCGTGTCGGGGGGGTGACCGCGAGCATCATACCCGCCCTCGTAGCAGACGCCTATCGAGTGGGCGTTGTGGTGCAGACAGTGAGCGCCAACCATCCATTCCGGACGGCCTTCTTCGATCTCTCCGTTACGACGGATGACGTAGTGATAACCGATACCGAACTTCCAGTGGTTATCCTTCCTGTGCCAACTGTCAATCTGTGCCGCAGAACTCGTCTGGTCAGGCCGCACCGCACCGCAATGAACAATGATTAATGTTATTACTCTCATCTTTACCTTTTTACTTTTTTACCTTTTTACTCTTTCTTGGCAGCCGAGGCGGGAAGCGGGTCACCTTTGTGTTGTTCAGATAGTTCCTTTGTGCTATCCGGATAGTCTCTTCGTCGTGTTCAGATAGTTCCTATAGGGGGTAAGGAATAGTCTGAATGAGTTGTTCGAAACGTCTGAATGAACCACAGGTGACATCCCTTCCGTTCGTCTTGCTTACCAGAAACAAAAGTACGAAAAAACGGAAGGCCACTTTCCGTTTCCTTCCGCTTTCTCCACGTTCATCCCACTATTTCCAGATACTTCCGCTTCAATGAAACAGCTCATCTAATGTAACGATGTCATTGATATGCGAGCGATGCTTAGACTCGCTTACCCCGAACGTCGTAACGTATGCCACGTATATGGAATGAGCCGGCTTGTGGACCTTGGAATTCCGAAGTGCAGAAATTCTGTTGGTAATGTCCTCAGCATCAGAGTCTTTGAGTATGTATTTCCCCTCCGAAAACTTCATCTCGCAAATGTAGTCGGCTCTTTCTGCCGTAGCTGGAATAAGCAGATCGACCTGCACACCTTCGTTTTCCGGTGTTTCACCATGCCAGCAGTAAGGCGTAGCGTACTCCTTGATTCTAAGCGCATCGACCAGTCGCGGCATGTGTTCAATGACAAGCAGTTCAAAAGTGTTCCCTGCCCAAGTGTAAAAGGGCTTACTTCTCTGCACTGTGCGCCAAGAAGTGAAGTTGGTATCTTCCACAAAGCGCAGATAGAACAGGGTGAAGAAGTCTGTGAGTTGATAGACGGTCTCTTTGCGGGGTCCTCCATAGCGGGAATAACTGCGGATAACGCCGGAATCCATCAGGTTCTCGAGAACGTCCGAGAAGGTACCTCCTCCTTTCTTGTCAACAGCAGCTAGTAGTTCAGAGCGTGTCATTCCGTAGAACATCGTCCCCAGTTTCCTGACAACTTTAATGTATAGATCCGATGCTGAATACAGACCGGTATAAACATCTTTGAACTCCTGACGGGCTTTATCCTTATCGAAGTAAATGGCGTTGATGTTATCAGCCATAGTCCTGTCCGGACGGAAGCTGTCCATATAGAACGGTATGCCGCCAATGACCATATATGTAAGGGCCACTTCGTAGCGGGACAAGTGAAAGCCTCGCTTTTCCCAGTAGCGTTCAGATTCAGCAAGTGTAAAGGGTTTGAGACCGATAGTCTCAGTTACCCTTCCATATAGTCCGCCGTAGTCGCGCAGCACGTTGTCTATCATCCAACTGGTTGCTGAACCGCAGACAATAAGCAAAATGTCTTTGCGTTTCCGTGCCCATGAGTTCCAGAAATGGCCGAGTTCCTCGATGAGTTCCGATGACTGAGGTCCTGCAAGCCAGGGCAGTTCGTCGATAAAAACCACCTTCCGACGAGTTCGTTTGCTGCTGAGTAGTTTCTTGAGCAATCGTAAGGCTTCCATCCAACTTGTCGGAGAGGGGTTACCTTCTGCAGGTAGTCCATACTCTCTCAGGCTCTCGTAAAAGTGAGCCAACTGCTTCTGACGGTAGGACTCTATCTTATCCTCATTGTTGTCGTCTACCCGTTGATAGAGGCCGACCGCCATGAAAGACAGCTTGTTCTCAAAGGCCTCTTCAATCAGGAAGGATTTCCCTACACGGCGACGTCCGTATATGGCAAGGAATTCGGAACGCTCTGAATCATAGAGCCTTTTGATTGTGGCGAGCTCTTCCTCTCGCCCAATTATAGTGGATGGATGTTTCATATTATATTAATTTGCCGCAAAGATAATAAAAAATAACCTTATTTGTATCAAAATTCAGCCAAAATTAATAATATTTGTTCGTTTTGGCTGAATTTTTACCACAAATCTGCAAAACTTTTTGAGATAAAAGCTGCAATGGAAGAAAAATGTTATTGTCCCACGTCGATGCAGAACTTATCGGCGATGAAACGGACGATGTGGGGCGGCAGCACCTTCATATGGGGCTGCATGCCCATCGTCTCCAGTTCCTTCAGGAAGGGCTCGCACCAACTCATCAGCGTCTTCGTGGTGACGCCCGCATAGTCCGCCAGCTGTTGTTTAGTCATTGCTTTCATAAAATCTTATCTTATCTTCTTCTAACTTCTTCTAACTCCTTTATCTTCTGAAAAACTCTCCCGCGTACGTACAGGAACTGTTGTGGGCTTTCGAGTTCACGTACGTACGCGGGAGGAAAGTTTCAGAAATAGTCCGGAATCTCCGGATCCTTATTATCTGCATGTTGGGTTTGTGTGGCACGCAAAGCCATCTGGCGTCCCAGGGCATCAATCTCCTTGGGCATGCGGCGCACGGCACGGTAACCCGGCAGTCCGTCGCATACCATGGACTCGAAGCCCAGGTCGATGAAGGCCTGGTCGACGGCCTCCTTCTTCAGCTTCTGCGTGATATTGCCGCCGATGTGCTGCATGGCATCGCCCACACTGACAAACTCGCCCGTATCGGTACCGACGGGATGGCTGTAGTAGCGGTATACCAGCTGGCGCTCCAAATTGGCTACCTTGAAGCGGTTGTTACGCTCGTCGATGGCTGACGTCTCGTTGCCCGAGAACCAGTATTCAAAGCCATTGCGGTAGAGATAGTAGGCCTGACTGTAGATGCCCTCATACTCGAAGGGCAGCGTCAGCGGCGACTCAATGTTCTCCACCTTGAAAGCCAGCCAGCGGCGCGTGCCCGTAGGGTCGTTCAGGAACTTCTCGATATTGCCCGTGCCGCAGAACGAGGCGATGTGCGGACGGTGAACGGTATAGCGTCCGAAGGGCGGACGCACGTTGACATACGACAGCGTGATGGCGCGTTTCATCTTGTTCATCTCGCGCGTCGTCATCGTGTCGAGCTCCTCGCAGCTGATGAGCCCGTACTGCGTCAGGGCCAGCTCCTCGTCCTTGGTGGGCTTGACCTTCTCCAGCTGTCGCCACACGTCGTTATAGACGATGTCGTCGAAATTCTCCCACGGCTTGTCGTCGTCGCAGTAGCCGTCCTCCAGCCAACGGTACTCCTTGCGCATGGTGATGACGTTACGGCGTAGCTGGATATGCTTCTTCATCCACTGCTCGATCTCGTCGAGGCTCATATACACCTCCCGGTAGTTTGGCTTGCGTTCGCGCAGGCCCTCGGTACTCTTCGGCTGACTGGTCTGCCGGCGGCAGCCCTCCTTGATTTCCCACGACAGGAAGGGCTCGGCCTGCGGATTGTAGTACGCCTCGGCATCATGACCCAGCGGACAGCGCTTGCCGGCATCCTTGCCTTTGCGCACACTCTGTACCCCCAGCAGACGCTCGTAGTAGTCGTTGCCGAAGAGGAACGCCTTCTGATAAAACTGTCGCTGCAGGTACACCTCATAGCCCACGTCGAGCTCGTAGGGATAGATGACGATGAGACTGTCGCCCGTGGTGTAGAGCAGCAGCGTATGCGGGTCGGTGCGTGCCTCCTCACGGAGCTCCGCCAGGCTGCTGCCCTCCACGTGACAGAACGCCGCAGCCGACAGTCCCGACAGCCTCGTCAGGTTCTGCTGGCGCGTGCCGCCGTCGAACGTGCCCTGCACCAGCAGCACAGGCTGATAGCCCGGTGGCCACTGGTCGCCCCGGATCAAGTCTACAATCTCACTGATACCCACCGCCTTCGGACTGGTGTCCTTCGCATGTTGTAATATTGATACTTCCATAAGCGATAAAGATTAGATTTCCGCTGCGAAGTTACGCAATCGGAATGGCACACGCAAGCTTTCGCGCCACAAATTTGCAGCGCGAAGCTATTCTGTGCAGAACATGCACAAAGTTACTCTATGAGCAGGGCAAAAACTGAATTGTTTAATTGTTATTCTAAAAAGAGTGCAGTCCGTTTGAACTGCACCCTCGTTTATTTAAGATTACATAGAACTATTAACATCAACTTAAGTCGAATAAGTCGTATTTTTCCAGTGGATTCAATGCTTATTGACGACCTCCTCAAGGATGATGCCTGCCTGTGTCGCTTGAACTAACAATGTTAGCAGGATACAATACAATACTTTTTTGTTCATCACCGTTCTGTAGTTTGTTTATTGTGAACGCAAAGATACGAAAAAACAATGAGAAAATTGCAAAAGATTCAAAAAAAAATAGTATCTTTGCACCACCAAAACTTATGACAGACAAACTGATGATAAAACTACAGGAAAAATGAGAGCAAACAGATTGTTGTTATTATTGTGCGTGTTGGCAGCCTCTTGGAACCTCAAGGCGCAGCAGTGTGAGCGCGAAACCATCCGGATGAGTGAGGGTTGGAAATTTGCTTTTGGAAATGCATCCGATCCTGCCAAGGATTTTGGTTGCGGTACTGAGTATTTCAACTATCTGACAAAGGCAAACTCTATCCATAACGAAGGGCCGTATGTTCAGAAGTTTGATGATTCCAGTTGGCAGGAGGTCACTGTTCCCCACGACTGGGTCACCACGTTGCCTTATGCCAAGGAGGCCAGCCATTCGCATGGTTACAAGACGGTGGGTTACAAGTATCCAGAGACCAGTGTCGGCTGGTATCGCAAAGTCATCAACATCCCTGCGGAAGACTTGGGCAAACACATCAGTCTGCGCTTCGATGGAATTTTCCGTAACGCTCAAGTGTGGTTTAACGGCTTTTATATGGGCACTGAACCCAGCGGTTATGCCACTCAGATATATGATGTCACAGAATACGTAAACTATGGTGGCGACAACCTGATCTGCGTACGTGCCGATGCTACACTCGAGGAGGGCTGGTTCTACGAGGGTGCAGGCATTTATCGTGATGCCTGGTTGGAGAAACGCGCTGCCGTCGGTGTAGCACCCTTCGGCACCTTTGTCTATGCCGACCTGAAAGCACCTTACGACCATGCGGTGATTCATGTGAAGACCGAGGTCAACAACAGTTCTCTGGAGATGCAAAAGTATACCATCGTGCAGCGACTGCTGGACGCCGAGGGCCGCGAGGTGATGAGCGGAGAGATGCGAGAGGTGCAACACGTGAAGGCCAAGGACACCAGGACGACACACCAGCTGATGAAGGTCATGAAGCCACACCTGTGGAGCACCGACGACCCGTATCTGTATCAGATAGAGACGACGGTGAAGGTGGACGACAAGACGACGGATGTATATACGACGACCTTCGGTATCCGCGATGTGGCGTTCGATGCCGACAAGGG
>Ga0310697_10006365_pt1 | contig 11238 bp, 10 predicted proteins | sample 172DNAGHGlowgp2_FD_203883 | JGI IMG/M metagenome (GOLD analysis project Ga0310697, IMG submission 203883) | Sheep rumen microbial communities from Palmerston North, Manawatu-Wanganui, New Zealand - 1728 DNA GHGlow gp2 (v2) (version 2) | ecosystem: Host-associated > Mammals > Digestive system >... | reverse complement strand
AGAGAATTCCATTGACGTTGGTAATGGCTTGACACTGATTATTGGTGCAAATGGCGACGGAAAAACAACTTTCTATGAAGCATTGGAATGGTTGTTTGATACCGTGGGCAATATGCCCAAGGTGGATACCAAGTATATCTCCAAGAAGAGGAACTCTGAACTGATTGAGACAGATTCTGACTATGTGCGCGTGTCTATGACTTATGTGAACGACGGTAACGAGAGAACAGTACAGAAGTCCTTCAAATTCACAAAAGGTCTGAGTGGTGAAATATCCACATCAAATTATTCTCATGAGTTATTCATCCAGAATGGTGTTGAGAAAGATGTAAAGGAAGGCGAGCAGGCCATTAAGATGTTTGACAGGGACTTTGCATCTTCCATTCGTAAGTATTGCCTGTTTAAAGGCGAACACGAACTAAACATCTTCAACAAAGAAGAGGCTATGAGTTACCTCGTGGAGACTTTTAGCCAGATTAGGGACTTTGACCCTTATCTGAAGTTTATGGGCGAAGCAAAGAAAATGGCTGAACTTGCCACAGACAATGCAATTAAAGCAGATAAGAAGAATACTACTGCTGCACAAAATCTTCGAAACAAGATAATAGAAGAAGAGAAACAAATAGGCAATTTCCAATCTGAGTTAAAGCAGAAGTTGACAGATGCAGTAAACTTTCAGACGCTTTTGGAAGACTTGGAAAAGAACAAAGAAGCTTCAAAGGATTTAGTAGATCTAAATGGTAGGTTGGAGAACTTGAAACTAACCAAAGATCAAATACAAAGAAGTATCAATGAGAACTATACATTCCGTCTCCTTGATGAAATGTGGATTCTGATGGGCTTTGAGCCGATTGCACAAGAATATCGTGAATTTGTTGGCAAACTTGATCAGGAACAGAGACGTCAACAAAGTAAGTATGATCAAGAGGTTGGCAAGAAGAAAATTGTTGCGCAAATACAAAAGGAACTTAACGAGGGTAAGATACCACTTGCCATCAATGTGCCAGATGAAAATACCATGCGCGAGATGATTGATGACGAGTACTGTAAAATATGCAACCGTCCGGCGCCAAAAGGTTCTGACCCATACAATTTTATGAAAGCGCGTCTTGAACAATTCTTGGCTTCCCAAAAAGAGGATGAAGAGGAAGAAATCGTTCCATTATTTAAAAGTGCTTTCGTTAAGGAATTGTTAGACAGATACTCTATTCTTCATAACAATATGGGCTTCTTGACTAAACTGGATGGATACATTGATAAGGCCATTCGTGACAACCTAAAGAAGCACGAAGAAGTAGAAAAGTACAATTCAAACATTGAAAAGGACGAAGAGCGCAAGAAACAGATACTGGCTCAAACTGAAGGCTTGACAGAAGAGCAACTAGTATCTGCTTACCAAAATATATCAGAATGGTGGAAAGGCAGAGTTGATGCAGAGCGTCAATCTGAAATTCTTAAGACTAAGATTGCCAACCATCAGGCAAAATTGGAAGAATATCAGGAAGAGTATTCCAAAATATCAGAAGAATCATCGGCAGCCATGTACGGCAGAAGTAGTCAAGCTATAAGACGAATCCTTGATGCCTTTATTGGTGCAAAGCGTCGTAACAAGCGCGAGTTCCTAAACCAACTGGAAGCCGCTGCAAACGAATATCTTGCATTGCTGAATAAGGGTGACTTCAGAGGTTATGCACAAATCGTAGAGAAGCAGGACAATAGCGCAGAGATTATTTTGATTGATACGGATGGTACGCGAATCTACAATCCAAACACAGCTTTGAAAACTACCATGTATATGTCTCTTCTTTTTGCTGTCGCTAAGTTGACTACCATTAAGCATGAGAATGATTATCCTCTGATATTCGATGCACCTACATCGTCATTCACAGCAGCAAAAGAGAGCGATTTCTTTGGAGTAATTGCTGGTATCAACAAACAGACGATTATTGTCACTAAGAGCTTCTTGATAGAAGATGCTGATGGCAATTCTAAATTAGATAAGGAACGCCTGAAGGAGATTGACGCAAAGAAGTATCGAATTGAGAAAAAGCGTCCATTTGATGAAAAGGATCTCTCGACAATTCAAACAACTGTAGAATCTATTTAAAACAACAAAGTATGGCACTTAACGATAATAAATTCAATCAAGATGCTTTCACACGCATCTTTGACGTATGGGCAAGAAAGACTCCGTCATACGAGAAGCATTATGAGCAGGAAGTCATAAAGGTTATATCTGATTTTGGAAAGGGAACAAATGAGGCCTCTGATGCTAAGGGTAAAATCCTTGGTGCTGGATATGAACCTCTTATTATGGCCTTCTTTGTTGGATTGTATAGCAATAAAAAGATACCATTTGACCAATATGCAGATATAAAGGATTTGGGACAGCCCATTCAGTTCTGGGGAAACTTGGACTCAAAGAAAGGACGTAGAGCTTATCCCAGATTAAAAGAGTATATCTTCATTGCTCTTGTGGCAAGGACACCAGAGATTGACTGGATTGCATTAGACAAAGGAAAGTGGACTGTCAATGAAACAGTCGCGTTGTTGATGTCGACGATGGAAGAGTACATCAATTATGGTTTGTCGATTATCGCAGACAAATTGAAAGAAGATGAGAGCTATTTCTACAACAAGAATTCCTTCATCGATATTTTCAAGGAACTCACACATCCAAAAGTAGAGACAGAGAAGATTGTATCTGAGGATATACCAGAATCATTGGAATGATTATGAGATACAGAGTTTATAACGCTTTTAACAAGGATAAATCATTAGAAATCCTTTTCCGCCCCAATCCTGTAAGGTGGATGGATAACTTCGTGGGTAATGACAATCCTATAAGAGATGTTGCGAACTGGTCTTCTGAAATAAAGTTTCTTAAAGATGGCAAAATCTCTGATGAAATTAGAAATATGCCCCAAGATAAAGGCGGAATATATATGTTTTATCTTAAGGGTCCCAATCTGCCATTTGCAGAATATTACATATTGTATATTGGTCGAGCATTATATACACCAAGTGAAAATATTTGTAAAAGGGCTATGCACTATCTCAAAGATGAGAGATACATGATTCAAGAAATGTTTGACAATTGGAAGAACGATTTGTATTATCGCTATTTTCCAGATACGGATAATATTGCTATTGAGAAAAACGAAATTGCATTAATTCGCTCTATTGTTCCTCCATATAATGAGGACATACCAAACAAAATAGAAGAACTACCCAAAGTAAAAGCTTTCTAAAATGATACTTCCTGCAATAAGAGGTTATATAGGAGAAACCGTTTACTATATAACGAATTTGAAATTTAAAGATTTGGCGGTTTTAGTGAATAGACGCAGTTCTGAAGAACTATATAAATCAGGACTCTTGAAAGAAGCCTTACAGCGTTCTTTAACGGACAACTACCTTAAAATAAAGGATTATATATTGAAGCATCATGACCATTTTTTCAATGCGATGGTTCTAGCTGTGTATGACGGTGACCCTCAATGGCGAGAGGTAAGATATGAGGTGGATGATGTCATGTATGGGAATGTTGGATTGTTAGAGCTGAATGGTAATGAACAAATTTTTCCGTTAGATGGACAACATAGACTAGAGGGTATTAAGGCGGCGTTGAAAGAAAGCAAGAAGTATGAAAATGATACCGTTCCTATCATGCTAATCGGACACGAGAATTCCCCAAAGGGTATGGCCAAGTCACGACGGATCTTCTCTATTCTTAACAGATATGCCAAACCTGTAGGAAAGGGAGATATTATAGCTCTTGATGAAGATGATATAGTTGCTATTGTAACACGATGGCTGTTAGAAAGCCATGAGTTGTTCGTTGATAATAGGATAAAGATTAGTAACTCTAAGTCTATCCCAACAACGGACAAAAGTTCATTCACAACATTGATGACACTTTATGATTGCCACGATGAATTGTTCAAGGCATATCACTTAAGGGATAAAGGCAAATTGCTATCTAGTGAGAAACTAAAAGATTATAAAAGAGCACGGCCAGATGACTCAGAGATAAAGGCGTTCTATGTCTTCGCTAAATCATTTTGGGATGAAATGATTGCTAATTTTACAGAACTAAGAGAATTTATAGACGATAAAACAAATGAGTCTGCGCTGAAATATAGACCCATTGGAGAAGGCGGTAATCTGTTCTTCCGTCCAGTCGGTCTTCTGCCGTTTGTCTCTGCTGTTTGTCAGATTATGACCACTCAAAAGGATTATGATTACAAAACGATAATAGTTAACTATACATCATTTCTTGATAGAAATGTTTCATCAGAGTTTTGGACTAAAATTCTTTGGGATTCAACAGCCAAGAAAATGTTGGTTAGAAATGGTAGCATTACCAAATATTTGTTGATAGAGATGTATTCATCTGATATCCTGACACCAAAAGACAGGAATAAGATGGTGGAGCGTTTCGTACAATTATTTGGGTTAGCAAACAAAAATGAGGCTGAGGAGCAGATCAGACATAGATATAATAATAGAATGGGGCGATAATTGCGACAACGTTGATAATAGATGAATACAGAAAAGGTTCTGGAAAATAATAGTATAATTAATAGAAGAATGATTCTACAAATCAATAAACAGAAAGCACTTGATGCCATATCTAGCCTTCGCAGTAGGATTCCATTTCTAAAGACAAAAGAAGAGGGAAGTCTGGATTTTCAGTCATGGAAAAGCGAAGCTAATGATACTATCAAGCTGATTTTTGGAGATGATTCTTCATTTTACACAAATTTTCATGAAGTGTTATATCCAAAATTTTGTGGGGCGTTTTTGGGAAGGAACGAAAGGATAGACTATAAGGCTCGATACTTAAGAGAACTTGATTCTCTTGATTCCAAACTGGGTAGCTTGCAAAATGTTGTTGATTTGTCTGAAGATAATAATCAAATTCAAATGTCTTCTGTTCAAACTATCATGTGTGTTCTTGAACGTTTTCATCGGTTCGCTCGACAATTAAAAGTAAGACACCAGACAAGACCCACAATAACTATTAATGACGAATATGACGTACAAGATTTGGTACACGCTATTCTAAAACTGTTTTTCAACGACGTAAGAGCAGAAGAGTATACTCCAAGTTATGCTGGTGGCTCATCACGAATAGACTTCTTGATAAAAAGTGAGAATATTGGTATCGAGATCAAGAAGACGCGCGCGAATCTCCGTGACAAGGAACTTGGAGAGCAGCTAATAATAGATAAAGAAAGGTACAAATCTCATCATAATTGCAAAACTTTGATATGTTTTGTTTATGATCCAGAAGAACTGATTATAAATCCTGAAGGATTAGCTTCTGATTTAGCAGAAAAAAACGAGGAAATGAGCGTGTTTGTGGTTATATCTCCTAAAATATAAGAAATTACATATGGATAAATGTCTACCTATATTTTTTGCGTTGTCAAACTCTAAATTAGTAAAAGAAAACGGAGAAGTTTTAACTCAGGCTGAATTAATAAAGCTATGGGAGTTTCTTAATCTATTGATTGGTTCTCGGTATTCTACTTTCATTATGAGAGGTGAATCCAATGAGAATCTTAATGCACAATATAGATTTGATACGGAATCTCCGGAACTATTGGCACAATGTATATTTATGGCAGGAGAAAAAGGAAGGATATGTTGGGATCAGATAAAATATCTTGATCCAGACGACACTTCATTAGATAATTTCAGGTCAATATGTAAAGCATTGAAAAAAGACATTAAGGAAGGATGCAGGGGAAACAGTAACAGAACCCATAAGATGCAAGACTTTTATTTACGGAATCAACAGTTTTGCAACGCTTTTGAATTAACAGACGATTTAGTCTGTATATATGAACAGTTGTCGATTAATGATAAAAAGAGGGTGAACTTGTATTATCTTTCTATTGCTCATACAATTAATAGCCATAAGTATCAGAAGGCATCAAGTTTTGTATCAACTACAACAAACTTTCGTGTGGCCGACCAATTTACCAGTGACGCTACGATTTATGGATGGGTGCCAAGAAGTCAGATGCGAAAACGTCTAAAGTCGATAGAATTTGTAGTTACAGAAAACTATTTTCATGTAAAACGTTTAGGACTCCCTTATTGTGAAACGCCTGTGTATCCAGAACAAAAAGAAATCGCTTTAAGATGCGGTATTCTTCCACATTTCATTATTGGTTTCAAAGTTGGCCGATACTTTTATGTGAATCCTGCAATATTCCGTTCTATGGATAATATGGAGAAATTGGGTACTTTTAGAAAACTATGCACCTTTAAAAGGAATATAATTTGTAACGGCTTAGAAGTTGACCAAACCAATTTTGAAGAGTTTTGCCGCAAAACAAATTTCAAACGGTTTTATACATTTGATGGAAATGAGTACGAAATACACTGTCTGTATTAAAAAGCATTTACAAAGAAATTGTATATGCCCAAAAGATATAGTCATATCAAAATCCAAGAAAAGTAGTAACTTTGCATGCGTAACATGAACATATACGATACATTCGACAATCTGCGCTATAATCACGAGGATGAGGTGGTGGAGTTCTTTGCAAGCAAAGAGGCTAAGCCGAGCGCAAGAAGGCAGAGAACAACTTCAACTTCGACGACATTGGTTGTTCGTTTTTGACGGATTAACAAAAGGTTCTTTCAAATTAACAAATAGGCATATCATATATCTTTGGTTTTAAGCGTTATATATAATGTTGGATTAACAAATGTACAAAATATGACAGAGCAAGATTTACAACAACATCTCATCAAGCAATACCCAAAAGAAGACGAGGGTTGCGAGTGGAAAGAGTTTAAAAATCTGAAGAATGACTTCAGTGGACATGAGAAGGATGATGTCATTTCATACGTGTCAGCATTGGCTAACATGGATGGCGGGCATCTGGTTGTCGGTGTTGAGGATAAGACATTGAAAATAGTCGGAACGGATACATACAATTATGATGTCCCAAAAGCACGACTACGTTTGATAGACCAATGCACCAATCTCCCATCAGAGGGTCTGCTTGTAGAGGAATTCATAACAGATGATACTCATAAAACGGTATGGGTTATCCACGTGCCAAGACACATGAAGAGACAACCCGTTTATGCACATAACAAGGCATGGCAGAGATTGGATGACTCGTTGATAGAGTTGACTGCTTCACACAGGAATGCCATATTGGATGAGCAGGACGATGTTGAAGTGGACTGGTCGGCACAAGTTATCCAGGATGCCAGTATGGATGACCTTGAACCTCGTGCCATTGCTAAAGCCCGCGAGAAGTTCACGGAACTACATCCAGAACGAGAGAACGAAATCAAGGAATGGGACGATGTCACATTCTTGAACAAAGCAAAGCTTACAATAAAAGGGCAAATTACGAACTCAACCATCATTCTGTTAGGAAGGGAGGAAAGTGAGCATTTCCTTTCTCCTGCAGTATGTAAAATCAGATGGATGCGTAAGAAAGCAGGTGCTGACGAGAATGATGAGTTCCGCATATTCTCTATACCAATGATACTTGCCGTAGATGATGTGGCCAGCAAGATAAAGAATGCCACCTACACATATACCATAGAAGGTAACATGTTCCCTGATACCTTGTTGCGTTACGATGTGTTTTCAATTAGAGAACCGTTATGTAATGCCATTGCACATCAGGATTATAGTCTGTCTGCAAGAATAGAAGTCGTTGAATATGAAGACGAACGTCTATGTTTTAAAAATCACGGTACTTTCCTGCCGCTGTCAGTTGAGTCTGTAGTTCAGAACGATTTTCCTGAGTCAAAATACCGCAATAAGTTTTTGGTGGAAGCAATGCGTAATGTGAAAATGGTAGAGACAGAAGGCGGCGGCATCCGTAAACTCTATTTGCAACAGAAGAAACGTTTCTTCCCCATGCCGAAATATGACCTCGGCGGACAAACTGTAGTCTGTGAAATTGAAGGCAGAGTATTAGACGAGAATTTTGCTAAAATTTTGGTTAATAATCCAAGTTTGACTTTAGCAGACATTATATTGTTAGATAAAATTCAAAAGCATGAGCACATTTCGGATGATTCCCTCTCATATCTTAGAAAGAAAAAATATGTGGAGGGTAGAAAACCTAATGTGTATTTGTCTTTCTCGGTTGTTAAGCAGTCAAAACATGTGGGCCTAAAGGCGTCCTATATTAAGAACAAAAGCTTTGATGATGATTATTTCAAGAAACTCATCATTGACTATATCACCAATTTTGGGAAAGCCACTCGTCAGGAGATAACGACATTGCTGGAAAATAAGTTGCCAGAGTCTCTTTCCAAGCAACAGAAGTTCGACAAAATAACTAATCTCCTATCCTCACTTAAGAAGAAAGGAATTATCAAGGTTGTTGATAGACAATATTGGGTAATCGCGAAGTCGGATTAACAAATCAAACAAGCGAAGCTCACCCCCCAAAACTGCTATAGTAGCGGAAATAAGGGCTTTTGGAAGATTGCGGATTAACAAATGATATCTAATTCACAAACTGGAATGGTGCATTCATTGTTGCGCAAGTCACAGATCAGAAAGCGGAGTATTCCATGCACAAAGGACTTGAATATAAGAAATGTAAAGCTCTGTTACTGGATGCGCTTGAAGACCACAAGTTTCTTACAAAGATGAGAGAGGAAAGGATTATCGTCAACGAGACAAAGGGCAACATATTTGTATGGTCGCTCTTAAAAACAAAAAAATAAGAGCGATTTAAGAGCGAAATTTACGTGAGATCACGTGGGGATTTAAGCGAGATTTTAAGCGAAAATATCCTGAAACGCCTTTATTTAGGGCATTCTTGCTAAGAAAATTTAAGCGACTTTAAGCGAGAAATTAAGTGAGATTTAGACGAGCTTAGACAAAATTTTACCCAATTTTTCATTTTTGCAAGCGCGACTTGCAAAATTCGTGGTTTCGACTGATAGCGAATTTGTGCAAGCGCCGCTTGCACAAATTCATCTGGTACGCATTACTGGGTCTTTCCGACAGCATTGAGATAGGCATCCATAAGACCCTCTTTCACGAAGAGGATTCGGCCCTGCTTGCTGTTTCCTTGCTTGACATGGGGTAGTTTGTCTTTTATCTTCCTCACATAGTCTTCAGACAAATTAAGTGTTTCTGCTGCTTCCTTGACAGTGATAAGCTCAGGCTCCTTTGCCTCACTTTTTACCTTCTGCATCTCCTTCACCATTTCTTTGGCGAGGAGTTTGATAAATTTCGGGTCATACTCAAATCGCATCATAGCCTATATTTCCTTTTTTTGTTGCAAAAATAGGAATAAGCTATCAAAATGGCAGTCTTGAAAAAAATAAAGTCATATATTAACATTTTCACGACTTATAAAGTCGGGAAATGGCTAATTTTGGAGCATTTTATCAGCTTTTTGCTTGAATTATTTGGTTATTCGATGTAAAAGCGATACCTTTGCAAAGTGAGATAAGAGATCTTTGATAGAATTAAAACCATTGAGCGTTAAGACAGCGTGACGGCTAAGAAATCTGGCAACTATATTACCCGCCTTATTCTACATAGCAGGATGTATTACCAGTGTATTACCTCATAAAATCTGAACCGTTTTGATGGGAAATGCTAAATGATTGGTACTCAATTCATTAAACAACAAATAGATGAGGGGCATCTCCTTCTGCGAGTGATACCTCTCTCTCCGCCAACAACGCTGAAAATCAGCAAGTTACAAACTTACACCCAGATTTACACCCACTTTTGGTGAATCTGGGTGTTATTTTACACCCACTTTTTGGAGTATCTTTAATAGACGATATGTTAAAAGTGTTAAAGTTTCAAGTTATACTGATTTTCAGTTAGTTACAAGCATTTATCGTATTTTTGAGGCATATAGCACTCCATCCAATCATTCCAATACCCCATATCATTAGTATCATAAAGTATCATCATTTGCCTGTTGGAAGCGAACCTAAATGGGCTTTGTAAGTATCTCATTTGGGCATAAAGAAGCCCGCCAACTGACCTCGAACTTTCAAAGTATGCCATAAGTGGTCGACTTTCGAGCGTGACGGGTGCTTCTCCTTCCCTATTATAGTAGGTATAAATGGCGTTTTGTTACATGTTGAACAAGTCTTGTTCCTTCGGTTTGCGAGCCTTCTGGGCTTTGGCCATCGGCTCCAGCGACCAACCAAACTCCTTTAGGTTTTCCTTCAGGGCATAGTTGATGATGCTCTTCCGACGGTAGGCATCGGTGCCATTCTTAAACTTTGGCTGATGCTCTTTTTCCTGGATCACTTGTATCACCTGAACATAACTGTCATAGCTTCGCCCAGCCTTCAGGCAAATCTGGCGCATGTAGTGCTTCACCTCATCGTCATGCAGATAATGGCTCAGCAAGGCTTCTAACGCTTGTTCCTGGACATCCTTTGATTGGTTATACCACAGATTCTGTTTGAGCCGTTCGTATGGTGTTAGATGTTCTGTAGGCTCTACGTAATCCTCAAATGGCGACAGCGGTTCATCGCCCTTCTGCCACGGCTTTCCATCACCCTCCTTGGGAAACTCCTTGGTGTAGATGAAGATGAAAACCGACGATACTTTGCCGCCACGCCCCTTCCGAGGCCCTTCTTGGAAGTCGAACCAGAGATTAGAGTGATTGGCCGTATAGAGTTCATACAGCTCCATCTGAGTGGCTTCGAGGATATACGAGCGTACCTCCCTGAAGCTGGTATAAATGGCCGGGGTAATGACCCTTTTTGTGCGAGGATCACGTATCTCGTCGAGGTTGAAGATACGGCGAAAGTCTTCCATTTTAATAGGAACCACCCGCTTCTTGAACACATTGCCAACGGCCTGTTCGCCCCTGTCGAAGAATCGGAAGTCGCCGCAAAACTGGCTACACAGCTCATACATTTTCTGGGAATACTTCGAGCGCAGCAGCATGGCCGTCCCGAGGTCGAACGTGGTGAAGCTCCGGCTGATGTCTATCAGATACGGCATAATCTCTGGCGACACACGCACGTCGTACAAGCCTGTCTCAGTATTATAGAAGAACGAGTCCACCCAATGCACCTTTCCCACTATCAGCTCCCCTTTCTCGTTCCTGAAGCTGACAGGCAGGAACTTCTCCCCCAGCTTGCTCAGAGCCTCGTAGGTTCGTGGCACGTTTTTCTGACCGCCAATCAGTCCGAGGTCTTCATCCGTCAGGTGGAAATAGAGATCCTTCCAGTTCTCAGGCACACCGAGGT
>Ga0310697_10006364_pt1 | contig 11239 bp, 4 predicted proteins | sample 172DNAGHGlowgp2_FD_203883 | JGI IMG/M metagenome (GOLD analysis project Ga0310697, IMG submission 203883) | Sheep rumen microbial communities from Palmerston North, Manawatu-Wanganui, New Zealand - 1728 DNA GHGlow gp2 (v2) (version 2) | ecosystem: Host-associated > Mammals > Digestive system >... | reverse complement strand
TTGATGCCTACGCCACGCATGGTAGGCTTTACTTCCTGAATGGTGCCGTCGGCATTGAAGTACAGCTTCTCAATCTGGACAGAGCGGCGTTTGTCGTCGTTCGGTGAGAAGAAGTTCTGGTGATAGAACAGATACCACTGACCTTTGTAGTTGACGATGCTGTGGTGGTTGGTCCAGCAACCGTTGGCATGCTCAGCCATGATGATGCCCTTGTATTCGTAAGGTCCCATCGGATTCTTACTCATGGCATAGCCAAGCACCTCGGTCTTTTCCCTCACGTAAGGATAGGTCAGGTAGTAGTTGCCGTTGTATTCAAAGGCAAACGGACCCTCGGCCTGACGGTTGGGCAGGTCTTTGAGGCAGTGTACGCCTACCATCTCCATCTCACGGTCGCGCCATTTCACTTTCTCCTTCGGGTTGTCATCGGCCAGTTCCTTCATGTTGGGCTTGAGCTTGGCACAGCGACCGTTGCCCCAGAAGATGTAGGCGTTGCCATCGGAAGCCTGAAGCACGCAGGGGTCGATGCCGTTGATGCCCTTGATAGGCTCTGGCTCGGGAATGAACGGACCCTCTGGACTGTCGGCAATGGCCACACCGACAGCGAAGCCCATGCCAGTAGTGGGAGCGGAGGGGAAGTAGAAATAGTACTTACCGTTGCGCTCCACGCAGTCAGGTGCCCACATGGAGTAGGAGTTAGGTCTTACCCAAGGCACCTTGTTCTGGGTGACAATGATGCCGTGGTCTTGCCAGTCGGTCAGGTTCTCCGACGAGAACACGTGGTAGTCCTCCATGCAGAACCAGTCCTGACGCTGCCCGGCAGGGGGCAGGATGTCATGGGAAGGGTAGAGATACACCTTATTATTAAACACGCGCGCGGTAGGATCGGCCGTGAACTGGTCACGGACGATGGGATTCTGTGCCGTTACGCATAGCGGAACGGTCAGCAGCATCAGAGCTAAGGATTGCTTCATAAATGTGTTTTTGGTTGAGTTTATTATGTTTTGGTTTGTTCTTCCGGCCTGTTTTAGATCGACTTTACCCTCACTTTCTTTATCCTTTGTAACCGTCTGATTATCAGGTTGTTATAATTTAGCCCGAATTAGCTCGCAATTTGGCCTGAATTACCCTGTAATTTGGCCTGAATTTACGGGCAGTTCAGTACGAATTGCGTAGCAGTCCGGCTAACCGGTCCGAGGCTCCGTCGTATGGCGGCTTGCACAGTGTGCGTGTCCCGGCTGGCTGTGAGGGTGGGGTCACTGATGCAAAATTAATAAATATTTCGCAGAAGACCGCACACATCCTGTAAGATGTTACCCGCTTGTAACGTAACCAAAAGCATCTGCAACAAAAATACAAACGTTTGTACTCCATTATTCGTATCTTTGTAGCAGATTTTGAAATTTAATAATCCAATAAACCGATGAAAAAGTTTTTATTTTTGATGTTGATGGCAGCAGCAGGCCTTACTGCAACGGCTCAGGTGTTGCCTTATCAGAATCCTTCGCTCTCAGCCAAAGAGCGGGCAAAGGATTTGTGTTCCAGACTGACCCTTGAGGAAAAGGCACAGCTGATGCTTGACGAGAGTCCCGCCATTCCGCGGCTGGGCATCAAGAAGTTCTATTGGTGGAGTGAGGCGCTGCACGGTGCTGCCAACATGGGTAACGTCACCGTGTTTCCCGAACCTGTGGCCATGGCCGCGTCGTTCAATCCTGAGCTGCTCTACAAGTGCTTCGATGTGGCCTCGACCGAGTTCCGTGCCCAGTACAATCACCGCATGCACGACCTGAAGGGTGAGGACGAGAAGTTCCACAGTCTTTCTGTCTGGACACCGAATGTGAACATCTTCCGTGACCCGCGCTGGGGACGTGGTCAGGAGACTTACGGCGAAGACCCCTACCTGACGAGTGTGATGGGCGTACAGGTGGTGAAGGGCTTGCAGGGACCGGAGGACGCGAAGTATCGCAAGCTGTGGGCCTGTGCCAAGCACTATGCCGTGCACAGCGGTCCGGAATATACGCGCCACTCGGCCAACCTGACCGATGTGTCGCCCCGTGATATGTGGGAGACTTATATGCCCGCTTTCAAGGAATTGGTGCAGGAGGCCAAAGTGCGCGAGGTGATGTGCGCCTATCAGCGGCTCGACGACGATCCCTGCTGCGGTTCGCAGCGCCTGCTGCAGACCATCCTGCGCGATGAGTGGGGCTTTGAGTATCTGGTGGTGAGCGACTGCGGCGCCGTCAGCGACTTCTATACCTCGCACAAGAGCTCGACCGATGCTGTTCACGGCTCGGCTAAGGCTGTCCTGGCAGGCACTGACGTGGAGTGTGGATACGGCTATGCCTACAAGAGCATTCCCGAGGCCGTGCGCCGTGGGTTTATCACAGAGGCCGAGGTCGACAAGCATGTTGTTCGTCTGCTGGAAGGCCGTTTCGACCTGGGCGAGATGGACGATCCGTCGCTTGTGGAGTGGTCGAAGATTCCCTATTCGGCCATGTCGACGAAAGAGTCGGCCAATATCTCGTTAGAGATGGCCCGCCAGACAATTGTGCTGTTGCAGAACAAGGGCAACGTGCTGCCTCTGCAGAAGAACAAGGAGAAGATAGCCGTCATCGGCCCCAATGCCGACAATGCTCCGATGATGTGGGGCAACTATAATGGTATGCCGAATCATACGGTGACCATCCTCGACGGCATGAAGGGCAAGCAGAAGAAACTATTCTATGTCAAGGGATGCGACCTGACCTACGACAAGGTGTTCGACTGCCTCATGGCTTCGCAGTGCAGCTTCGAAGGCAAGAAAGGTCTGAAAGGCACGTTCTGGAACAACCGTAAGATGGAGGGTAAGCCTGTGACCACACAGTACTATACCACGCCGCTGGCTGTGACCACCGCAGGCATGCACAACTTCGCCCCTGGCGTACAGTTGGAGGACTTCTCGGCCAAATATGAGACGGTCTTCACACCGAAAGAGGCTGGCGAATATGTCGTGAACGTCGAGGGATGCGGCCACTTCGAACTGTATATTGACGGTGCGCGTAAGTTCCGTCATCACACGTGGCGTACCACGCCTAACCGTGTGGCTATACAGGCTGAGGCAGGCAAGAGCTACAAGATTGAGGTGCAGTTCTCACATATCCATACTTACAATGCCAACCTAAAAATCAATGTGGCCAAGGAACTGCCTATCGACTACCAGCAGACGATTGCCCAGCTGAAGGGTATCGACAAGGTGGTCTTCGTGGGAGGTATCTCGCCTGCCTTGGAAGGTGAGGAGATGCCCGTCAATATCGAGGGCTTTAAGGGAGGAGACCGTACCAACATCGAGCTGCCGAAGGTGCAGCGCGACTTTCTGAAGGCGCTGAAAGAAGCTGGCAAGACCGTCATCTTCGTCAACTGCTCTGGCTCGTGCATTGCCTTGCAGCCTGAGACAGAGACTTGCGACGCGATTGTGCAGGCCTGGTATCCTGGTCAGGAGGGCGGTACGGCTGTGGCCGACGTGCTTTTCGGCGACTATAACCCCAGTGGCAAGCTGCCTGTCACGTTCTATAAGAACAGCAGCCAGCTGCCCGACTATGAGGACTACTCGATGAAGGGTCGCACCTACCGTTACTTCAATGACGCCCTGTTCCCCTTCGGCTATGGTCTGAGCTACACGCAGTTTGATGTGACGAAAGCTGGGGTCGTAAAGAGGGACGGCGACAAAACTGACTGGACGGTGATTGCTGAGGTGGCTAACATCGGCAAGCGTGATGGTGTGGAAACGGTGCAGGTCTATATTCGTGACCTTCAGGATCCGGAAGGCCCCCTGAAGTCGCTCCGCGCCTTTAAGCGTGTTCAGGTCAAGGCAGGACAGAAGGCTACGGCTGTGATGGAGCTCAACAAGAAGTCATTCGAATTCTGGGATTCCGAGACCAACAGCATGCGTGTGAAGCCAGGCGAGTACGAGATTCTTGTGGTCAACAGCTCCGATGCCTATAACTTTAAGAAATTATCAATAACACTAAATTAGACTATGCTGAAAAGAATTTTTTCTGTCTTGATGCTTTCGTGTGCTGTCTCGTTGATGGTGCGGGCTGCAGAGACATTCGTCGTGTTTACGCCAGAGGCTGATGCCATCCCCCTTGCCTCAGGTACCATCAGCTATAGCGACGCCGACTATGAGGGCGTGAAGATTGCCATCCGCAGCCTGCAGGCCGATATGGAGCGCGTGTTGGGAGTGAAGCCTCAACTCTCAACTCTCCGCTCGACCTCTGGTCGCTCGCAAGGCGAGAACTCTCAACTCTCAACTCTCAACTCTCAACTCTCAACTCTCCTGATTGGTACCGTGGGCAAGAACAAGGACATTGATGCCTTGAAACTGTCAGACCTGAAAGGTAAGCGCGAGAAGTTTATTATCACGACTCGTGGCGACCAGCTGGTCATTGCGGGCAGCGACCGCCGCGGCACTATCTATGGCATCTATGAACTGAGTCGACAGTTGGGTGTCTCGCCTTGGTACTGGTGGGCCGATGTGCCTGTGCAGAAACATGAGAAGGCTTATATAAAGAAAGGAGTCTTCACCGATGGTGAGCCTGCAGTGGAGTTCCGTGGCATCTTCCTGAACGATGAGGCGCCTTGTCTGACATCATGGGTCGAGCATACCTTCGGCACCAAATACGGCGACCACCGTTTCTACGAGAAGGTCTTTGAGCTGATCCTCCGATTGAGAGGTAATATGATGTGGCCTGCCATGTGGGGCTGGGCCTTCTATGCCGACGACCCTGAGAACGGCAAGACTGCCGACCGTATGGGTGTCATCATGGGTACTTCTCATCATGAGCCGATGGCTCGCAACCATCAGGAGTATGCCCGTCGTCGCGGCGAGTGGGGAGCCTGGAACTACCAGACCAACCAGCAGAAGCTCGACCAGTTCTTCCGTGAAGGCATTGAGCGCATGAACGGCACTGAGGATATGGTGACCATCGGTATGCGTGGTGATGGCGATGAGGCCATGAGCGAGAAAACCGACACCAGGCTGATGGAGCGCATCGTGGCCAACCAGCGCAAGATTATCAAGCAGGTCACGGGCAAGGCACCTGAGAAAACCACACAGGTGTGGGCACTCTATAAGGAAGTTCAGGATTATTATGATGCAGGTTTCCGTGTGCCCGATGATGTAATCATGCTCGTCTGCGACGACAACTGGGGCAATATCCGCCGTGTACCCATCGATGACAAGGAACGTGCCCATAAGGGCGGATGGGGCATTTATTACCACGTAGACTATGTGGGAGCCCCACGTAACACGAAATGGCTCAACGTCACCCAGACCCAGCAGATGTTCGAACAGCTCTCTTTGGCATACGATCACGGCATCCAGCGCCTATGGATCCTGAACGTGGGCGACCTGAAGCCGATGGAGTATCCCATCCAGCTGTTCATGGATATGGCTTGGAACCCGAAGGAGTATACGCTCAAGTCTTCTTCCGAAGACAACTCGCAGGGCAAGAACATTACCGACCACACCCTTCGCTTCTTCCGTTCGGTATGCGGGGTCACTGCCTCCGCCGAAGCCGCCGATATCTACAACCGCAACTGCCAGTACATGGCTCGTGTCACTCCTGAGATGCTCGATGCCCAGACCTACAACGTGGAAACAGGCGAATGGAAACAGGTGGCCGACGACTATCAGCGTCTGGAACTCCGTGCCCTGCGTCTCTATGAACAGGTGCCCGCGGAGGCTCGCGATGCCTATCGCCAGCTGCTGCTCTTCCCTGTACAGGCTATGGCTAACCTCTACGATATGTATTACGCCCAGGCTATGAATCTGTATCTGGCCAAGCAGGGCAATCCCGATGCCAACGAGTGGGCCAGGCGGGTAGGGGAGTGCTTCCGTCGCGACTCACTGCTCTGTGCTGCCTATAACCGCGACATTGCCGGAGGCAAATGGAATGGTATGATGACGCAGAAGCACATCGGCTATCGCTCTTGGAACGATAACTTCCGTCGCGATATGCTGCCCAGGACTACTGCTGTTCCCGTTGCTTCTGGTGCTTCTTCTGCAGGCTATGTCTTCGCTCCGAGTGAAGGCTATGTCTCGATGGAGGCCGAGCACTACTATAGCAGTAAGGCTTCAGAAGGTACGGAGTGGACGGTCTATCCTTACTATGGCCGTACCCGCAGTGCCGTAGCCCTGACACCTTACACCAAGCCCGTGGGCAACGCCTCGCTCACCTATCGTTTCTCATTGCCCGACGAGGCACCTGCCGAGGTGAAGGTACACGTCATCGTGAAGTCGACACTTGACTTCCTCAACGTGGGTGGTCATGAGTACACCGTCAGTCTTGATGGCTCTGCTCCGCAGACGGTCAATTTCAATAAGACGCTTGTCGACCGCCAGCCCTACATGTACTCCGAATTCTATCCTACCATTGCCCGTCGTGTGGTTGAGAAGGTCGTCACGCTGCCCGTGGCAAAGGAACAGAAGGAGCATGAGCTGACGCTCTCTCCGCGTCATCCTGGCATTGTCTTTGAGAAGATTGTAGTCGATTTCGGTGGCTATAAGCCCTCCTATCTCTTTATGAACGAATCTCAGTTAAAGAAGCAGTAAGATATTATTTCCTATGAAACGAATCACATTCATCTTGAATCTTTTATTGGCAGTCCTGTGTACCACGCAGGCTGCCACCAATTCAACGGCCGGTGACCAGTCGGGAAAACACTGGGTAGGCACATGGGCCACATCGCCCATGCTGGTTGGCGATAACAATAACCCACCGTCGCCAGGCCTGGCCAACAACTCCTTACGGCAGATTGTGCAAACCAGTATTGGGGGTGAGACGGTACGTCTGAAGCTGACCAACCACTTTGGCAATAGTGCCGTGGAAATCAAAGCCGTCGAGTTGTCTCTGGCCAAGACGGCTGGTAGCAGCAGCGAAGTGGACGAGTCTACTACTGTTAGCCTGACTTTCAACGGAAACGCTGCAGTGACGATCCCGGCAGGTGGGATGGCTGTCAGCGATGCCGCATCGTTCGTGATTGGTACCCGTGAGAACGTCGCCATCACCATTCATTATGGGAGGGCTTCTTCGACGGTGGTGAGCGGGCATCCCGGCTCACGTACCACCAGTTACCTGAAGTCTGGCAATACGACCGACTTCACTTCGGCTACGAAGTTCGACCGCTGGTATACCATTCAGGCACTTGAGGTGCTCGCAGCAGAGGAGGTCGGTGCCGTTGTTGTCTTGGGCAACTCCATTACCGACGGACGCGGCTCCACCACCAACCTTCAGGATCGCTGGACAGACGTCATGTCACGTCACCTGCTGGCCAACGAGGCTACCAGCCAGATTGGTGTGCTGAACATGGGTATTGGAGGCAACTGCGTACTCAGTGGAGGCCTTGGACCCACTGCCGTCAGTCGCTATCAGCGTGACCTATTCGAGCAGGAAGGCATCAAATGGATTGTCCTCTTCGAGGGCATCAACGACCTGGGAGGGGCTGCCGACGGTGTGATGACCGCCCGTCGCATCATCGATGCATACAGACAGATTATCCGTCAGGCACATGCCAAAGGCATTCGGGTGTTTGGGGCCACCATCACTCCATTTAAGAACAACAGCTATTACAGCACCAATCATGAGGCAGGTCGCCAGAAACTGAACAACTGGATTAAAACCACGCAGATGCTCGATGGTGTCATCGATTTCGCCTCTATGGTGTGCAATCCTAACGACCAAGAGGCACTCAACTCGTCGTTCCTTTTCGAGAACGACTGGCTGCACCCGAATGCTGCCGGCTATGAGCTGATGGGAAACTCCGTAGACGTAAGCCTCTTCACCCAGACAGGGCCGTTGGCTGCCGATGACGAGGTCGACGAAGACGAGGTGACTGGCATCTGGATAGAGGCAGAGTCGCTGGTGGGTAGCACCTACGGCAAGAACTTCCTTCTTGTCAACGACCCGATGGCATCGGGTGGCCAATATCTGAAAACGGTGAATAACATCACGGCATCGGCCTCTACCGACAAAGGAGACCAGCTAATGGCTGAGTTCAACGTTGAGTCAGCAGGCACCTATTATATATATGGTCGCGTGTCGTGTCCCTCATACGATGATGACAGTTACTTTGTGAAGATGGACGATGGCGATTGGACGATGGTTAATGGTCTTTTTACGGGTGGCTCATGGAACTGGCTCCAGCTCTATAAAGGTACGTTGACAGCAGGCAGCCATAAGTTCTACATGGCCAGCCGCGAGGATGGGGCTGGTCTTGACAAGCTGTGCATCACCCTCAGCGCTACACCTCCTGTCACTATGGGTGGCGTAACGACAGGCATCCCCTCTTGTCAGGCCGGTCAGAGCGTCATAGAGTCTGTGGTTTACGACCTCTCCGGTCGTCGTCAGTCGAAGTTGCATCATGGGGTAAACATTGTGGGACAGCGTATGGCAGACGGCTCTTTGCTGACGAGGAAAGTCGTTAATTAAGAAGGTGTCTTATTGTTTATTGTAACTGTCTGGTATTCAGTTTGTTATAATTTAGTATAAATTAGCCCGCAATTCGTACTGAATTGCGGGCTAATTCGTGCTGAACGGCAAGACAATTCGTACTGAATTGTCGGAGACCTTTATTTCAAGTCCATCTGGAAGGGCGACATCGGCAGATCGTTCTGGCCGAAGACGTTGGCGCGAAGCGGGTTGTTCTTCCAGGCATAGCGGATGCGCTTGGGGTTGTCGATGGGCGACTCGATGGTGATTTGCGTACCCTTGCCTGTGGCCTTGGCATTGACAAAGCGACCGTCGGCACCTGCCACCTCAAACTCGTAGAGCTGTCCCTCGTCGCGCAAAGGCTGGTCGAGTGTGAGAGTGACTTGCTGACCATTCGTGAGCGCACCGCTCACTTCGGGCGAGAGCGTCACCTTCTTGTTCCAAATGAGATGGTCGAAGCAGCGGGCGATGCGCTGAGCCACCTCGCGCTTGCGCAGAGGATGGATGTCGACCGTCTCGCCAAGGTCGATGATGCAGGCCAGTGCGGCATTTGGCTGTTGCTTGGCTGCCAGTCGCTGAGCCTCGCGCACCTGGCTCCAGCCCGTATCTTGAGGCTTGTCGGACGGATCCATGAAGTTGGCCAGCTGAACCACGACGAACGGCAGGTCGGGTGTCTTCCACAGCTGTCGCCAACTGGTGATCAGCTCGTTCAGATACTGTCCGTAGGTATGACCCTCGCCTGTGTTTGACTCGCCCTGATACCACACCATTCCAGACAGAGCGTAGGGGGCGAGGGGGTAGTGCATGGCGTTGTAGAGCACCGAGGGCAGGTTCTGTCCGCCCGCATCAGCACCGGGACAGGCAGGCATCTCGGCTCCTTCGCGTACCAGCCACTGGTTGGAGAGGGCAATCTCCGTGCCGTCTTCAAAGATCAGTTTATAGGGCTTCTCGGGAATGAAGTGGGGCGCACCGCCCTTTGTCACGAAGCGGACGGTCAGGGCATTGTCGCCTGCGACGAGTACGCCGGCAGGAATCTGATAGCGGCGCGGGGGATACTGATAGCCTGTAGAGCCCACCTGCTGGCCGTTTACGTAGGTCTGATCGGCATCGTAGAGCGTACCCACGAGCAGCCGGCACGGCTTTCCGGCATGGGCAGCATCGATCTGTATGTGCTGACGAGCCCAGAACGAACCGGTATAGCGGAAGTTACGGGTCAGGTTCTGACTAATCTGACGGCCGTCCTGTGTGGTGGTGAAAGCCGACTGCACCCGCCACTGGCTGTCGTTGTAGTCGCGGGCGGTATAGCCGTCCTTCAATCCTGGATCGCTATCCGTCAGTAGTTTGTTCCATCGGTTCTGAGCCATTCCGTTGGCTCTCTGCATCGTACGCACCATTTCGTCGTCCTGATAGAACTCCGTGCGTTGCCATTCGCGGGGATGACGCTGACGCAGTGTGTCGGCATCGAGCCATGCCTGAATGGGAGTGCCGCCCACGCTGTTGACGATGATGCCCTGTGGCACACCCGTCTTGTCGAACATCTCACGCCCCAGAAAATAGCCGGCGGCTGAGAACAGCCAGGCATTCTCCTTCGACACCTTCTTCCAGTTGATGGGCGTCTTCCGGATGTCCTGCTTCGGGCCGTGTGTATCGGTATCGGTTTGTACACGGAACATGCGTATCTGCTCATTGCTGTAGTCGTCGATAACCTTGCCGTATTGCGGATAGACGCGCTCGACGGTCACGTCAATGTTCGACTGTCCGGAGCAGAGCCACACGTCGCCAATCAGCACATCCTCGATAACCAGGTCGTTGACAGTAATGGTGTAAGGCCCGCCCGCTTTCTGGACAGGCAGCACCACCTGCCAGCGGCCGTCAGTGTCAGCGGTGGCCTCATACACCTTTTTCTTAAATGTAACCTTTACTTGCTCGCCGGGAGCGGCACTTCCCCAGACGGGGATGGGCTTGCCTCGTTGCAGCACCATGCCCGACTGAAACAGCTGGGGCATCGTGACCTTGGCTTCCATGCCAAAGGCACAGAAGAGTGCAAGGAGGAGCATAGACATTTTTTTCATAATTCAGTCTTAATTATTGGATAACTCAGGCAAAATTAGCCTTTTTCCCTCATATTTGCAATACTTTTTTCTTGTTTGTTTCTTCGTGAGACGAAAATGAAACATATTGTTAAGTATCTGCAACATATCAAGACCTGTCTTTAAAACTAAAATAGTAATTTTGCAATCAAAAAATAAATACTGATTCAACAAAAAATTATGGAGAACTCAACAACCCAAAAGGGATTCTACAAACTCTCATGGCTACAGCGCATCGGCTTCGGTTCGGGTGACTTGGCACAAAACCTGATTTTCCAGACAACCTGCATGTATTTGCTGTTCTTCTACACAGACATTTACGGATTGGATGCCGTTGATGTGTCTGTGATGTTTACAGTAGGTAATGTGGCAAACGTGATATGGGATCCTATTGTCGGAGCCCTGATTGACAAGCATTCCCCCAAGTTGGGTAAGTATCGTTCTTATCTTGTCTTTGTCGGTATACCCCTGACGGGCTTTGCCATTCTCTGTTTCTGGAATGGATTCGCACCGTCGTTGTTGTATGCATATATTACGTATATTGCAATGACGTTGCTCTATACGTTTATTAATGTCCCTTATGGCGCTTTGAACTCGTCACTGACCCGTGACACTGATGAAATCACGATTCTTACTTCGGTACGTATGTTCATGGCCAACTGCGGTGGCTTGGCCGTAGGTTCA
>Ga0310697_10006363_pt1 | contig 11239 bp, 13 predicted proteins | sample 172DNAGHGlowgp2_FD_203883 | JGI IMG/M metagenome (GOLD analysis project Ga0310697, IMG submission 203883) | Sheep rumen microbial communities from Palmerston North, Manawatu-Wanganui, New Zealand - 1728 DNA GHGlow gp2 (v2) (version 2) | ecosystem: Host-associated > Mammals > Digestive system >... | reverse complement strand
CCGTTTTGGAGCAAAAAAATGCGAAGTTGACCCTTGGGAATTGCATCCAAACCCCGATTACTGGCAGCAATCCCCTAGAACTCCTCAAAAGCGTGTTAATCTGTCACCTCTGCAACTGTCTAATCATATGACACACCATACAATTCGTAGAGCTCACTTCCGCGCATTCCTAATAATTCGCTACATTTCATTCCGTCAGGATAGGGTCCGTTACCTTTACTGCGGCAACGAGCGCACCAACTTTGGATACCGTCTGGATTGTTTAATGTGATTCGCTTCTTTGTCCATCCAAAATATGATTCTGGATAGAAAATGTGTTCGTCACTATTCTGTGAACAATGCGGGCAGGACTTATACCCATTTCGCTCCTGAGCAGCGTCCAATGGCTTCCCGCAATTTTTACAACGCATATTACCACCTCTTAGTGTCTCTTTATAAATATAAACAGATACTCATGCGCTAACAATAAAAAGTTGGCCTTTTCGCTCTTTTTCTTCCATTTTTTTGTTTCTTGGCAATTATGCTGTTCCTTTATCACGATTTCTTTCAATTGGAATCCTACTTTTTGAAAGATTTCCATCGTCCGAAAAGCAAGTGGATATACACACCCTCTTCTCCGAATATCGCCCATCATAACCGCGCAATACTTTCCCCGCTTTAAAATACGGTAACTTTCGCTGGCTACCTTAAAAAGTTCATGTAAAAACTGTTCTGGTGAGAGCCTTGAAAGATCCTCTTCTATATCTACACTATATTTAATAATATTAGCATATGGCGGATGTGTACAAATCAGATCAATACTCTCATCAGGAATAAACAAGAGTTTTCGAGAGTCGCCTACTTTAAGAAAAACCTTTCCACCATCTGTCCACTCAAAACTGCTATTTGCTCGGCATCTTTCTATTGCTTCAGGATTAATATCAACCCCAATACTATCCCTATTCAGCAGCTTTGCCTCAATTAAAGTAGTCCCGCTACCAGCAAACTGATCGAGAATCAAATCATGTGGGCTAGAATAGCGTAGAATTATATTCCTTGGAACAAACGGTGACCAGTTCCCACGATACGAAGCATCATGGGTCGCCCAACTGCCCCTTTCAGGAAAATTCCATACAGTAGTTACTTGAAGTTCAAAACTTTTTGGCTCCCAGTCCATACCTTTCAATCTCTTCTAGACTCTATTCTTCGACCAGTCCAAGCATCCAGTTGATCCAACTGGCTATAGTTGAGGATCTCCTGGTATATGTACTCATGCTTTCAACCTTATATAAGTTTGCTTTCTGCATGATTTCTACAATTGCAGAACTCTCAGGCACACAGCCCGTTCTCATGCATAGCTTAAAGGCTTCATTAAACACCTGATGTTGTAATATTGCCTTGCAAAAAGCTAACTGCCGCTGTTTATATCCCAATTGCATAACTCGCTTCCCAAACTAAGTTAAACAGTAGAGCGGTTTCCGTCCTTCTTCATATTGCTTGTCTAAAAGACCCAAATAACGTGCGGCGTCCGTATAATAGTTTGTCTGGCGAATATCAAAAGCATACTCTTCGGTAATCTTTTCACGGCTTAGCTCTTGCATATTCAATAATTCGCAAATGTTAATAACGCGCTCAAAGCTGTTTGCCTGGGGAAAAGATACCGTGGGTTCTGGAACAATCTGAACACGCATTGCAACGTCTTGAATATCAGAAAGCGCGATGGAGGTCTCTTCAATCGAGTAATTCTTGTGTTTGCACAATACCAAAGAATTGTATGAATTTGGGTCCTGAAACTTATATTCATAAAGGCTAAATATACCGTTTGTATATACAAGGAAAATTGGCCTGACAGTTTTTGTCACTCGATTATTCCATGCGCGAAACGGATAGTACAATTGCCGAACAAGAAAATCCTCGGCTAAATCTAGTTTTGCTTCAAGTAGCGACAAACTGTGTATTCCCTCAAAAGCGGCATCTATCTCAATTTGAGAATTGTTGACTGAAATCTCCGTTTGAGCGTTTGTTTTTAAATTGTGAATACTAAAGTCAAACTGTCCTGACTTCATGCGACCAGAAACAGTAGGTTGAAGCATATCCTCATCCAGAAAATCAGCTAACATACCCGATGCCAAAGCACAGTTAATAGCGACCGCTTCGCTTGAAATGTTGTTTGCATCAAGACTCTGAAGATAGTTTGGCAGAGATGTGTATTTTACTGTTCGAGATAACGAGGAAAAAGGCTGATATGCAGTGAAATGTGAAATCACATAGTCACCACGTGAAATCGGTAAAATCGCAAGATGATTTGCAAAGAAAATACGTGGAAGATTAATATTGTGATCAAATTTTGCCATTAACCGTGGTTCTCGGTATTCCTTTATTTGCGAGGCAGAAATAATAAATTTACCGTATTTATCAATCTGCCCTAAAATATCATATTTTTCGAAAAGGGCCTCCCATGCTTCATCATTTTGAGTTTTGTGAAAATCACTCATAATTTCTTACCACCACCTCTTCAACCTCTCCACGTTTGGTAGCATCAGAGTTGATCGCGCGTTTTGCTTTAACAACAGTAATATTATAAGCATTATACTGGCTTTTAATAAAATCAGTAGCAGAATTAGAAAGCATAAACTTGATGCCCCGCTCATTTAATTCATCGCAACACTCACGCAATCGGATTTGTTCCGTTTGGTCAAATCCCCCTTTTGAATACCCCGTGAAATTAGCAGTCTCCGAAACAGGATCATATGGCGGGTCTAAATACACAAAAGTTCCCCTGGGAACTTTTTCCAGAACTTCCGAATAGTCCATGCTGGAAAATGTAATTTCCGCTTTTTGGAAATATGAGCTAACAGCCCTCAGAGTAGGAGCGTTTACAATATTAGGGTTTTTATAATGACCAAAAGGTGAATTAAACTCTCCAGCATTATTAACTCTAAATAGCCCATTATAACAAGTTTTATTTAAATATATAATGCGTGCTGCGCGGTCTACCCTGCTCAGCTTTTGGTATCGCTCCTTATCTCGATCCCAGTCTCGGACACTGTAAAAGTGCTCTGCCTCATTTGGATGTTTACTTAATGCTATAATTAATTCTTCAACATTATCCCGAATAACACCATACATTTGCATTAATTCAGAATTAATGTCATTTATATAAGCAACTCTGGGTTGTAGCTTAAACAAAACGGCTCCGCCACCAAGAAAAGGCTCACAGTACGACAAAATTCTTTTAGGGAACAATGGAGTTAAATCATCTAATAGCTGACGCTTTCCACCAACCCATTTCACGACAGGCGCAACTAAAGGATTCTTGCGCATAATGTTGCCCCCTCCCAACAATATACTAAAAAAAATTATAGCACGCTATTTTGTTAACTTCAATCTAAAATTTGCTTTTTTCTAAAAAATCTCTATTATATTCTTAGTATCTTGGGCAGATATAGATTAGGAGCGTTGCAGAAAAATGGTATCTGCAACGCTCCCTTATCACATAAATAATGAACCAAACGCCGTGTGTTCTCCTGATGCAGAACCTTCCCCAAACCGCCGCCGCAACCGGTTTCTAGCTTCGATTCTACGTTTTACAGCCCGATGGCCTTGCGCAGGACCGCCGCCTCCTCGGAACTGATCTTGCCCTCCCGGAGGGCGGTCTGAATGCGGCTGCGGAAGGTCTCCCGCTGGGCGGGGCTGTTGGCGCGGCTCATGGCGTTGGCGATGGCCTGGGCCGCAGGGCCCAGGGTGACCGCGCCGTTCCGGGCCTCGGTCCCGGATTGGGCCGGCTCCGCCGCGTTCTCGTCTTTGCCGCTCTGCTGCTTGCCGCTCCCGGCGTTTGCCCGGGGCGCGGCGGCGGGCTGGGCGGGCTGGTGGGCCGCGTCGTAGAGGGCCTGCATCCGGTTCACCCAGTCCTGCCCGTACCAGGGGGCGTAGCCGGAATAGTCCCCCAGTGCCGCCAGGAGCTGGGCGGCTTTCAGCTCGTCGCTCCTGCTATCCCGCGCCCGGGCATAGGCGGTCTGCTCCTGCTGCTGCGCCGCCCGCTCCGCGGCCTGGGAGCGCTCGTAGGCCTCCTGTTCCTCGGCCCGCTGACGGGCGTAGGCCGTCTGCTCGGCTGCCAGCTGGCGCTCAAAGGCCGTCTGCTCCTGCTCCTGCTCGGCCTGCAGCAGCGCTCTGGCCCGGGCGTAGTTGTCGCCCCAGAGGCCGTAGTTGAAGTCCCGCTCCGCGTTGTACTGCCCCAGCTCGTCCAGATAGCGCTGGCGGGCAAAGGAGCGGTCGGCGTTGTACTGGCTCAGGGCGTCCAGATAGCGCGCGCGGCTGTCCTCCGCCGCCTGGGCCGCCGCCTGATAGCCCCGCAGCAGACGCTGATAGTCCTCGTTCTGCCGCTGGCGGTCCTGAGCCGCCAGCTCCGGGAGCCGGTCGGCCAACTGGGCGGCGTAGTAGTTCTCCGCCTGGCTGGCCGCCCCCAGGGCATAGCTGCCCGGCACGCCCCCGGTCAGCTCGGCGGCCCGGGCCAGGGCGTCCTCCCCGGCGCGCCGCCCCTCCCGCAGATAGGTCTTGCGGTACTGGCTGTACAGGGGGTCGGCGGCGGGGTCGTAGTCCCTGGGGCTGTAGGCCAGCAGGGCCTCCAGCAGCTGCGCGGCCCGGTCGTCCGCCGCCGTGTCGTAGCGCGGGCGCAGGGCCTCCGATTCCGTGCCGCTGTAGGCGGAAAGCCAGGTCTCCGCCTGGGGGCGGCTGCCGCTGCGGTCATAGACGCTGCCCGCGAAGCCGGGGAAGTTGCGCCACATGGCCTCGGCGCTGCGCTCGTCCTCCCCCGGCGCGCCCGCGCCCAGATAGCGGTAGTCCAGGCCCTCCGCGCCGCCGGAATAGCCCGCGCTGCGCCGCCAGTCCTCCATCCACTGGTGGTCCAGGGCCTGCTGCTCCGGGCTGGCCTTCTCCCACCCGGCCCAGATGTCCACCGCCCGCATCGCCCGGTCCGGGTCCGTCTGGAGCAGGCGGCGGTCCGCCGCCGAGCGCCCCGTCAGGTCCACGCCGCGCCGCCGGGCCTCCTCCTCCACTTCCCGCCATGTAAACAGTGCCATTTCTCTGCCTCCTTTTGCATTTCCTGCCGCGTCCGGCGGATTCAAATCAGCCCGCGCTCCACCCGGCTCTCCCGCGCCAGGCCCAGCAGCCGCCAGACCCCGCGCCCGCTCAGGCGCAGCCGGAAGTGGTCGCAGCGCCGGGGCAGCACCGGAACCAGGCAGCTCCGGCGGATGGGCGCGGACAGCTCGATCAGCTCGTGCCAGACCCCGTCGGAGTCGTACTGCACCGCGATGTCCAGCGCCGCCCCGGCCTCCAGCTCCAGCCGCAGCAGCAGCCGGGTCAGGCTTTTCCGGTCGTGGGTCCGCTCCGTGAAGTCGTTGAACTCCGCCAGACTCTCCACGCCCTCCGGCCCCGCCGCGTCGGGGTCCGTCTCCGCCTCCGCAGGGGGCGCTTCCCCCGCATCGGGGTCCGGGTCTTCCCCGGCGTCCGGTTCCGCCCCGGCGTCTTCCGCCGCCGGGCCGCCGAAACGCCAGAGCCGGCCCGCCGCGTCCAGGCAATGCAGCGCCCCGTCCCAGAAGGCGAAGGCGAGGGCCTCCGTCTCGTCCTCCTGCATCCAGACGCCGTGCCGGGGGTCGTAGCAGTACAGGCCCCAGCCCGCCTCCGAGCGGAGGCTGAGGTAGTAGCGCAGCCCGTCGCTGCCCGCCGCCCCGGCGACAAAGCGCTGCCCGGCGAAGACCGCCCCCACGTCCGTGGGCACGCCGCCGCCGTAGGCCGTCAGCCCCGTGCGGCTGAGATAAAATAAGGTCTCGTCCGCCACGGCGAAGCTGGCCCCCGCCCCCGCCGCCGTACCCCGGGTGGCGGAACTCAGCAGCTCAAAGTTGGCCGGGCGGCTGCCATAGACCTTGCAGATCTGTTCCTCCTTGAAAAAGCAGGGGTAGCCCAGATAGGCGCAGCAGCCGGTGAAGTCCCCCGCCGAGCCCGCGCTCACGGCGTAGCTGTCGCTGGCCAGGCCGTCGAAGACGTTCCAATTGAAGGGGTCTCCCAGCTTGCTGGCATAGACCGTGTCCCCCTTGCAGCCCCAAAGCCGGTTGTCGCAGGCGCAGAGCCAGTCCAGGTCCGGCACGCTGCGGCTGAGGCTCAGGGTGACCGGCGTGCTGTCCAGGGTGAAGGAGAACTCATAAAAGCGCAGCGCCGGGCCCTCGATCTCCCGGACGATGAGGCTGCGGTTGTTCTCCTCCGCCGCCGCGCCGGAGATGCTGACCGCGTCGCCCACGCGAAAGGCGTCGGCCCAGTCCCAGCCGGGGTCGGCGGCCAGGACGGTGTTGGCCTCGGCGGGTTCCCCCGCGAAGGTCCCGTCGGCGAAGGTACAGGCGGTGCTGACCGTCCGCTCCAGGGGCAGCAGAGTCTCCGCCGCCGGGTCATAGAGCAGCTTGTCCGGGAAGATCACCAGCCGCCGCCCCAGGGCCGCCAGGCGTTTTTCCCCGGCTGCGGACAGGGTGGCCACAGGGCTGCCGTCCCGGTAGAGGGCGTCCCCGTCCACCCAGTAGAGCGCGTCCAGGGCAAACAGCCCGCCTGGGGCTTCCAGCTGGCCCAGGAGCTGCCGGGGCGCCCGGGGGCGCAGCACCGGGGCCTCCTCCAGACTCAGGTTGCGCGCCCGGCAAAGGCTGCCCTCGGCGGCCCCGGGGCGCAGATCCAGTCCGCCCAGCTTCAGATTCTCGAAGCGGCGGGGGCCGTTTCGGATGCTCAGGCTCGGAAGCATGGCCCGTCCCCCCTCTCAGACCGGATCGGTGAGCCGCATCCTGAGGGTGCAGCGGAAGGTGGCGCTCTCATACTGATAGAGCGTCACCGGGCTGCTCAGCACGGCCCGATACAGCAGCACCGGGTTGCCCAGGATGCTGGACTCGATGCCCCACTCCCGGACCGTCACCGCGTCGGCCCCGGTGTTCTGCACGGTGCAGTCGATGGTCTTGGTCTTGGTATAGGTGCTGTCGTCATACGAATTCGTCTCCTCCAGCGCCACCCGGGAGAGGTTGGCCGTCCACTTCGCCTGGAGGCAGAAGTCGGAGGCGCCGGGGGCCTCGTCCCCGGTGCCGAAGACCAGGGCGTTGGGGCTGCTGGCGTGGGTGCGCCCGGAATTGCCGTTGTAGTAGCCCGCCATGGGGGAGACGCCGCCGTTGCCGGTGGAGGCGGTGATCAGCCGCCCGCTGGTGTTCACCACCGTGTCCCAGTCCGCCCGGACGCTGTCGGAGACCGCCCCCAGCAGCATCAGGTTTTTCAGGCCGCGCCAGTTGTCAAGCCAGACTCCGGCCATGCCGCCGCGCCTCCCTTCCGTTCTTTCCTTGTTTCATGCTGTCCTCCTGTCTTGTTCAAAGCCTTTGCATGGTGAGGCCGGGGACGGCGGCTTCGCCCTCCGTCAGCGTCCCGGCGGAGATCGCGCAGACCTGGACGCCGAAGACCGTCGCGCCGTCATATGCCGCCGTCAGCACATGATCGTCCGTCCCCGACAGCGTGGGGGCGGCCCCCAGCTCGATCCGGCTGGGCAGACGGCGGCCCATATAGACCTCCACGGGCAGGATGACGCTCCGGTCTCCCTGCGCGTTCAGGAGATTCCACCTGCCCCCGACAGCCAGGCCCAGGGCCAGGCTTTTTTTGTCGATGCTCATACGACCTCCACGGTAAAGCTGGCCCCGTCGGGCCAGGTCAGGCTCAGATTCCCCCCGGCGCTTTCCGTATACTGGATCAGCACCGGGGACCCCAGCGCGCCCTCGGGCGTGACGGCGATGCGCTGCAGGGCCGTGTCCACCCGGACGCTGGCCCGGCGCTGGCGCAGGTCGGCAAAGCCGTCCTCCCGCATATGCAGCGCGGCCAGTTCCCCGCCGCTGGCGGTGTAGCTGAGCTCCAGGCCGTCGGCGTGCTTCACCAGCCGCGCCGTGCCGTTCACGCCGGTGGCGTCAGTGCCCGCCCCCAGCTTCAGCACCGGGATCTTCTGCACCGTACCGCCGGCGTCCCGCTCCTCGGCGAAGCAGAACTGCCCCTTGTCATACTCCGTGTACCGGTAGACTGTGACGGGCAGGCCCGTGTCCTCCAGGCTGGTCATCTCCGTCCGGCCCTCGTCCCGCCACCAGAAATAGCGCGTGCCGTGGTGGAGCTGCTCGGTCAGGGGCGTCCCGCCGGGGGATACTTGCACCACGGCGGTGCGAAAGCAGATGGCCTCGTCGTGGATGTGGATGTAATCCAGATTCGACGTATCCCCGTCCAGATAGCGCTGCGCCCGCTGCCAGTCCGTCCGCAGCTCGTCCACCGCCAGGTCCGCGATGGCCCCGAACGCGGCGTAGAGCTCGTTGGTGATGACGGTGTTGCTGACCACCACGTTGGCCGCGATGTCCAGGCCGTCCACCCAGCGGGAGAGGTCGGACTGATTGAAGTTGTCCTCCATGCTCAGGTTGCGCAGGGTGTAGCGCAGGTTTTCCAGCAGCAGGAAGAGGTAGTTCTGAATGGCCGTCAGCTTCTCGTCCGTGGAGCCGTAGCGCGAAAGCTCGGGATAGCCCAGCTCGGCCTGGAGCAGATTCCCCGGCATCTCCCCGCCCCCTTCACGCCTCGTCCTGGCCGCTGCTGCGGCGCAGGCGCTCGATCAGCTTCCGCAGAAAGCGCGGCACCGGCGTGCCCATGTCGGCCAGGTTCTCCAGAACGGAGATGCACTCGTTCAGGATCAGCCAGACCGTCACGGTCAGGCCGACGAAATAGCTTTTTTCCAGCCCCAGGCCGGTCTTGGCCCAGGCCGCCTGGAGCACCCAGTCCACCACCACGCCCACCGCCACGGCAAACAGGCAGGTCAGCTTCCGCACGATGCCCCGCAGCCCCACCCGGGAACACAGGGTCCGGGTGTACCAGGCGCGTATCATCCCGGTGACATAGTCCGTCAGCATGGCCGCGAACAGCAGCAGCACCGGGACCAGCAGCTCCCGCAGATAGGCCAGAGCGGCGGCCAGCAGCGCCGCCAGCAGCGCGGCGGCCCAATTGTCCTTCATACCTTCCCCCCAATCTCCGGGAGGGGGACGGCACGCCGCCCCGCTCCCGGCCTTCCTTGTCCTTCAGCCGCCCGTGGCCCGGTCCAGCATCACGGCCAGGCGCAGCATATCGTAGCTCAGGTCCAGCCCCGTGGGGTAGCCCTCCTCGTCCGGCACTCCGCCCCGCCCGTTCAGGACCCCCAGGGCGCAGAGCCGCTGCACCGGGCCCTTCGCCCAGTCCGGCAGCTCCGCGATTTTGTTGTAGCGTTTCATATGTTCCTCCGTTCGCGTGTCAATCCGCCGGAATGCGCAGGGTATCCCCGGGGTGGATGGGGTCAAAGACGCTCTTCATGCCGTTGGCCGCCCGAATGGCCTCCATGGTGGTGCCGTACTTCCGGGCAATGCCCCACATGGAGTCCCCGGCCACGACGGTATGCACCACGCGCCGGGCCAGACTCTCCGCCGCCACCCAGCCGCAAACCGTCTGGGCTTCCATCAGCACCAGGTAGGGCCGGGGTGTGTCCGGCGCAGTCATCACCACCCGGGCCGGGTACACCGGGCCGGGGAACTCCCGGAAGCACGTGGGCTCCGCCCGGTCGCCGGGCGCGAAATGCACCCCGCCGCCGGGGACGTAGCACAGCACGTCCCCGACCCGGACGCTCTCCTTTGCCTCCGCCCCGTCGTCCAGTACCATCAGCGTGTGATAGGCCGCGTTGACCAGGATATCCCCCCGGCACAAATGCTCCGGCCCGCTGAGATACTTGCTGTCCGTCAGCACCCGGAAGGCCCCGGTCCCGGCAAAGCGCTGGGCCATGTTCCCGGTCCAGGGGGCGTTGCCGGAGGTGTAGGCCCCGGCCATATCCACCCCGGCGGCCTCGGCGCAGACGGCCATCAGGCTGCTGCAATCGCAGTCGCAGGGGGCCGTGATTTTGGCCGCGTCCCATCCGACTTTCCGCGCCGCGTCCCGCAGGGTGTTGCGCTGCGTCTGGGAGTAGCCCACCCGGTCGTTTTTACAGACCGCTTCGCAGAAAGCCGCCATGCGCTCGGCCACGGCGCTGTCCTTTGCCCGCAGCACGCAGTTCCAGCCCCGGGCGTAGGGATACCAGGTCTGCAAGCGCACTTCGCCCCCGTTCTGGTCGCCGGGGAGCCCCGCCGTGTCGCCGCCGTAGGCCTGTCCGATCCGCTGCGCCATGCTCTCTCCCCTTCCGATCAGGCCGGGTCCGCCCCGGTGATCTCCTCGTATTCTGCCCGGGTGATGCGCCCCACGCTGACCAGCGCCAGGAGCATCCGGGCGTTCCAGAGGCCCGCTTCAAACTTGCCGCGGACCAGCTCAAAGCATTCAGACCGCTCCATCGTCCGCCTCCTCCGCCGTCAGGTCCTCCAGGTCGAGGCCCGCCGCCGCCAGGGCGACGAAGGCCATCAGCTCCCGCTCCCGTGCCAACTCAGCGCGCAGCGCGGCGTTTTCCCGTCGGAGCGTCCGAAGCTGCTGTTTGGTCGTTTGGATGATTGCCATGGTATCTCGCTCCTTTCCGCTCAGCCGATGTACAGACAGGGCGCAGCGCCGATCTGGATTCCCGTGACCGTTGGAAAGGTATCCGTGATCTCCCCCGCCGCAGTGACCCGACTGATCTGAAAACTGTATTGCGCGCCGCGGGAGGCCAAAAACCAGTTGCTCACATCTCCGCCATAGCGTTTGATCCGGTCCGCGCTTCTCGACATTTCCTGCCACATGGCATACGGCGTACTGCGCATCAGGTTACCCTCCGCATCCACCGGCCCCTCCGAGACCCCGGAGACGGCGCTTCCGTTGATGTCCAGCAGTGTGGGAATCTTCACATAATCTGTCACGTCCTCGTATTGCCCGCTCCCGCCCCCGTCCAAGGGGCCAAGCGCGTATCGCGTGCGAACCTGACAGAGCACGCTCCTGAGTTCCGGGTCCAGGCGATGCAAAAAGCCTTCCGGCGCTGTGGCGGCGTTTCGGGACCAGATCGTGGCCGGCGTCCAGCGCAGGGTCTCGTCCGGGCTGTTGAGCAGCTGTCGAAGGTAGCTGGCGCTCCATCGGCTGGTGCCGTATCGCTGCCGCGTCGTGAAATTGATGAAATCTCCAGCCTTATATGCGGTGCTGGCAGAGGCGGTGCCCAAGCAGGTTCCTCCGTTCCCTTCCGTACAGGAAAGGTCGGATTCGAGAACGGTCAACGTATCCGCAGCGTAGGTCAGAAATGTGCCGCCGGTGA
>Ga0310697_10006361_pt1 | contig 11241 bp, 6 predicted proteins | sample 172DNAGHGlowgp2_FD_203883 | JGI IMG/M metagenome (GOLD analysis project Ga0310697, IMG submission 203883) | Sheep rumen microbial communities from Palmerston North, Manawatu-Wanganui, New Zealand - 1728 DNA GHGlow gp2 (v2) (version 2) | ecosystem: Host-associated > Mammals > Digestive system >... | reverse complement strand
GTTGGTGATACTGAACCTAAAGATGCTCAATCTTCTGGCTCAGAATCAGCCCCAGTAATACCAATAGTTAACGAAATAGTTGCATCAGGAGAAGAAGCTCCTGCGATAACTCCAGTTGAAGAAAGTGCTCCAGTAGATTTAGATATTACTCCAACACCAGAATCTGCTCCTGCTGAACCAAATGCTGAAGAACAACAGGTAGAAGAAACAACTGAAACAGTAACTGAAGCTCAACCAGCTCCAGAGATTGAAGGAACAGAGGAAGTAACTCCAGTAGCTGCTGAAGAAGCAGTAGAAGAAATAGTTCCAGAAGAGACTCCAGTGCCAGAAGTACCTGCTAGTGAACCACCTGCTGATTCTGGTACAACTGTTGAAATACCAACAATAGAAATACCTACTGAAGAAGATAATACTGAAGAAAATAACGAAGAAGGATCTGAAGAAGGTACAGAAGGAGGAGCTAGCTTGGTTCCTACCGAAAATGCTACTGAAGAACCACCAACACCAGATATTCCAACTCCAGAAGTAGCACCAATACCTATAACACAAGAAATACCTAGTATTCCTGAAATAGATCCAGTAGATATTCCAACCGAAACAGAAAGTGTTACTCCACCAGAAGATGTTAATCCAGATGAAATATCACCAGAAGTAAGTACAACAGAAAATGTAGAAATTCCAGAAATTGAGAATACAGAAGAAATAACTACTACCGAAGCACCAGAAACATCATCAGAAATAGTTCCAGAAGAAACTCCAGTGCCAGAAGTACCTGCTAGTGAACCAGCTGCTGAAGCGACACAACCAGTACAAAGTCAAGCAACAACAACTGTTGATCCTGAAGCCTTTAGAGATATGTTAAATGAAATAATTAATAATAAAATAGAAGAAGTAATGAATGGAAAAATTGAAACTATTGTTCCTCAAACAATAGAAGGTATTATTCCATCAACAATCCAAGGTATTGTTCCTTCAACTATAGAATCAAGTTTACCAAAAGCTGTAGAAGAAACTCTACCAGGTATTCAAGAATCAATAGAAAAGAAAGTTGAAGAATCCGTAAATAAAGCAGTTGAAGAAAAAGTTGAAGGTCCGATAAAACAAGCGGTTGAAAATACTGTAAGTAATACAATAGAAAAACAATCAAAAGCCTTAAATTCCCTTGGAATAAAATTAGACTTTGGCGTTGAATCTAGTTTTGGTAAGAATGCCTCACTAGATGAAATAGTAGCTGGAGCTCAAGAATTATTTGTCGAAGGCGTAAAAAATTTAATTATGGTTATGACTGAAAGAATTTATAAAGAATTAAGAATAAAAGAAGAAGAATTGAAAAAGCGTGAAGTTATTGTTGAACAAAGAGAACAAGCTGTTAATGAAAAGACAATAGCAATGATGAATGGTACATATAAACCTGAAAATTATGTTACCCCATCAGTTATTCCTCAAACAGCCCCAATAGCTCAAACAGTTCCAGTAGTTGAACCTGCTCCAGTGGCTCAAACAGCTCCAGCAGTAGAACCTGCTCCAGTGGCTCCAGCAGCTCCAGCAGTAGAACCTACTCCAGTTGCTCAAACAGCTCCAGCAGTAGAACCTGCTTCAGTGGCACCAACTGTAGCTGAGCCAGTAGCACCGACAACAACAGAACCTGTTGAGAATGCTATCGCACCTGAATCTGAACCTAGTTCACCAACACTTGCAGTAGCAGAGGCAGTACCTGCAACAACAGCAATTACTCAAGAAGCACCAGCGGTGCCAGTGGTACCTGTCCAAGCAGAAGTTCCTGTTGCTAATGAAAATCAAGTTACCCAAGATGTCCCTGTAATTCAAGTAGCACCTGAGATACCAGTAACACCAATTGCAACAGAAACTCAAGAAACTAGTACTCCGCCAGCAGATAATACAAATCAATAAACATAAAAAAACGAATCAACAAATGATTCGTTTTTTAAATATCAACATTTATTACTCCTTCAATTTCTGGAATATCTTTCTTTAAAGTTTCATAAACTCCATTTTTTAAAGTATCATCAGAAAACATACATTCCTTACATGCACCAGTAAGTTTTACATAGACAATATTATCAATATATTTAACAAACTCTATATCTCCACCCTCCATATTTATGTAAGGTCTTAAATCATTAATTGCTTTTTCGATAAGTTCTATAACATTGAGATTCTTCTTCATAAAATCACCAAAGCCATTATAAAACATAATTTTCTTTATGTAAATAATTAATAATGTTATAATCTTTATGGAAAGAGGTATAAAATATGTTAAAAAAGGGAGACATCATAGAATGTATAGTTAGTGGTATAGAAAAATATGGCTTTTTTATTAAGACTAAAGATGATTATAGTGGTTTAGTCCATATTTCAGAAATTTCAGAAAACTATATAAGAAACATATATGACTATGTTATATTAGGAGAAAAGATAAGAGCTAAAGTAATAGAAATAGATAGAAAAAATAAAAAACTAAAGCTTTCAATTAAAGATATTAATTATAGAATATGTACAACTCTACCTCAAGATGTAGAAAAAGGTTTCGAATCTTTAAAAGAAAATTTACCTATATGGATAGACGAGATAGAAGAGGAAATAAAAAAAGCGACTAAATAGTCGCTTATTTTAATAAATGGTGCCCAAGGCCGGACTTGAACCGGCACGAGGTTTAAATCTCGCAGGATTTTAAGTCCTGTGCGTCTACCTGTTCCGCCACTTGGGCATTTATCTCGCTAAGACTTCTAAAGTATAACGCATTTTTTAATATTATGCAAGAATTTTTTAATAAAAATAAGAATAAAGGTCAATTTTTATCAAAATCAAAAAAAAGTAAAGATATTGTTGACATCTTTTTTTATAATGTGTTATAATCAGTTTGTCGCTGGAGGGATACCCAAGTCCGGTTGAAGGGGTCGGTCTTGAAAACCGAAAGGTCGTGCAAGCGGCGCAGGGGTTCGAATCCCTTTCCCTCCGCCATTAATTATCGCGGGATGGAGCAGTCTGGTAGCTCGCTGGGCTCATAACCCAGAGGTCGTTGGTTCAAATCCATCTCCCGCAACCATGGTCCGTTAGTCTAGAGGCCTATGACGTCTGCCTGTCACGCAGAAGATCACGGGTTCGAATCCCGTACGGACCGCCATTATGGCTCCATAGCTCAGTCGGTAGAGCAGAGGACTGAAAATCCTTGTGTCACTGGTTCAATTCCCGTTGGAGCCACCATTTATTATTTTTAATCGAAATGATTGACAATTAATAGATTTATTGATATATTAGTTGCAGTCAATTGAGACGGGCGATTAGCTCAGTTGGTTAGAGCACCTGCCTTACAAGCAGGGGGTCATAGGTTCGAGTCCTATATCGCCCACCATTTTTTTGCCGACTTAGCGTAACTGGCAGCGCAACTGACTTGTAATCAGTAGGTTGGGGGTTCGACTCCCTCAGTCGGCACCATTTTTATGGGAGGATAGCGAAGTGGTCAAACGCGGCAGACTGTAAATCTGTTCCTTCGGGTTCCATGGTTCAAATCCATGTCCTCCCACCATTTTATGATTGCCTTGTAGCCAAGTGGTAAGGCATCAGACTTTGACTCTGACATTCCGATGGTTCGAGTCCATCCAAGGCAGCCATTCTTGATCCGCTAGCTCAGTCGGTAGAGCATTTGACTTTTAATCAAAGGGTCTGGGGTTCGAATCCCCAGCGGGTCACCATTTCGTTAATTAGTTCATGTTTATGAACTTTTTATATATAATAGCGCTGAGTTATTTGCGCTCATAGCTCAATTGGATAGAGCGTTTGACTACGGATCAAAAGGTTAGGGGTTCGACTCCCTTTGGGCGCACCATTAAATTCGGGAAGTAGCACAGCTTGGTAGTGCACTAGTTTTGGGAACTAGGGGTCGCAGGTTCGAATCCTGTCTTCCCGACCATTGGAGAATAAGTTAAACTTCGGTTTAACTTTTTTTTATGTTAACAATCGGTTATATGTTATAATTGTATTAGAATAATTTAGGGTAGAAAGGTTTATTTATGAATAAAAATCCTAATAATATTACTTCTAATATTAAAGAAATAGCTAAAATAGAAAATGGAGCAAGATACAAAATTATAATAAAAATACCTATGAGTGATGGCTGGATAGAAAATGTAAAATTTGTTGTTGAAAGTAAACATGAAAGAAAAGCTTTTCAATTAAATCATTATAAAAACGAAGGAGAATATGCTTATTTTACTAGCGAAGTAGACTTACCAACAAAAGCACTTTATCATTATTATTTTTCTTATACAGCTAATGGAATGTTTAAATATTTCAAAAAAAGAAATAATACTAATGATCAAACTATAGCACAAGATGAAAAATGGCAGATGAGCGTCAATTTCGAAGTGCCAGATTGGGCTCAAGGAAAAATAATGTATCATATATTTCCAGACAGATTTTATAAAGCAAGAAAAGAAAAATTAATAGAGTTACCTAGGAGAAATATCCATAATTCTTGGAATGAAAAAATTCAAGCTGGACCAGATAAAGATGGCATTTGGTGTAATGATTTTTATGGTGGAGATTTAAAAGGTATAGAAAAAAAATTAGACTATATAAAATCTTTAGGAGTATCAATAATCTATTTAGGACCCATCGTATTAAGTCAATCTAATCATCGTTATGATGCTGCAAATTATGAGGAAATTGACCCATATGTTGGGACTAAAGAGGATTTAAAAAATCTATGTGACTGTGCCCATAAAATGGGTATAAGAATAATACTAGATGGCGTTTTTAATCATACTGGTAACGATTCTAAATATTTTAATGAATTTGGGACTTACAATACCACCGGCGCTTATCAAAGCAAAAAATCGCCTTATTACCCTTTTTATCGAAAATATGAAGATGGGAATAATGTATATTTTGATTATTGGTGGGGTTACAAAGATAAAGTAGTATGTGATGGATATAATAAAAATTGGCGTAACTATATTTGTGGTGTTGGAGGAGTAATAGACCAATGGTTTGCTTTAGGAATTGATGGATTAAGATTAGATGTTGCAGATGAATTATTAGACGAATATATAGAAGATATTAGAACTGCTGTTAAAAGGAATAAAGAAGATGGTTTTATCATCGGCGAAGTATGGAAAAATCCTTTCCGTGAAAGAAGAAATTATATAAATTCTGGTAAAGGTATGGATGCGGTTATGAATTATCATCTAATCGATGCTTTATTTCGCTATTATAAATACAAAGATCCTAAATATGTTAATAAACTAAAAGATGTAATGTATCAATTAGCAACAGAATATGCACCTGATTCCTTAAATTCTTCCATGATTTTTACTTCTACTCATGATACCTCTAGAGCTATAAATCTATTTGGTTGTAATGAATTTACTGAACATAAAGAGTGGGGTTGGGATTTATATAATGATGATATAAAATATCAATGTAATTATAAACTTTCCAAAGAACAATACGAATATGGAAAAAAACTATATAAGAACTATACGTTTAATTTAGCTTTCTTTCCTGGAACTTTTTCCATCTTTTATGGTGATGAAATAGGTATGGAAGGTCTAGGTAATATAGCTTGTCGAAGACCATATCCATGGAATGGTACTATCGATTATGATTTATTACACCATTTTCAATATCTAGGTAAAATTAGGAATAGTGAAACTCATTTAGAAAAAGCTGAATTCTATCCTGTTGATATTACTGATAAATATATTATGTATGAAAGATTAAGTGCTATCGAAGATAATTTAGTAATAATAAGTAATACTAACGATATTATAAATACACCAATACCTGGGAAATATTTAAAGTCACAAGAAACCCATCATTTATATGAATCTAATAGTAAATCTTTAGATTCATATGGAGCTTTAGTATTAAAAAAGTAATATAAATAGCTTTAAACTTATTTAAGATTATTGTATAATTTAAATAAGAATAAGGTGGTGAAGTATGCGAAATAAAAGAAAAACTCTATTTTTACTAGTTATCGTTTTAGCCACTTTATTTTTAAGTATAGGATATGCTCAAATAGCTGATGTTTATTTAGATATTACTGGCTCAGTAACAGCTAATAAACAAACCGGTATTGTTATATCAAATGTTACATATCAATCCAATGAAGGGGCAAATCCTTCTTTATCTACAATTAATTCCTATTATCAAACTTTATTAGATAGTCATATTGTCCTAGGAGCTGCTAATTCTTCAACAATTACATATCAAGTAAGTATTATTAATACAACTACTGAAGATTATGATTATATAGGTTCTATTTATGATAATAATTTTTATGATAATAATAATATTACTTATGATGTAACAGGATTAACTGTAGGAGACCAATTATTAGCTGGACAAACAGTTACCTTCAATCTTACTTTTCGTTATACCGGAACAGATACTTCTAACAACACTTTAAATTCTTATATTCAGTTTCGTTTCCAAAAACATAATTCAGCAACTATTCACTTTAATAGTAATGGTGGGGAATCTTATCAAGATTTAGAAGCTACAATCGGAGAACCAATTGGAACTCTTCCTGCACCACCTAATAAAGAAACTTGTGAATTACCAGAACCAGGTACTCCAAAAGAAAGAGGATGTACATATATAGGAGAATTTGTTGGTTGGTATACTGATTCCACATTTACTACTCTTGTCGATGCTAATTATATAGTTACTGGTGATATGACTTTATACGCTAAATGGGATTCAATTTATGAATATTTTTCTCATATACCTTTAATAACCTTTAATGGTGTAGATGAATACTTAGATTCAGGTATCAAACTTTATAGTAAAGATAATGTAAATAAAGATTTTGAAATGGTCTTTGATTTAGTTTCCTTTGATACAGATCATATTATGAATAGTGGCTTAGAACAAACTACCGTTATGAATTCTAAAGACGAATCTCAACAAAATGTATGGCCAGGATTTGTAGTTCGTTTCAATACAAGACAAACTAGCAACATATATTTAAATTATCGTTGGGGAGGAACAAATAGTAATAAAAATACTAGTACTGCTAACTTACCAATTCATTTTGAAATAAAAAGAGTAAGTGGAGTAGTAAGCGTTTCAATTACTGGGTCAACACCTGAACATAATAATGTAACAATATATAATCAATCTAGTTGGGCGATGACTACCTATTATGATAAAGGAGTAGTATTCGGTTGTTCTTATAATGCTAGTGGAGCTCCTTTCCGTTTCTTTAAAGGAACACTAGCTAATATTGAAGTAACTGTTCATGCTAATTAAAAAAGAACTATAGTTCTTTTTAATGTTAGATAATATCAATATAAAGAGCTTTTAACTTATTTAATATTATTGTATAATATATGTAATTTGAGGGGATGATACTATGTTAAGAATACTAGTATCTTTTCTTTCTAAACGATGTTGCTTTTCTAACTAGAAAAAAACATTATTAGAAAGAAGAGTAAAAATGAAAATATTTAATACATTGACAAGAAAAGTAGAAGATTTTATTCCTTATGAAGAAGGAAAAGTAAAAATGTATACTTGTGGACCAACAGTATACCACTATGCTCATATAGGTAATATTAGAAATTACATAGGACATGACATTTTAGACAAAACTTTGAGAGCTCTAGGATATAAAGTTACAAGAGCAATGAATATTACCGATGTAGGACACTTAACTAGTGATTCTGATTCTGGCGAAGACAAGATGGAAGTTGCTAAAAAAAGAGAACATAAAACCGCCATGGAAATAGCAGATTTTTATACAAAAGCCTTCTTTAATGATTTTGAAAAAGTAAATTGTAAGAAACCAGAAATAATTTCACCAGCCACAAGTAATATAGAAATGTACATAGAAATGATAAAAAAATTACTAAAAGACGGCTATGCATATGAATCAGGTGGAAACGTTTACTTCGATATAAGTAAATTAAAAGATTATTATGTACTTACCAATCATCAAGAAGATAGTATGGTAGTAGGAGCAAGAGAAGGTGTAGAAGAAGATAATAATAAACGTAATCAAGCCGATTTTGCTTTATGGTTTACAATTTCCAAATTTGAAAATCATGAATTACAATGGGATTCGCCTTGGGGAAAAGGATATCCGGGCTGGCATATTGAATGTTCAGGAATATCAATCAAGTACTTAGGAGAAAAATTAGATATTCATGGTGGAGGAGTTGATAATATTTTCCCTCATCATACTAATGAAATTGCCCAAAGTGAAGCATATTTAGGACATAAATGGTGTAATTATTGGTTTCATAACGAACATTTATTAGATGAATCAGGAAAAATGAGTAAATCAAATGGAGCGATATTAACGGTTTCATTACTTGAAGAACAAGGTTATGATCCTCTTGCCTTTAGATTTATGTGTCTAAATTCACATTACCGAAAACAATTAGTATTCTCATACGAAGCCCTAAAACAAGCTCAAACAACTTTAAATAAACTTAGAAATAGAGTAACTAATATAAATTCTGATGGAGAATTAGAAGATGAATTATATAATAATTATAATCAAAAATTCTTAGAAGAATTAAGTAACGACTTAAATACAGCTAATGCACTAACAGTATTATATGAATCGTTAAAAGATGAAAAAGTAAATGGAACAACAAAACTAAAACTTATTGAAAAATATGATGAAATTCTTAGTTTAAATCTAATTAAAAAAAATGAAATAGATAGTACTCTTCAAGATTATATCGAAAAGAAAATACAAGAAAGAAGCGAAGCAAAAAAGAATAAAGATTTTGCTTTAGCAGATCAAATTAGAAATGAATTATTAGAAAAAAATATAATTATAAAAGACACCCGTGAAGGAACGACATACGAAATAAAAGAATAGAGGTATAAAATGAAGAAAAATCTACTCGGAATATCTATGCTTACTCTAGCGGGTTTATATATATTCCTATCAGTTATTATAATAGGAGTATTCTTATTTACTGGTTTACCAGTATCAATGGGGATATTAATTAGTATAATTATAGTAATAATACAATTTTTAATAGCTCCTTGGCTTACTGACTTATCAATGAAATGGTTCTACAAAGTAAACTTTAATCCTGAGTTACCAGATTATTTAAATAAGTTTATTGATGAAATAACTACAAAATACAATATGAAAAGACCAAGATTGGGCTTTATAGATGATGGGGCTCCTAATGCTTTTACTTATGGACGAACTAAAAATGATGCAAGAATAGTAATAACAAGAGGAATACTTGAATTACTAACAGAAGAAGAAGTAAAAGCTGTAGTAGGACACGAATTAGGCCATGTTGTCCATTATGATATGTTATTTATGACAGCAGCTCAATTGATACCTCTAATATTATTCTTTATTTATCAGGTATGTTTAGAAAATGATAAATCTTCTGGAGATAATGACAATAATCCAAAAGCCTTAATTGGTTTAGTTGCTTATATTTTATATATTATTACTCAATATATAGTATTATGGCTATCTAGAACGAGAGAGTACTCTGCTGATGCTTTTTCAGTAGAAGAAACAAAAAATCCAAATAGTTTAGCTCAAGCTTTAGTAAAAATAGGATTTGGTTTAAGCGTTGCAAATGACAAAGATGAAAATGGTAAAAAGAAGCATTCGACAAAAGATATTGGAGCTTTAGGTATATTTGATGCAAAAACATCAAAATCACTAGTAGTATCTACCAATAACAATATAGGTGATAAGACTCAAATAAAAAATGCCATGAAGTGGGAAATGTGGAATCCATGGGCATTCTTATGTGAACTTAATTCTACTCATCCTCTAATATCTAAAAGATTATTAGCTATTTCTAGTCTTTCTAGTACATATAATCAAGAGCCATATATTGTTTTTGATTTAGTTAAACCTGAAAGCTATGTAGATGATTTCTTAATAGAAGTATTAATTCAATTCTTACCAATAATAGCAATATTGGCTACAATCATCATGTTAATATTCTCATCATTTAATAAACAATTAACAATGGGTATAGGTGGAATAATATTTAGTATTTTTATCTTCTTAAAATTTCAAAGATCACATAGAACAAATTATACTGAGAAAAAGATAACTGATTTATTAGGAGAAGTAAAAGTATCTAATATAACATCTGTAGCTTGTGTACTAGAAGGACAATTAATAGGACGTGGTGATCCTGGTTGTATATTTGATGAAAATTTTATTTTTCAAGATGATACAGGTATAATATTCCTAGATTATAATCAACCTCTAACAGTTGTTAATAAAATATTTGCAGTATTTAGATCAAGTGCTTATATAGGTAAGAAAATAAGATTAAAAGGTTGGTATAGGAGATTCCCTGTCCCATATGTAGAAATATATGAAATGAGTGTTGAAGGGAAAACAAAAAAAATATATACATATATAGTAAGTCTAATAATAATAGCCATATTATTTATAATATCAGTATACTTTGTATTAAAAGGTATTAATATTATATAGGCGAGTATAATAAAATATTGCTGATTGTTTTGTTTCATTTAATAAGGAATAAGAACCTTGTTTAAAAATATCAATTATTAATAATTGATATTTTTTTAATACTTGTAATGCCTTTCCTTGTTTGTTATTCTATATAAAAAAGAGTGATAATATGTTAGAAAAATACTTATATGAAGAATATGATAAAGAAATAGTAAAAAAAATATTAGAAGGCTATTCTAATAGAAAAACAACCTTTAGAATTAATACACTACATAACAATAACAAAAGTTTAGAAGAACTTAAAAAGTATAATATAAAATATGAAAAAGTATCCTGGTATGATAGTGCCTATATAGTCATAGAAGGTGATGACAAATTAAGAGAGTTAGAAGCTTATAAAAATGGAGACATCTATTTACAAAGTTTATCATCTATGCTCCCGCCTTTAGTATTAGAACCAAATATGGATGATTTAATTCTTGATATGACGGCTGCGCCAGGATCAAAAACTAGTCAAATAGCAGCTTTATCTAATAATTTAGCCATGATTACAGCAGTTGAAAAAAATAAAAAAAGAATAGAAAGAATGAAGTATAATCTAGATAAATTAGGAGTAAAAAAATGCAATGTTATTCAAAGTGATGCTAGATATTTAGATAATAATTATTCATTTAATAAGATATTACTTGACGCTCCTTGCTCTGGAAGTGGAACATTATCTAATATTAAAGAATTTGATAATGACTTACTTGAAAGAATAAATATAATCCAAAAAGAATTAATAGATA
>Ga0310697_10006359_pt1 | contig 11241 bp, 10 predicted proteins | sample 172DNAGHGlowgp2_FD_203883 | JGI IMG/M metagenome (GOLD analysis project Ga0310697, IMG submission 203883) | Sheep rumen microbial communities from Palmerston North, Manawatu-Wanganui, New Zealand - 1728 DNA GHGlow gp2 (v2) (version 2) | ecosystem: Host-associated > Mammals > Digestive system >... | reverse complement strand
CGTGGAGCGGGGCACCCACGAGGAACTGCTGGCCAAGGACGGCTACTACAAGAAACTGAACGACATGCAGAGTCTGTAAGAAGTGCGTAAGCGATGAAAGAGCGATTGACATATCTGCTGCGGTTCTACGTACTCACTGTAGTTGTCTTCGTTGTAGCGAAGATGGTGTTTATGTGGTACAATCATGAGGCATGCGCCTTCACTGCGGGCGATGTGTGGAACGTCATCGTCCACGGACTGACCCTCGATCTCTCCACTGCGCTCTACTTCTTCATCCTGCCCTTCCTGCTGACGGTGGCGAGCCTCTGGCTCCGCGTGCCTCAATGGCTCTTCCGAGCTTACTATGCACTGATCGCCCTCGCCTTTGCCCTCGCCTTCGTGGCGGACACAAGTCTCTATCCCTTCTGGCACTTCAAGCTCGATGCCACCTGCCTGCAGTATCTCTCCACCCCCACCGAGGCAATGGCTTCGGTCACTACGGGTTTCCTGCTGCTCAGACTGCTCGCGTTCCTTGCGGCTGCCGGAATCATCTACTGTCTGTTTTCAAGCTGCGAGAATAGTCATAAAACCTCGCAACAAGCTACTCGCTACTCGCAACGAAAAGAACTACCCCTCTACCTCCTCCTCATCCCCGTCGTCGTGATAGGCATACGCGGCGGTCTGGGCGAGTCGACCACCAATATCGGACAGGTGTATTTCTCGCAGCAGCAGTTCCTGAACCACTCTGCCGTGAACCCCGTGTTCAGCTTCCTCGCCTCACTGGAAAAAACCGCCAACTACGTCCCTGACTATACGTTCATGAGCGAAGAGGAGCGGCAGACCCTCATGCAAGGCCTCTACCCCACGGAGAGCGTCGCCCCCGACACGCTGCTCACCACCGACCGCCCCGACGTGGTGGTCATCCTGCTGGAGAGCTGCGGCGGCGTGTTCACCGATGCCATTGGCGGGCGCAAGGGGGTGATGCCGCGACTCGACAGTCTGGTCAACGAGGGTGTGTTCTTCGCCAATTTCTACGCCAACTCCTACCGCACCGACCGCGGCACGCTCTGCACCTGGAGCGGCTATCCGTCGTTCCCACGCTCATCGGTGATGAAGATGCCCAGCAAGACGCGACTGCTGCCCGGCATTGCGGCTTCACTGCAACGGGCCGGCTATGCCACCAGCTATCTCTACGGCGGCGACATCAACTTCACCAATATGCGAAGCTATCTCGTCTCTACGGGCTTCGAGCAGCTGGTGTGGCAGAAGGATTTCTCCCTGCAGGAACAGCACACGTCGGAGTGGGGCGTAAGGGACGATATCACCTTCCGCCGCCTGGAAGGGATGATTGCTGCACAGGCCGGGCGGGGAGAGACGCCCCGCCAACCGTTCCTCATCGGCTATAGCACGCTGTCGAGCCATGAGCCATGGGACGTGCCTACCCACCGTCTGGACGACGAGGTGCTCAACGCCTTCAACTATCTCGACGAGTGTATCGGCTCTTTCATCGACCATCTGAAGCTGACACCCTACTGGCAGAACATTCTCGTCATCCTCCTGCCCGACCATGGCTTCAGCTATGGCAACGTGGGCGAGGAGCATCCTCTGCACGACCATGTGCCGATGCTATGGCTGGGCGGGGCCGTCCGACAGCCGCAACGCGTGGAGCAGATATGCAACCAGACAGACCTCGCTGCCACCCTGCTCGGACAGATGCATCTGGACCATAGCGACTTCCTCTTCAGTCGCGATGTGCTGAGCAGCAACTACTCTTATCCCTTCGCCCATCATACGTATAACAACGGCATCACCATGCGCGACTCTACAGGCTTTGCCGTGCTCGACCTGAATGCCAACCGCATCGTGGTGGACCAAAGCTCCGACGGCCCCCGGCTTATCAAAACGGGACAGGCCATCTTGCAGACGGCTGCCATGACGCTAAAGAACATGGAGTAAGCATTATGAAGAAAAAATTATTAGCATCCTACGCCTCACCGCTCGCGGCCACGCTCTGCAACCTGCTCCTGGCCTACGCCGTCTACTTCCTGGCCCGCATGGCCTATCTGTTCGACAACTGGAGCTACTTCGCCGGGCACCTGAGCTGGGAGATGACAGCCGGCGCACTGGTATTCGACACGTCGGCCATACTCGTCACCAACATTCCCTACGTGGTGCTGATGCTCCTGCCCCTCCACTGGAAGGAGACGCCCCGCTGGCACGCCGTCTGCCGGTGGGTGTTCGTGGGGGTCAACGGGCTGGCACTGGCCCTGAACCTCGCCGACGCGGCTTACTTCCCCTATACGCTGCGGCGAACCACTACAACCGTGTTCAGCGAGTTTCAGAACGAGGGCAACCTCACCGGCATCATCCTCACTGAGACAATCCGCCACTGGTACTTCGTGCTGCTCGCCGCACTCGTCGTCTACGGTCTGTGGCGACTCTACACCGCGCCACGCCTGGAGGCCCGCCGGTTGTCGTGGTGGCGCTACGACCTCGCCACGCTGCTCTCACTGGCGGCACTGGCTCCTTTCGTTGTGGCGGGCATCCGCGGGGGATTCACCACGGCGGTACGACCTATCACCATCACCAATGCCAATCAGTATGTGGACCGCCCCACCGACGCGGCCCTGGTGCTCAACACGCCGTTCGCGCTCTATCGCACCATCGGCAAGGCGGTGTTCGTGGTGCCGCAGTATTTCGAAAGCGAGGAGGAGATGGCAGCGGTCTATAGCCCGCTGCATAACTCGGAGTTCTCCGAGAGCTCCGAGTCCTCCGAGTCCTCCGAGAGCTCCGAGTCCTCCGAGTCCTCCGAGAGCTCCGAGCCCTCCGAGTCCTCCGAGCCCTCCAAGAAAAACCTGGTAGTCCTCATCGTGGAGAGCTTCGGCCGAGAGTATATCGGGGCCCTCAACCCCCACCTGGAAAACGGCAACTATCGGGGCTACACCCCCTGCATCGACTCCATAATCGCCCTCTCAACCACCTTCAAGTGGTCCTTCTGCAACGGAAGGAAGTCCATTGACGGCATGCCCTCCATCCTCTCATCCATACCGATGTTCGTGGAACCGTTCTTCCTCACCCCTGCGTCAATGAACCAGGTGGGGGGCATCGCCTCGCTCCTCGCGGAAAAGGGCTACCACACGGCGTTCTTCCACGGCGCACAGAGAGGGTCGATGGGATTCATGGCCTTCGCCCGCAAAACGGGCTTCCAGCAGTACTACGGCCGCGAGGACTATGAAGCAGACGACCGCTTCGGCGGCAAGAGCGACTTCGACGGCATGTGGGCCATTTGGGACGAGCCCTTCCTGCAATACTACTGCACCAAGATGTCGGAGATGAAGGAGCCGTTCATGACGGCGGTCTTCACGGCTTCAAGCCATCACCCCTACGAGATTCCGGAGCAGTATCGCAACGTCTACCCGGAGGAGGGCATCGTCATGCACAAGTGCATACGCTATACGGACATGGCACTGGGACGATTCTTCCGAGAGGCGAGCCGACAGCCGTGGTTCAAGAACACCATCTTCGTGCTCACCAGCGACCATACCAACATGAGCGACCATGACTTCTACCAGACCGACCTGGGGGGCTTCTGCTCGCCTATCATCATCTATGAGCCGGGCGACACACTGCGACAGCCGGGACTGGTCGAGGAGAAGATTGCCCAGCAGATTGACATCCTGCCCACGGTGATGGGACTCCTGGGCTACGACCGACCTTACTTCGCCTTCGGCATCGACCTCTTCGCCACCGAACCGGACGACACGTGGGCGGTGAACTATCTCAACGGCATCTACCAGTATGTGAAGCACGGACATGTGTTGCAGTTCAATGGCGAGCGCACCACCGCCGTCTATTCGCTCACCGACTCGCTCATGCAGCACAACCTCCTGGGACGCGTGCCCCAGCAGCCGCAGATGGAGCGAGAACTGAAGGCCATCATCCAGCAGTACATGGAGCGCATGACGCAGGACCGCCTCCACCCCTGACGCAATGAATAATGAACGTCCCGGTAATTTGATATTAACCCTCCTATAGTTTGATATTAACCGCCCGATGGTTAATAATCTGTTTCATCATAATTCAATATTAACTATGAAGATTTTCGGCATCGGCATGAACTATCTGCCGCATACACAGGAACTGGAAGGAAGAGCGTGGCGACCTGAAGAGCCCGTGATATTCCTCAAGGCGGACTCGGCACTGCTGAAGGACCGCAAGCCCTTCTTCGTTCCCGACGACATGGGACGCATCGACTATGAGGGCGAGCTGGTGGTGCGCATCTGCCGGCTCGGCAAGGCCATACCCCAGCGATTCGCCCACCGCTACTACGATGCTGTCACCGTGGGACTCGACTTCACCGCACGCGACCTCCAGCGCCGCGCACGCGAGCAGGGACTGCCCTGGACCGTCTGCAAGGGCTTCGACGGCTCCGCCTGCATCGGCGAGTGGCTCCCTATCGACACCATCTCCCCTCTGCCACCCATAACTTCTACAGCTCCTACCCCCTCTACAGCTTCTGTCATCCCCTTCCGCCTCGAAAAAAACGGAACCACCGTACAGCAGGCCTCCACCGCCGAGATGCTCTTCTCCATCGACGAGCTGGTGAGCTATCTCTCCCGATTCTTCACCCTGAAGACGGGCGACCTCATCTTCACGGGCACACCCGCTGGAGTGGGGCCTGTAGACGTGGGCGACCACCTGCAGGGCTACGTGGCCGACCGCCTCGTGCTCGACGTGCGATGCAAGTAATCCGGCACTCCGAAAGCCCCGAAAGCCGTTTTTTGCCCCTTTTGCTTGGAAAGTTCTGAAATTAATAGTATCTTTGCACCAAATTAAGCATTAACTATCAGAAATAGCATGAACGATATCAAGAAGATTTTTGCCCAAAAGCTGATGGACATACAGGCCATCAAGCTGCAGCCGCAAGACCCCTTCACATGGGCCTCCGGCTGGAAGTCGCCCATCTACACCGACAACCGCAAGACGCTGGGCTATAGCGACGTGCGCTCCTTCGTGAAGCTGGAGCTCTGCCACCTCGTGCAGCAGTTCTTCCCCGAAGCAGAGGCCGTGGCAGGCGTGGCCACAGGAGCCATCGCCCAGGGTGCCCTCGTGGCCGACGAGTTAGGACTGCCCTATGCCTACGTGCGACCGAAGCCGAAGGACCACGGCATGGGCAACCAGGTCGAAGGACAGCTCACCAAAGGGGCGAAGGTGGTGGTGGTCGAAGACCTCATCTCCACTGGCGGCTCCAGCCTGAAGGCGGTCGAGGCACTGCGCCTGTATGGCGTGGAAGTGATCGGCATGGTGGCTTCGTTCACCTATGGCTTCCCCGTGGCCGAAGAGGCCTTCCGCGAGGCGGGCGTGCAGCTGGTGACCCTCAGCGACTACAACGCCGTGCTGGAGCAGGCCGCTCTGACGGGATATATCAAAGATGAAGACAAGGCCGTACTGGCCGAATGGCGCAAGAACCCCTCAACCTGGAAACAATGACAAAATTCGAAAGCTCCGTAAAGCAGGTGCCTTATGCTCAGGAGGCCGTATATAAGAATCTGAACGACCTGAGAAACCTGGAAAAGGTGCGCGATCGCGTGCCGCAGGACAAGCTCGACGACTTCTCCTTCGACCAGGACACCGTATCGGTGTCGGTGGCTCCGGTGGGAAAGATATCCCTTCGCATCATTGAGCGTGAGGAACCGAAGTGCGTGAAGTTCGAGAGTGTCGATTCCCCCATGCCCTTCAACCTCTGGATACAGATCCTGCCCGTCACCGCTGACTCGTCGAAGATGAAGGTCACCGTGAAGGCCGACATCCCCCTGATGCTCCGCGGCATGGTCGCCGGGCCTCTCGAAGACGGCGTGGAGAAGATTGCCGACGCCCTCGCCCTCATCCCCTACGTCTAATCCCCTCGGGCCCGCCCTCACAGTTCCCCATCGGGGTCCCCCTGTCTTCCCCTCTCCGTAGGTGTTCCGTGGGCCGCCTTTCAAGGCGGCAATCACCAAAAATAAAATCCAAAATCATGACCCCTCCCCCCCCCTCCCCCAAGTCTGAAGGCGCTTTCCTCTGGTCGAAAGGCTTCGACATCAATGCCGAGATTGAGCGTTTCACCGTCGGCAAAGACCGCGAAATGGACCTCTACCTCGCCCCCTACGACGTGCTGGGCTCCATGGCCCATATCACCATGCTGGAGAGCATCGGCCTGCTCCAGAAAGACGAGCTGCCCCCGCTGCTCAGCGAGTTGAAGAACATCTACCGCCAGTGCCAGCAGGGCGAGTTCCGCATCGAGGAGGGCATCGAGGATGTCCACTCACAGGTGGAGCTGATGCTCACCCGACGCTTAGGCGACATGGGCAAGAAGATCCACTCCGGACGCTCGCGCAACGATCAGGTGCTCGTCGACCTGAAGCTCTTCACCCGGCATCAGCTGCGGCTCGTGGCCGACGACATGAAGAACCTCTTCGACCAGCTCATCGCGAAGAGCAACCAGTACAAGGACGTGCTCATGCCGGGCTACACACATCTGCAGGTGGCGATGCCCAGCTCCTTCGGTCTCTGGTTCGGAGCCTATGCCGAGAGCCTCACCGACGACATGCTCTTCCTACAGGCGGCCTACCGCATGACCAACCGCAACCCCCTGGGCTCCGCCGCCGGCTACGGCTCGTCGTTCCCCCTGAACCGACAGATGACCACCGACCTGCTGGGCTTCGACTCGATGGACTATAACGTGGTCTACGCGCAGATGGGACGCGGCAAGATGGAGCTGGGGGTGAGCTTCGCCATCGCCGCCATAGCAGGCTCTCTGGCCAAGCTCGCCTTCGATGCCTGCCTCTTCAACTCCCAGAACTTCGGCTTCGTGCGTCTGCCGAAGGAATGTACCACCGGAAGCAGCATCATGCCCCACAAGAAGAACCCCGACGTGTTCGAGCTCATCCGCGCCAAGAGCAACAAGCTGCAGGGCCTGGCCCAGCAGGTCATGCTCATCAAGAACAACCTCCCGGTGGGCTATTTCCGCGACCTGCAGATCATCAAGGAGGTGTTCCTACCGGCCTTCGACGAGCTGCGCGACTGTCTCCGCATGACGGCCTATATCATCAATAAGATCGAGGTCAACGACCATATCCTCGACGACCCGCGCTACGACCCGATGTTCTCCGTGGAGGAGGTCAACCGCCTGGCTGCCGAGGGCATGCCCTTCCGCGATGCCTACAAGAAGGTGGGACTCGATATCGAGGCGGGCCGTTTCACGCCCTGCAAGGACATCCATCACACCCACGAGGGCTCCATCGGCAACCTCTGCAACGACCGCATCGAGGCCCTGATGGCGGACATCCTCTCCGGTTTCCATTTCGAACGCGCCGAGCAGGCCGAGCAACGCCTCCTCCAATAGGCGGTGCCCCCCGGTCTTCTCCGTAGGTGTTCCGTGGGCCGCCTTTCAAGGCGGCAATCCCTCAAGCCCGCAAAAAACATGAAAAAAATCCTCCCGGCCCTCCTGGCCCTCCTCCTCTTCTCCTGCGGCCCTGCCGACGACTGGATCAGCCGCCGCTACCCCAACCGCCGCTTCTTCTTCTTCCAGCAGGAGCACCCCACCAGTCAGCTCTTCTCCATCTTCACCGCCTCCAACTACAGCTATTACTACGTCTATAGCGCCACCGTGGGAGGCGTGCGCCATATCTACGTGCAGAGCAGCAACTCCGCCGCACCGCCCGAGGACCATCCCATCACCACCGACCGCGAGCGCAACGCACCCTTCCTCATGGGGGCCACCAACGAGACGGGCCTCATCATCGGCCTCTCCAACTTCAACGGCCCCCTGGCCTACGACCGCATCTGCCCGAACTGCTCCGGCTACCAGCCCCTGCGGTGGGCCTCCGTCGCTACTCACGTCACCTGCCCGAAATGCCAGCGCGAATACGACCTGGAGACGGGGGCTGTCATTGCCGGCGAAGGGGGCGAACACCTCATGCGCTACGGCATCTCCTACGACGGAACGAAGATCTACGTGGGCAACTGAATGGTTAATTTCTATGAAATCAACTGCTACCTGCGGAAAATTATGTACTTTTGCATCATAAACCGCAAAAAAGCAATTACATAATACAGAAGAAATCCCATGTCATGCATCTTACATATTGAGACCAGCACCACCGTCAGTTCCGTGGCAGTGAGCGACGACTCCCACGTCATCTTCAACCAGGAAGAGCGCACCGGCGAGAAAGGCAGCGCCGCAGAGAAGCTCGGACGGATGGTCGACGAGGCCCTCTCCTTCACCGACAACCACGCCATCCCCTTCGATGCCGTGGCGGTCAGCTGCGGACCGGGCAGCTATACGGGGTTGCGCATCGGCGTGTCGATGGCCAAGGGCGTGTGCTTCGGCCGTGACCTGAAGCTCATCGCCGTGCCCACACTCGAACTGCTCTGTGTGCCGGTGCTCCTCAGCCCCCGATGCTCCGACGTCACCGACGACGACCGGGAACCCCTCCTCTGCCCCATGCTCGATGCCCGGCGCATGGAGGTCTATGCCGCCCTCTACGACCGCGCCCTGCAACCCGTCAGGCCCGTACAGGCCGATGTGGTCAACGCCGCCACCTACCGCCCGTGGCTCGACCAGAGACCCGTGTTCTTCTTCGGACCGGGAGCCGCGAAGTGCATGGACACCATCGACCATCCCAACGCTCATTATATCGACGGCATTGAGCCGCTCGCAAAATGGATGCAGCCCCTCGCCGAGCGACGGCTGCTCAACGGGCTGACCGAGGACGTGGCCTACTTCGAACCCTTCTACCTGAAGGATTTCGTTGCCAAGGCTTCCAAGGATCTGCTCCACGTGAAATGAGATGCTAAGAAGCCAGACCGGCAGATGACCGAAAAAAACATAAAAAAAACAGTAACAAGGTGAACATACAAGGATTAGACTACAACACCAAGCGTACCACCCTGCTGATGCCGGAGTACGGACGCGAGATACAGAAGATGGTCGAGGTGGCCCTCACGCTGCCCACCAGGGAAGAACGGATGCGCTGCGCCAAGACCATCATCAAGCAGATGCTGAGCAAGGTGCCGCAGATACGCGGGAACGCCAACTACGAGCAGACGCTCTGGGACCATCTCTACCTCATGAGCGGCAAGCAGCTCGATATCGACTGGCCCTACGACGTGAGCGGAGCTGAGAAGATTCACGCCAAACCGCAGCCCATGTCCCTGCCGCAGACGCAGATACGGTTCCGCCACTACGGACGACTGGTCGAGGACACGCTGAACCGACTGAAGGACATGCCGGAGGGACACAAGCGCAACGAGCTGGTGAGGCTCACCGCCAACCAGATGAAACGCGACCTCATGCTGTGGGGACACGGCTCCATCGACAACGAGAAGGTCATCGACGACATTGCCCGCCTTACCGACGGCAAGATCCAGACTGCCCCCGGGGCGTTCAAGTTCGAACGGGCAGTAGCCGCATCCGAACCGAAACGCAGCGGGAAGAAAAGAAAATAACCATCAACAAAAAAGGGGAAAGCCATGGCTGCATTCAAGATTGAAGGCGGACATCCGCTGCAAGGAACAATCATCCCGCAGGGCGCAAAGAACGAGGCCCTGCAGGTGATTTCTGCCACGCTGCTCACCAGCGAGCGGGTGGTCATCACAAACATTCCCGACATCCGCGACATCAATAACCTCATAGCCGTGCTGCGCGACATGGGGGTCAGCGTGGAGCAGTTGGGACCAAACGACTTTGCCTTCGAGGCCCGCTCGCTCGACCTGCAGTATCTGGAGAGCGACGACTTCGTGAAGAAATGTACGCAGCTGCGCGGCTCCGTGCTCCTCATCGGTCCGCTGCTGGCACGCTTCGGCAAGGCCGTCATCACCCAGCCGGGTGGCGACAAGATTGGCCGCCGCCGCCTCGACACTCATTTCCTCGGCTTCAAGAAGCTGGGGGCCTCCTTCCACCGCATCGCCGCACGCTCACTCTATGAGATCAGCGCCCTACCCGCACATTCATCCCCCCGCCCCAACGCCCTCCGCGGCACCTACATCCTCCTGGACGAAGCCTCCGTGACCGGCACCGCCAATATCATCATGGCGGCCGCACTTGCCGAGGGCACCACCACCATCTACAACGCCGCCTGCGAGCCTTATATCCAGCAGCTCTGCCGCATGCTCTGCCGCATGGGAGCGAGCATCGAGGGCATCGGCTCCAACCTCCTCACCATCAGGGGCGTGGAGACCCTCCACGGGACTGACCACCGCATACTGCCCGACATGATCGAGGTGGGCTCCTTCGTGGGCATGGCCGCCATGGTGGGCCACGGCATCACCATCAAGGACGTGTCGGTGAAGGACCTCGGCATCATCCCCGAAGCCTTCCGCCGCATGGGCATCAAGGTAGTGGTGAAAGCCGACGACCTGTGGATTCCCCGTCAGGAACACTACGAGATACAGTCGTTCATCGACGGCACCATCATGACCCTGGCCGATGCCCCCTGGCCCGGACTCACGCCCGACCTCCTCTCGGTGTTCATCACCGTGGCTACGCAGGCACGAGGGACGGTGCTCATCCACCAGAAGATGTTCGAGAGCCGGCTGTTCTTCGTCGACAAGCTCATCGACATGGGGGCCCAGATCATCCTTTGCGACCCCCACCGCGCCGTGGTCGTGGGCCACGACCACGCCATAAGGCTCCGCCCAGGACGCATGTCAAGTCCCGACATACGTGCCGGCATCGCCCTGCTCATCGCCGCCCTCAGTGCCGACGGCGTGAGCTATATTGACAACATCGAGCAGATAGACCGCGGCTACGAGCACATCGAGAACCGCCTCAACGCCCTGGGAGCAAAGATAGAACGCATTGACTAAGCAAAATGATCCGACAGGAAGACGTCTACAAAATAGGCCGTCTGGGCAAGGCCCACGGCATACACGGCGAGCTGCAGTTCCAGTTCGATGACGACGTGTTCGACCGCACGGAGGCCGCATATATCGTGCTCGACCTCGACGGCATCCTCGTGCCATTCTTCTTCGAGGAATACCGCTTCCGCTCCGACTCCACCGCCATCGTCAAGCTGGAGGGCATCGACACCCAGGAGCGAGCCCGCGAGCTTACCAACACCGACGTCTACTTCCCCTACGCCCTCACCGACGACGAGGCACCGCTCTCCCTCAACGGCCTCGTAGGCTTCACCATTGTGGAAGCCGGCACCCGGACCGGCGTAGGGCGCATCGCCGCCATCGACGACCAGACCGCCAACACCCTCTTCGAACTCGAAGACG